>WLWD01001723.1_pt1 | contig 105927 bp, 38 predicted proteins | sample 6712731 | NCBI WGS metagenome assembly WLWD01 (sample SAMN12718690, study PRJNA576275) | sponge metagenome | isolation source: marine sponge | host: Mycale hentscheli | place: New Zealand: South Island, Marlborough, Capsize Point | collected 2014-11-01 | reverse complement strand
TTTGAAAATTTGAAATTGTTCAAAAAACCACAAGCCACTTTCAAATCTCAAAACTCAATAATATATATATATATATTATTGCTAAACAGCTTACTCTATCTCAATATAGCTATAAATGAGTCCTTTCCACAACAGAAGCGTGCTATTTTTCAAGAGAAAGACAAGAGAAAGACAAGCTTACCTCGATCATCTTCTTGACTCCCATTTTCAGTATCAGAGTTGACGGGGTCTGGTCCACCAACCCTGATACAGGGCCTCCTATAGCCCTAGATGTCGTCTCCCTTCTCTCCGCTTGATCCTGAGTCGCTAGAGTCAGCATCTAGCAAGTCTAACACTTGCACCGCATTGTAACTTGTAGACGCCATCTTCCAAAAAATGACTTTGAAAAAAAAATTTTTTTGCATAGTTACCGGGGTCACACGACACGCTCACTTTTTTCCTATGATGTAATAAGCATTACCTAAGACTGTACGTAATAGGGAGGTCCCCAGTTGAACTGGCGATTTTATAAAAATTGGAGAAGACAGTAAGTCAAACCGCAAAGTCTTGGTCGGCAAAGAAGCGGTTGTTTCAATGTGTTATGGAAGGCTACTGAGCTCAAGCAATTTTTTGCTGCTTCTACAAAGCTCTGGAGATGACTGGATCCATAAATGAAGCTGCTGTGAAGAAGGTAACTTTTTTTAAAATTCTACGGAGAACCGATGTTGTTTTTTTTAAGTTTTAATCTAGTCACTGATTTACAATCATTCTGCCTAACCATCTAGCTAAAGATTTTTATATGTAGTTATAAATGATTTGTTTAACACTAGGAGAACAAATTTTGGCCACAATATCATGGATATCTATAGATGCTGAATATAGTGCAACAAAAAATAGTCACGCATGAATATGTAAGTTTTGTGTTTATAATAGCTATAGGATACAAGGTGAGGATTATGTTATCACAGTTGGCTAGAAAAATGCTGATCAAAACACAAGCAGATAACGTTAATTTATTGTTACTTTAGATTTCTATATACCAGTTAAGAGACATTTATTTTGTGATCAAATCACGTCAGAGTACAACCTGAGTGAGATTAGCTCATTCCTTCATCTGAACTTATTCAAACAATTTACTCCTTTTTTCAGTTCATTAAACATTCATCAAACAAAAGTAACCTTCTCAGTGGAGAGCAGCTGCAATTACTTGTCCAGTGGAGCATTTAATTTAGGAAATTCCATCCATTGTGTGTGTACATGCTTCCAATCATAACTTTTTTAGAAGAAATAATTATGGAGCCATTGTATCACATTTTTCATTAACAGGTTAGTTAGCACCAACAACCATGTAAGAATCTTTTCTGGGAATTCAATAAAAAATATTATTTTCTAGTAATTTTCTATAATGTTCTGCAGAATAGTAGCTTCCTATTACTTAAACTAAGACAAAAATGTATCCGTGGGTATAGACAAAGGGGTGCTCAAGTATCCACAAATTTGGGATCCATTGAAGCACTTAATTACAGGATATAATGACAAATGTGCTCACAAAATTCCATCCATCTAGTTTGTGTGTGTGTGCTTCCTACAACCACTTCCTTCAATGTCCTAAATTGTTATATAAGCAAACAATTTGTTCATTCTGTCTCAATCACCAGAAAGTATTCTATCTAAAGAATAAGAGAATGGTGTGTATTCCACTTGTTTCTACAGTGGCAGTTCTCTTGTTGGCCAGAGTTAAGGCTCATGAAGATTCTAATTGCTCCTTTCCTGTTCCTTCTATTCGATGGAGTAGTCCTGTTCCAGTGAGAAATAGTGATGGATTATTCACAACACTCCAGGGCAAATGTGTGGGCGGTAATGCTGCTCTCCTTACTACAGGACTCAGACTGACATATGAAATAGAGAAATACAATCTGATTGAATCTTATTGGATAGACTATAATTCCTCTGTTCCTGCTCCCAGCAATTGTTCCCTGTCAGATGTAGAAAGAGTGGATTACTCTTTTGTCCAGCCAGAACATGGCGGAAAATATTGTCATTGTTTTGAAGTATTCTTTGAATGGAATTGTTCTCAAGCAAATTGTACAAAGTAAGTAATGAACAGTAATTGCACTTTATGCACCACTGACTGTAATGATATCAATAGTAAGTGATAGAAAAATAGCCATGAGACTGAATCAGGAGAGGCAAGAAAATCTCATCGAAAAGACCCAACATTGAGCCACTATAAAGTGTTGTTGCTTTGTGGCCACACCCAGACTCTACCTATTGTATGATAAAAATTACAGCAGTAATTATTTGGAACATCGCAGTAACACACTCAAATCTATATGCATGCATACTTTTCTAACCTATCCATTAACTTCCATTTCATAGGTGAGAGGATGTGTTCAGTCTGTAATCTTGCATTCATGTGCCATGTTATATAGTTTTTGTGTCTATAATAACACTTCTACCTCTGCACTCTAGCATAGCTGCATTCATTCATGTCATGTCAGTATAGCCTGGTTTTATGACGAATTGGTTTGTCTTAATTGCAATTATCCAATTAATTATATTATTCTTATTTTTTTTAATGATAAATAATTGATACATAGTGGTAAGAAACTTAGCTAAAAATCAGGCTCTATGGATAATCAAGTATTATTATTTATACCCAATTTAAGCTTAATAAAAACCATGCCACTATTTTGATGCAGCCTCTATTATTATACAATAAATTATACATATCTTATATATAACATAGTTTATTAAAAGTTTGCCTATGCGATACACAACTGACATTAAACATTCATCCCTTCAGCTAATTTTCCTAGATATGGGTATATATAAATTAATTTCATGAAGATTATGTTTGACACTAAATGAATAAACTAGTTAATCACTACAATTAAAAAATCTGGTTAATAATATTATAATAATACTACTGCAGGGTTTTTAAAATTTAATTTCTTATTCTATTGTACATAAAGACTCAATGACAGAATTGGATGTACTGAAAAAAGAGCATCCAGACGTCTTCATGTCACATGGAGGAAAGCGGCTGACTTCACATTTTCTGAGGAAAAGCTTGAAAACAATAAGTTTGAATTCAGTTTTGTTTGTATCAATCAAATTAGACTGTAAGTTATGTCTAGTGACAGTAATATCAAACTACACATTTGTACACACTACCCTAACCCACCACACATGAGTGAACTCAACTGTGTATAGTCTAATGTATGTATTAGACTGTGTATTAAATAATACAGCAGCAATTGTATTCATAGGATAATGCTCAAAGACATTTCCACTCTAGATTCTAAAATTTTTTGAATGTTTATAATACACTGTAGTTAGGTTTTTTATCATTGTATAATCTTCCTCCATGCAGTCTTATACAGTTTAAAATATTTGCATCACTGGAAAATGACGTTGTTAAACTTGATGATTTAAATGAAGGTGTTGAATTCTCAGTACGAACGTCTGTAGAGAAGGATTGGATTCCTCTTCTCTATCTTTATCCTAATACATCAATGGGAAATAATCGTAATAGAATTCGTGGATACAACACATTTATGAAACAGGAAATCCAGCAGAAAACAACTTCAATAAACTTGGAAGTTTGTGATATAACATTGACAGACACTGTTCAGTTTCGCTGGCTTCAATTTGCCCGGCTCGTACCAAATTTGCATGAGCTAAACGATTTTTGGGCTCTAGATGACATAAACATAGCCTTACTTTCAGAAAACAATGAAAGTAAATGCATAGTTTCTGATTCTTTCCAAAATGTTACAAAAAGGTAAAAAATTGTAAGCATTTGTAAGTGAACATATTTCAGATCCAAGACACACTTGAATAATTAGTCACAATATACTCTTCAGTGCTCCCAATTTGCAAGCATAGCTCTCTGTTTGAACATTTTTCTATTCTCAATTGTAGGATAGTAGATTTGTAGTTTGTTAAATATTCATGAGTATTGCACTTTAATATGCCAGAGACTTCAAGCCCAACCAACTAATTTGAACTCTAATCTTCAGTAAGTTTGAATCACTTTTGGATTGACACAGCCAACAAATAGCAGCAACAATATAGGCAAACACTTGACTAAGATTAGAATAACACACAGCTGTTTTGATCTCTAAGTTGAGTAAACTTCAGCTTTCATGCTTATCTACCCCTACACAAAGCAAATCATGATCAACAAAAATGTAAGCACATTGGTTTATTGTGTAATTGAAATGGAAATTACTGTAATGCATAGTGACTGTTATTCAAATTCTGTATAAATATGAGCAAATTGATGGAGTTGGAGTCTCAGTTATATCCCAAACACATGTATCAGCAAGCATGCTATACAAAGCTACATTCATATACAATCACTTTATGCATACAATTGTACATGCATTTCTATGCACATATATACATACATACATACATACATACATACATACACACCTGCATCCATGCATGCATACATACAAACATACATATAATATACATACATACATACATACATCATACATACATACATACGTACATACATACATACATACATACATACATACATAAATACATGCACGCATGCCTGTCCTGGTCCTGGTATACCACTGCCCACTGGTTCACGTGGCCCTCCTGCTGAAGGGAGCAAGGTCAGCGTTGCTACTACTCCTGCTGTGGAGCTCTTCCCAGCTCTCTTCTTAGCTTTCCTTGCTCTATGTGCAAAATTTCTGCCCTGAGAGATTTGCAAATTCTCTGCAGGGCACGCATGCATACATACATACATATATTCTTGCACGCATGCATACATACATACATACATTCTTGTTGTAAGCGCATGAATAAATGACGTTTTGTTAGGAATGCAATAAACTGCGAGTTGCTCTATTTGAATTGTAGAATTTTTTAAATAATAATACACATTTAAAGATATTAGTTCTACATTTCAATTAAAAGTGAATTTGTTGCATGTACTCCAGTCGTCAAGTGTGGACATCAAATAATATCAGAAATGGAGAAATTACAGATATTTCACGTGCTTGTGATTACAATAGTACTGCATTAGTGTTTGGATCAATGGAAAGAAGTGTCTCATTAAACAAAATTTCAATATATCGTTCGGTCATAACTAACAACATTTCTTTAAGTAGTGATTCTGATGATGCTAAGAATTATTGTGTGAGTGACACTTTAAAGACACAAGAAACTCGATGCACTGAACAAACATTTACAAGTCCAGTTTTGAGTGCCATTTCTGAAGCAGAAAATGATGCTCTCAAAATAGTAAGAATATATTTTTATACTATTGAAATGACTATTATTATTGTGAATTATTTAGATATCAGATAACCAAGAATTGCTGGATATTCAAATTTTAATAGTAAGATAGTAATACAATATTTTGTATTCCAATACTTATTATCATAATTTAATTATTCTTCTATGGCTAAGTAGCTGTACTAAAGGATTGTTAATTTCACTAGACATGTTTTATAACCCTATACAGTAGAACCTCTCTTATCTGGGCACCTTGGTTTCAAGGGGTGCCAGTATCTCAGATTTGCCCATATCTCAGAATGCATTCAAAATAGTGCTGCCTGCTGAACTGCCCATCCAAAAGCAGCTGTCAAATTTGCTAGTTGGGATACTTTACCTAACAACAAGGTACATAGCAGCTGCCTGGTAGAGGGAGGTGCCCGTAACTTGGGAGTCCAGATAAGGGAGGTTCTACTGTACATCTGCTATCACATCAGTGTGTGAATGACAATTATGTAGAAACTATACAAAGTGTGATTAAAAATGTTTGGGTATTATATATAAACATTATGATAGTGGAAACTGTGATAGCTAATATAGAGCTATAATAAATATAGACATACATACATGTAAACATACATATATATTCTAAATATAAATGCATGTTTATATATTTATATACAGGATTCAGATCCAATTCAAAGTGTGAAATTATTATCTATGGCTCTATCTTCAAACACATCCTCAACTGCTGTAGTTTATCTCCTCTCCAAAGCGGTTTCTGCTGTCACTGAACCTTCAACACAGACTGCATATTCCACCAGAGATTACCAAAACTTTACTCAGGTGTTTACCAGCTCAATCTCAATCTTTATTATTATACTTCACTTGTATTTTTAGATTGTGCTGAAGATAGTGGATTTAATTGTGGAAAGAAAAACCATATATGTAAGTATATCTTACACTGAATGCTAGAAATGCTACTACTCTAAATATAACTTTAAACTGATTAGTTTGTGTCAGTGCAACACATATATTTAGCTAATATCAATATCTATATTTTGTCAGGAGCTATTGGTATAATAGACAAATTGTGACTAGTTAAGGGTATTTACATAATTTTATTGATGACTCATGTACATAGTACAGGTATTTATTACTTATCTATTTTTGTGTTTGTTTTTGCCGCCGCAAAACAGTGAATATTCCCTGTCACCGGTAATGCCACGGAGACTGAGAACCTAAGCACTGCTAAGCAGGAGTTAAATATATTCATGTGATTTATCTGCACAGACATTCACCAGCTATTATTGTACCATTATAACCTTAGTTTACTATAGCTTTGCAACTACCACGTTACCAAATGCTGAGAGTATCATTCAAAATTATTAAAACTATATAGTAAATGATTTGCTTTATAGTACAAAAATTAGTATATAAATAATACAATTAGCTATTCAGTTTTATCTTGTTGATCTGATTTGATTTAGAACATGGAAGCAATAGTAGGAAGTACAATTTTGAAGTCACTGGACAAGATGGCTGCACAATTCTCAGAACCGGTCACTATAATATCTAATTCCATAGGTAAGGTGAAAAGAGTAATTTATTGATCATTCCATATGACTACATATAAGAATATAACATTCATTTTGGTTAAAACTCAGTTACAATTGTCATTTTAATAAGGCTGTATGACATTGTGACAACAAGTCTTACATATTTTTAGTGTAATAAAATGGATAATTAATCCTCGGGATGTATGTGCACCCAAATAACAGTAGTCTTATTATTTTCACTTCTAAACAATGGACCTCAAAGATAGTGGACATTCATGAGGAAAGAGGAATTTAGACTGAGGATGGTTTCTGAAGTCCCTTTAATTTGCCACATTTTAAAATCTCAGCTTAGTTTTGGAGATAATGAGAGAAAAGGCAGGCACCACGATGAGTACTGCTATATGACCACACCCATTCATTCGTTACCTGCTGTATAGAATCACGCATGATCACATGAGTCAATTCTTACCATGCCTGGTTCAGACTGATTCGTATGTTTTGAGGTTCCAGCTGGTCTTCATCAAGTGTATTTCACGTTAGGAAGTCTGTGTTGTTAAATGTGTGATTTTTTGATCCAATAATTTTAATGACTGATTTTATTTTTATGTTTTTCACTCTGTATACAAGACTAAAGTTTTCGCCATAGCTAGGATAATGACACAGCTAACTAGAAATGTTAAAATCTATATGTGACAGGCTGTAGGAAAACAGACCACTTCACACACAAAATCATAAAGCGGTTTAAGTCAAGTTCTGTGTTTTCTTTTTCTTTAAGTATCAGTATTTATAGAACTTAACTTACACTTGTACCAAGTTTGAGCTCCCAATACAGTTATCTTCAAAGCCAGCGCACCGCTGAAGTTCACAAAACCGTTTAGTATCTCTCAGTTTGCGGCATAACTTTTCAATTGTTACCGGGAACCACCACAAAAGAAATTGTAGTCTATGTAAAGAATTTGTAGCCTATGTAACGAATTTGTAGCATAATATGTAAATAATTTGTAGCCTATGTTAAAAGAACATGCACAAAACATTGAGTTTTGCTATTATACATAACATATTACTCTATTTAATGCCTTCATATGAACTTTTTATTCCTCAATACCTACCAATTTTAGTCCTAGACTCATCTTTCACTTTGGAATTTTTTTTGTTCAACTTGTAATTATACATATATTGTATTATTTAAATGGAAATTTTTTGTACTTTTCAAAAATAATAACTCATTTTTCAATTTTTTGAGTGAAGTGGTCTGTTTTCTATAGCCTGCCACATATTCATAAACAGAACAAAGCTAAGATTGTAAACTGAATTTTAAGAACTTTATAGTCAGCAGTTGCGACTTTGTTCGCTAATAATTACATTTTTTAACTAACTGACTAGCTTGGTTTTTATACTTTTAGTTCTCTCGTTAATATCTAAATGAATTGAGAACTTGATGTAAACAAAGTACTTCATATCCTAAATTTGAAGAGATAGTCCCAAGTGCTTATAACACATAGTATACAGACACGTACAGATTATTTCATTTATCTTGACACAATTGCATTACGAAATTCAAGTATTTCGCCATATGAACAGAAATTGTGTTAAAAATTAAATGAAAATCATTATGCGTGCAAAATTTGTGGCTTCGCTTCCTTTTGAACTCCTTTCAGAAGCCTGCTATCTAATTTAGCATGACTTATCTGAGGCACCTAATATTCAAAGAACTGGCCAAATATAAGAGAACTTTTTACATAGCGTATTATCATACTTCTATAATTCAATGATGACAGTACTCTTCCAGGTTTCTTCAAGTGTCTATATAGCTATTTCAGAATTAAGATTTCAATGTTTGATATGTGTAATGGTGCTCTACTCTGTCGATAGCTAGAGCTTCCGCTACACAATGAATCTGACCAGTCGAACAGTCGTTAGGTAATACTAATTTAATGGAAATGTTCAGTAACAATCAAGATGCAGCTATTCTGACTTTCGTCAGACTGAGCTACTCTACAAAAATCACAAGAATATATGCACAAACATGAAACAATGAGTCACGACATCGTTAACACCTAACGGGTGATTAAGGGGGGAGGGGTCCATTAAACATGAATGCCTTGTCTATCAGGTCCCTTGGTTACAGTCTGGCTTCTCTGGGCTAGTCCCTTGTCCTTCTAGGGGGCTGTCCCTCACACTTCCCCCCCCCCCCTTCCCCAACCTCTTTGGCTAGCGCCTCTGGGAATCTTTGCCAAGACAATCCATCTGCATTGGTGTGTTTGTTTCCTGGTCGATGTTCTACCACATATTGATATGGCTGCAAGGAGAGCAACCATCTCATGAGCTGTTGATTACTATGGTCCATTGTACACAGCTGCTTCAATGCCTTGTAGTATGTTTGAAGGACAAAGTTCTGACCCATCAGGTGCACTGCAAAGTGTTGAATTACCGCCATTATGGCCAAACATTATTTTTCTGTTGCTGTATAATTTCTTTGAGCTCCTTTCAATGTCTTGGAATAGAATACGATTGGTTTCTCACTTTCTTCTTCAACAACTTGGCTCAGAATTGCTCCAATACCTCTCAATGAAGCATGAGTTTGAAGGATGAATGGTAACTTGAAGTCTGGCGATTTCAAGACTGATTTGTTTGTGCTAGCAGATTTGAGATAAGTAAATTTGCTTTCCAATGTGTCATTCCAGTTTAACTTGTCATGTCAATTTCCGCACAGTGCATCCGTCAAGTGTACAGTTCTGGTCGCATAATTGGAAATACATTATCTATAATATCCGGTGAGGCCAAGGAAAGCACGGAGATTATCAAAAATGCATTCATCTGCTCCAATTGTACATTTTTCTGCTCTCACTGTCAGATCAGCCTTAATTAATCTTTCAAAAATTTCTTTCAAATGCAACAGATGCTCCTCCCAAGTTTGTGAGAATACCGCGAAGTCGTCAAATAAGTTGCCACACAGTTTAGCATACCATTAAAAATAAGGTCAATAAGATGCTTGAAAGTAGTTGGAGCATTTTTCAGTCCAAATGGCATAAGTTTAAATTGGTATTTCCCAAGTTGCGATAAGAACGCTTTCCTTTCTCGATTTTTTACACTCATTGGCACTTGGTAGTATCCTTTGGTCATGTCTAAAGTACTAATGAACTTTGTTTGTCCAACACGGTCTAGCAGTTCTTCTGGTCTAGGCATAGTATATCTGTCATCTCCAGTCCCTGACAATATTATGACAGTATTTATCAATCCTCCTACCAATAATACACTACTTATAGATAAGTGGTTCTAGGCCATAGTGGCTCAGGTTTCAATATTAGTGGTGATACATGTAGACAATAAGACATACCGCTTCAACTATTGTTGGTGCATATTGTTTTTTTTTGTTTTTTTTCATTATAGTTGTGATAAAGAGCATAATGACAAATAGAATGAGTGAAGATAGTACTAGTCAAAGTAGTTGTGTAATCGAGCACAAATGACTAACAAAACAGCCCAGTTCGAGGACCTTGAGCTCAGCCCACTTTTTACATTCCAAATACAAGCAATCAGAATGTAATGTTTCCAAATTTCAGTAATATTTTTTACACAGAGAGTTAACTCCTTCATCTCCTAATACTTGTCCTTTTAGAGAAGCCATACTGTAGTAGCTACACAAAACTTTTTTTTTAAATACTGATAACAGAAAAACAACTGAACTATTTCCTGAAGTTAATGTTTTAGCTCCCAATTCATGTAGTTAAGTACGACTTTTTTAGTACTTCTATTTATAGAAGAACAAATATATTTAGTAGTTAAAATTAATTTTAGCCACCATCAGTTTCCTACCAATATTTTTCCAAGAAATAGAAAATTAATTCTCTGTACAATTGTTGTTGTATAGCCTTAGTTGTTAATCAGACAACTGTAGACTTCAATAATGGAAGTGGTTTTACTTCATTGGACACAAATCTTCAGAACTGGCCTGAATCTCATGCAACTATTGAAATTCCAGTGAAATCTTTAGAGGTGTTTGCAAGTAATGGCAGTATCATTACAATATCCACTGCCATCAGAAATGCAACCTTTTTCTTTCCAAATGAATTGGAAAATAATACATTGTAAGCAATACATATTACAGAAGATATTATCAATAGCTAATTACATATTACTTTCCTACATTCAGGGGCACGTATGAATTAGTCTCAGATGTGATCGGAACATCTATTAAATGTGGATCTTCAACGTGTGATACTAGCAACTTAAATCTGTCATCTCCAGTTATAATTACTCTTGAACATTCACAAGAACTGATAGTAAGTTACACAAATGTGCATCAAAAAATGTAAATATATTATTATTAAATTATTACAATAAAAAATTGCATTTCTGGAACGACTTTCTTATGTGTAATAGATGTTATATGAAAAAACTATTCTAAATAATGAACATTCAATTTTAAACTATGTACATGTACATTCAATTTCAAGTAAAACTAGGTTAGCATTTCTTAACAATCACATTTGTATCTCAAACTCTAACTGCTGACAATATTGTGTCTGAATAGTAATCTTTAGCATAGTGTTGTGATGAGTCTACATCAGTGTTAGAAAAAAATTTCTTCTGAAATTTCTTCATCAACATTTATTTATAATATATTTTTCAGAAAACTATAAATTCATCAGAACAGAATACAACATGTGTTTTCCTAGATATACCAATACAAACAGGGTGAGTTAGTTGGAATGCATTCAGCCCACGAGGGGAAAATGAACTGAACAATGAAGGGGATTTTGACTACAAGTTAAGTTTGTCAGTATATGCCAACTACCTGTCGTTCATTGTTTGGTATTACTGTCATGTACTGATACTGATTGCTTTCTAGTGATGATTTTGAGTTGACAACATTATTATTGTTAGTGTAAAGTTATAATGAATATTGTCTTAGATCTGTGTTATTCTTGGGTCACTGGTCACAAAGAGGATGCGTAAAGAATGTTCAACTTTCAAGTTTTTCAGAAACTGTTTGTGAATGCAATCACCTGACTCACTTTGCCATTCTACTCAGTCCTAAGCCTCCAGCGTACAGTGATCCAGTGAAGCTGTCTCTGAACTATATCAGCACTATTGGTGTTGTCATATCATTACTAGCAATGATAATAACAGTATTTACATATAGTGCATTAAAGTAAGCTCAAAAAAAGTTTTTTATAAAAATCAATAAAAATGAATTCTTTCATATTATGTCTTAGAGCTCTTCGAAATCTGAGAGGTTTTATTCATATTAATTTATGCACGAATCTTGGAATTGCTCAAGTCATTTTCATAGCTGGAGTAGACAAAACGGGTGGAAGCAGCGACCATGTTCCACCTCACTGCAAGATGGTAGCTGTTCTTCTTCACTACTTCTTCTTAGCTACATTTATGTGGATGTTAATGGAAGGAATCTTTCTATATTTGACTCTTGTAAAAGTATTTGTATTTAAAACTAAAAGATACTTGATGTTATTTACTGTTTTATCGTATGGATTTCCTCTACTTTATATGTCATTATTATCTCTACCACTCGGTTTCGGACTTCGTGGAGATAGCAACTACGGATATCAGCAAGCGTACGTTGTGATGAATTCAAATATTGTTGTTTCTGAGTTATCATTGATAAATGTATGTTGAGTTGAGTCACTATAAAAGCATTATGGTAACACTAGGCTAGCTATCAATCATATGAAGTATTTGTAATTAGGACCATCCATTTATATTGCAAATATTGGCTAGCAAGAGAAATGTATTGTACAATCCATTTTGATGCTATTATTACTTTTTAAATATTTTCTGCCTGCATGATAGAACTATTATAATTGTTATTTTGGTGTCATATAGGTGCTACTTGTCAGCAAAAACTCACTTTATTTGGGCATTTATAGCCCCAGTCATTGTGATTATCTCTATTAATATTATTTTCTTCTGCATGGTTGCTAAAGTGATTTATAACCATAACAGGCGAAACACAGAGAAAAGCAAGATCGGTCAAAGCTGCAGTTGGCTGCGATCTGCTATTACTCTTGTAGTCATCATGGGTCTGACTTGGATTGTGGGAATTTTATTAACATGCAAACCGGAAGTAGCTCCATTGGCGTATTTCTACACATTCATGGTGGCCTTTCAAGGTACATTCATTTTTCTCCTATTAGTTTTATTTTCTCAATCGGTTAGGCAAGCCTATTTGAAAACGTGGAGAGAGACAGTAAATGGATCTGATTTTCTTAGTAAGCACTTTGGAAACAGATTATCTTCAATAGAAAAGGTAAAAAACAAGTGATAAACATTTAATACTTTGTGTTTTCTCTGTCATATTTTTTTACTTTAGCTACTGTGTAATTTCAAAAAATATAATTTTGTGGGACATATAACTATAAAGAAAAACTATTAAAATAGTCTAGAACTTTGTTTAATTCCAATTTAATACATAAAATACTGCAAATAATAAGTTAATCTCTCAGCTGACCAAATAAGCTGTGCATGATGTTGAAACTTCAAATTACCTTCACCAAAAAATGAAGATTAAGAAAATTTCCATAACAAGGTTGACATGAATAACTCAATGGTGGTAAAGGTTGTGCACTGAGCAAGTGGTTCAGAGTTTAATTCTTCCTCCACTTATTAAATGCCGAAATCTTTCTTTTCATTCCAGACCGTGTGAAACATATAGAAATAAATTAAGTTAGGAGGTTATTTAGCTTGTCACATCATATGTACATTTTATTTGAATGTATTGGTATGAGGATCTTCATCAGTTTCACTGGACGGAACAATGACGCAAACATACAAGTGATTTAAGAGAGGGTAATGCAGAGATGCAGTAAGACAGATGTAAAGCGATGTAAAATAGAATGGTATATAGTTCATAGGTGTTTATGGATACTGGTGTGCTCTAAACACGGATCAAACTCCACGCCAATATATTGATGCAAATGTGGCTTCAGCTATATGTTTGATATAAGACTAGCACAGCCGTTTTGGTCTGTCACTAGTTGTTTCTACAACATTTTGATGATTTTGTTAGGGTGGCAGGAGGTTGTTTAAGTGAAATTCTCCAGATAACCTATAGTCAGTATTATAAATGTGACCATTCCTCCCTGTGGTATGCCCTCCACATTACATTGTGCATTCCATTGTTTAAGCGTCTCAGTGTGCCAGTCTTTACCCTAAATGGATGTATAAGTCAGTGTGTGTGTGTGTGTGTGTGCATGTGCATGCGTGCATGTATGTATGCATGTGTGTGTGTGTGTGTGTAGGCAGACAGGCAGGCTTTGAGATATGTTAGTCAAGGCATCATCCACAGTGTGCTTGCGTGTGAATCAAATTTAGTTATTCCAATGTTGATGAATAAACCCAAACACAAGTACTATATAAACTGATGCTAAATTATACCTTGTGCTTGTTATTACTTTCATGGAGCCAGACCCTTAATCAAACTGCTATCAATGGCAAGACTACATTGTTTGCAAGATAATGTATTTTCCTTCTTGTATGGCATTGTATAATATTATTCAGATAAACTAGCTGTATCTAGTTGGTAGCTGCATATCATTTTGTACATTATTGTAATTTTATTGTCGTAGAAAAATTCTCACTCTCATCAGCCTAAAATGAACTTGGACCAATTAAATTCTCCTGGAGCTATCAAAGTAGATGCATTTTTTTCTCCCACATCTCCAAAACCCACATCTCCAAACTAATACAGAATCTACAGTCACTGGCTTGAGGGTGCAACTACAAACTTCAAAAGAAAAATACAATGTTAAACATTAATTTTTGTTACTATAGAAGCACAACTCATGGATTCGCAATTAGTCACATAATTTAGTGTTGTCCAGACATTCTTAGATTTATTTCTAAAAATCTCTAGAATGCTTAGTTTTAATTTTTCCCCATATTCTCACGTTTAGTTAGTTTTTAGTTTTTCTTCAATATCAAGTAGAAGATTTAGTTAGTTATACTATCAATGGACTTAGTTTTGATTAATTTGTGTTGTCTCTCAAATTCTGCAATAATTTGATTCCTTAAATAACTTAAAAAAAGCATATTTCTATGAAATCTTGGGTGTTATAAGTAAAGTATGATATTTTCAGAGAATAATTAGCTACTTGATGGCAATTTATATCTGTATTTAATGACATAATTCAAGGTGAATTGTTTAGTTTTTGTCATCACTCTATACAGCTGGTAGTTTTAGGTTTAATCAAATTTAATGTCTTCTGGAATATTTAGTTGTTGTTTTTCATGTTCTCTACTGCTTAGCTTTGGTTATTCTTACTAAAAGTAAAACACCCCAAAGTTAAGGGATTTTGGTTTTAGTTTAGTTAACTAAAACAACACTACTATAATTCACGGTACATTTGATTATTTTATCATAAGTGTTGGTAGAGCTAATTGTCTCGCTATGATGTCTTTGGGATTAGCTCCATTTGATTTTCATAAAATGTTGTAATTGCAAGTGCTAGGGATTGGAATGGTAAGAAAAATGGACCCATTTCTTAATAGAATCTTAACTTAGCAATATAAATATTTTTGTTTCACCTACATAATTAAATAAATCGCATGTTACAAGAGTGCACATTAAAAGTAGAAATTATACTTCAAATCAGGCCAAGCAAAGTTGCTCTAGGTGTAGTGATGCACCTATTCAATTTCAATCCCATATTCAGCAACTATAAGCAATTAATATCCAAACTTAATTTATTCAAAAAATAGTTGCTTAATAAATAGATTAGTCACATAATTTTCTTAATTTAACTAACATAATAATAGTTAACAATCTAGAATGCAAATGTCCATTCACATAGGCTGACCCTTACCTAACCACTAGCTGTGCGAAAAGGTTTGGTCGAGGTATTGATAGTTTGCTTCACATTTTAATAAACTATACTGCAGATCTCATGGTGACTTTAACTAGTTTGGTGATAACCTTCAAAGAATGGGCACTCTGAAATTGATTTGAGGAGGTTTTGACTGATAAGTAATAGAAAATGAAGGCTACACTGGTTACAGAAGAGTAATGGCTGACAAGGTGGCAGATGCAGATAAGGAATGAACATTGTGATGGCATCATGGTCCCTAAAGATGTTACTATAACTTAATAAACTAGATTTCTGAGCTAATGCACTATCACATGGTGTAAAGAATAGATTAAGGTGTAGGGATGATGAGATGTGGGGATTCAGCAGTGGGGATAGAGATGTCTTACTTAGCCGGTGATGAAGAACTTTAATTGCACTGTTTAGGCAAAAATTCAAAGAAAATAAGTACTACAATATTCAGCCATTAGCCCTCAGCAATTCACGAGAAAGATTTACAGTGTAGTACTTAGTTGTCAAATTTATTTGTCAGTCATAAGTAATTATGTGACTAGTCTTAATTACTCTGTGTAATTAATACATCAATAGACTACTGTAGATTGTTTAATAAAGGTCTGACATCAAAGCCTAGTTCTACAGATAAAACAGAAGAATTTCCGTTGAGAGTGAACTTCCCTTCTGTATTATTTTTAGAAGCCAATAAAGAGAATGCATCTTAGATTAGATTTTAAGAGCAAGAGTTCTGTAGATTTACTCTGTGTTGTTCTTTTGAGTAAAAAATTGTTTGTACTGTCAGAGCACCATGTGCTCACACAGAGCATACTTACACTGTTTTTCTATTTATCTCACACTGGGCTTGCCTTGTGGTTAAATATCTACTGGCCTGGAGCAGGACCACTTCAGTTCATTACTCAGTTTAAGCACCACTGCACCAATCAGTAGTTACCATTTTACTTTAATTATAATACTTCAAAAAACCTTGAAAATGTATCAATATTATATTTACATGCTAGCTTCTAATAATAGCTCTGCTATAATAATGAACAAAAATATCTTTTTAAATAATCCCAGGATTACAGACAATTAAGCCTGCTTGGAGAAACTTGTCCTCAACATATTTAACAAGGGAAGTATTTACCAGAAGGAGTACACTCTATGGAATGATACATTGTGCAAGGTTATTGTAAAATGGATTAGGTTAATATGGACAGGCTACAATCATAAGCAGAGTAGTGGCCACTGTTGAACTAAACAGTAATTTTATACTCACCAATTATCTTGCTTTTTGCAAAATGTATTTGATCAAATCACCAGGAAGAGTTCAACCTTATTGACCACTGAGGAGGACTTCGCAAGAAGTCAGCAAAACATTGGCTTAAATTTTAGTAATAGCTATATACTTTTGGCTGTAAAGAAAAAGAGAAGACTTATTTAACTAATTCTTATTTGAAATTAGGACCAGAGTTTGTGAAAAAATGCAGTGGGTTAAATAAGATGAGCAGTATGTTTTAGAATTTTCCTGTAAAGATATAGTTTATTTAGGTTGGAACTAAGTGCTTGAGCACCCAAGGTTCCAAATAGATGCTGTGATACCCAGGATGAATAATTATACACACAACTTCATCTGCTCATGCTGTATCTGATGTCTGAGAATGTTGCAGTGAGCATTATTACACAATTGCCAACTCAACACCTCAAAAAAGACTAGCAGTTAGAGTCTGGTCAGAAATTATTTTGTGGTAGCTTTCTAGAATTCTAGATAAAGCATTTTTATCAGAATCACTAGCTATATTCTCCAAATATGCAGCCTTTGTTTGTACTGGTTCATACAATAGCTAATTATGCACCAACTCAAAGTTTCTGAACAGCTATGCTTTTTTGGCTAGGTCCACCAACAATGCTATACTAATTTCCTTGTCAGTTCAAGTTTTAACTTAATTTTATAAATCCAAATAAAGATAATGAGTGAAAAGTGTCTCAATCAGAGAGTCAGAACTCATGACTGACCCTGTTCAGCCCTTTTATAGACTGCCAATGGGATCACCAGAAAATAAAATAAAATATAAAACTGACCAATCACAAAGAGGATAATGAACTATTAAACTAACCAATCAAATGAGAGAACAGCATTCACACAAATTGTAACAAGTAACCTAGACAACATAAAATGATACATACAGCTGCTACTACAACTATTGAAACTAACACACAAACAATAGTACAAATATACATACAGAATAAATGTCTGGCTATAAGTTAATAATACTGTTGTGGGGTGTGGTCCCCACATACTCCATTACTGCTGTGGCTGCCAAATCAATCTTTGCATCAGAATGCATAGTTCAAGCCTAAAAAGCCTGGAAAGGAAATCCCCTTTTGTGTCATTACAAGACCCCACCCACAACAGGACGTAAATTTTAAGGAAGCAAAATAGCTGTAAAGAATGGTGCCATTGAGAAGCAACCACTCACTTTTGAGTTATTTGGTTTTGGACCTTGTTTATACATGATATGAGATTATTTTTGTATATTTGCAGAAATTTTTTTTTCACCACAGTTACCCTTTAAATGCTTCATCAATGGAGAAGTAAATTGGCCAGCTTTCCACTGTAAAGTGGTTTTGAATGAGATGGAGTAAGACCAAGATTTTTATTACAAACTGACACGACTGAAGATCTTATTTATATAAAACATAATTATTACTATTATTTGGGAGTGGCCTTAGTCAACAATTTTCATTTTATTAAAATTTGGTTGACCTGTTTTATTCTCTAGTGGTTAATTTAATCCTGTTTATCAATCTATTGTTACTTTTTTATTGCAATCTTGCATTAGCTATTCTTTTATGTTTGCAAAATCTGTTTTTTATATGGCCATGAGCAGTTACAGTATGACATCAATTTGATTATTTATTTGATTGTACATGCAAGCACGAGTAGGGCTTCAAGATACCAAGCGCCATGCGGAGTAAATAGTGTCATTGCATTATGTAGAAATGAAGAGTGAGAATTACTACATGTGTTGCAAAGTAATCACTCCGCTTTTATGCAGGTTCAAAATTTAAGGGATTCTTAATCACCCTCGAGCATCTCCTTGTCTACATCCCTAATGTCTTAGGTTAAGTAATACAAACCTACTGTGCATGTTGTTTTATTCGACAAAGCTCTGCGAAAAACTGAACATGAGTGTACTACAATGATGTGAGCTAACTGGAAACACTTTCTTGAATTCCTAGAAAGAATACGTTTGTGCTTGCTGATGCCATGTGAGTTATTAACAAAAAAATGAGAAGGTTACTTTTTGTTTAATGAATGTTTAATGAACTGAAAAAGGAATAAACAGTTTGAATAAGTTCAGATGAAGGAATGAGCTAATCTCACTCAGGTTGTGCTCTGACGTGATATGATACTATCCGAAGAGCAGTGCATAAACTGAATGTCTTCTAATGTTTTATAAAGATATAAAGTAACAATAAATAAATGTTATTTATATGTGCTTTGATCAGCAATTTTTAGCCAACTATGGTAGCTAATTCTCACCTTATATCATATAGCTATACTATACACACAAAACTTACATATTCATACATGACACTTTCTTGTTGCACTATACCTTCATCATCTAGGTTTCTAAGTGAACAAAACATAATTATTGATGAATTGATTTGTTGTGCTTACATGCCTTGCAGTTCTCATTGTGTAGTAAACTACTTTGTATAGCTAGCTACAGTTGCACCACGATGTGGCAGAGTACTTGCTAATATAAAATATTTTCGGATCTCGAAAATCATGTTGCAGAATGTTTTGTAATGAGCATCTACCACCAACCATCTCTGTGTTTATATTTTGTTGGCATTGATAAAATTACGAGAAGACTTTGACCATAATGACCCAAGAGAAGAACTTGTGCTCTTTAAATGGTATAGTTTTAATTATTCATACTTGAAATTTATAAGTTTACTTGCTCAACTTCTACACTTGATCCAACAATTATTTAATTTTACACTTCATTATGAAGAAATAAACTATAAAGAATCACTCTGCCCCATTTCTGAAAAACATTCTTGCCATCAGCAATCACATAAGTAATTTTTTGTAGGAAAAAGACTAATTTCTGGTAATTTAATGCTTGGAAGACGAATAATTATAATTCTTGTGTTGGTATGCCAAATCAAAAACATAATCCATTTAATGTTGTATTTAACTACTTCAATGATAAAATTATAGCCAAACAAAAAATGCTAATAAGCTTGCATAAAAAAATAATAAGAGTCACTGTAAACCAAAAGGTGTGTAGTTCACACCTAATTGACTGTGAATTACTTGTGACAATAGTCACACCAAAATATGGTGTGACCTCATTGTTTTGGTGTGAAAAACACGCCAAATTCAGTGCGAGCTACACTAAATTCAATGTGACTTCAGATTCTAAACATTGTGAACTCATACATACATTAATTCTGAATTGATTAAAGTTGGATTGATTCTAATATTATAATATATATCAACATTATTTTTCAAAAAAAAATTGGTGTATGCTCTGTGCCTGAATCAAAGATCTCATTAATTGGACGACCAAAATCTTTGTCAAATCACTTTCCTAGCTCACAAGTATACAACACATTTAAAAGGTAGATTACAATGATAATAGTATTGGTTTTTGCCTGCACATGAATATAATTAACATTCGGCAAAGGGTCATGCTCTTCCCTTGAGTGTGATTTTCATTCAAGTTTGGAAATTTTGTCTTCCTCAATCTCATTTTAAGTCTGAATTATAGTTAAAAGCTGGTTAATTTGTCCAGTGAAGCAGTTAATTACAGAATATTAAGGGTGACATGTTGACAGTTGTTGAGTTTATTAATACTCTCTTGGGCATGTACAAGGTCAGATGCCACAATAAAGTTATTTATAACTATAAGTTCAAAGCTGTGCATGAACATTGATCTTATACTGGCTATATAGCAAACTGCTAACTAAGAGTGCAGCCTAACCTCGAGCGAATATTACTTCTTTCAATTAATAGCTACTCACATTTTGCAAAAAAGAAACAATTACACTTCATAATATTAAATAAGACCCAATTAATATAGTATTGAGGGTGTCACTATGATATTTATGGAATTGGCAAGTTTACACAAAAAATGATTCTAGTTACACATGAAGTGAACAAACTATTGCTACTATGTGAAGACTTTATTATCTAAAGTGAATTAGCTGGGTGACATTTCATAACTTCATTGCACTAATCCAGTTTAGCATTTTCCTCTTGCTTTACTATATCTACTTTAGAATTCATCGGCAGTGTCTTTACAGTTGCAGCTTCTGTTTTCAGTACCATTGTGTTTGGAATAATCTTGTAAAAGAACATAAATGACATTGATAAAGACAATAATATGTAGTCTATTGATGTTAAGTCATGTCAGACTACAATTTAAATCATATCATTATTTTCTGTGTATGTAATACAAGTAGTACTTGAAGGTAGTTCAGCTGCAGCAAAACATATTTGCATCAATTTATGGACAATAATTTACTTTATTGACTATGTTATCATCAGTTTTAACACACACCATATTAAATTATAAACACTATAAATGTGAATGAAAAACATATAGTACTTATTACAAGAGTCAGAGTGTAATATGGCGAAATATTTCACAAGCAGGCTAATTTATTTTCACGAGCCAGAGGCGAGTGAAAAGAAAGCCTGAGAGTGAAATATCTAGCCATATCACTCTGCAGACTGTAATCAATGGTTTATTCCATGCTAGATATCTTCACTGAAGTAGTTTGTTGGAAACTCTTGGTGTAAAGTTGGCCATAAAACTCTCTAGGGGCTCCCCACACACCCAGCTGATATTAAGTTTTCTCAAGGGTCACATACTTAAAGATAACATTGTGAAGAAATCTAGTGTGGAATAAATATGTATATAATACTTATTACATGAGTCATAGTGTGATGTGGCAAAATATTTCACAAGCAGGCTAATTAAATTTTATGAGCCAGAGGCGAGTGAAAATAAAGCATAAGAGTGAAATATCTTGCCATAACTGAGGGTGTAATAAGTGGTTTATTCAACACCAAATTCTTCACAGCTATAATTCATTCTAGGACTCGTAACTGACAGTGTAAAGTTCACTGTAGGGGCTACCTACCCCCAGCTGATATTTTAGAAACTGTTCTAACCCAGTTGGGGAGGATACACTAGAGGAAGGTAGCTGTAAAAACTGGAAAATTGGTGAGCTTAGCAGGTTGTTATACACACAAGTTAATGAGCTTGTGGTACACTATGAAAAATGTGAAATATTGTAAGTTATTTCATGGCCACGTACCTAAAAATACCATTGTGAAGATATCTTGCGTGGAATAAATAATATATACAAATTAATCACTGAATATTTCAGAATATACAAGTCCGTTGGCTAGCATTTACATGAAGACCGACGAGTGTAAATGCCACCTGATGGACGAGTGATATTCTCACTGTATCCAATAATTAATTTATTTATTGTGTACTGATCATGTATGAATGGCATAGAAAGCGAGTGGCTAATGTAATGGATACTGCCAAGAAGTTTTTCGATTCTTTTTTCTGATGCAGTCATTGATAATCTTTTCGCTAATATTCAAGGTGGAATAGAAAGGGAATGTGAAAGGCAAGAAGTAGCGCCATCTAGCACAGAGAGTGAACAATCAATTAGTTTTGATGATGACGAATTACAAAAGTATTTAGAAGAGCCAAAAAAAATTGTCATACTCAAAATAAAACATTAACTGACTTGAGAATGTGGTATCGTTGGTAATAAGGGATAAATGAAAAGTGAAAAATTTGAGAATATCGCACCTAAACAATTAGACAGACTTCTCAGTCATTCTATTATAAGGTTCGGAGTGCAAGCGGTAGTCTGAACCAAGCAATCTTACTTCCATTCAAAGAAGTTTCTTGAAGTCAAGAAAATTAAGTGCAGTTACTCTTACCGTTTGTTTTGCTTTGAAATTCAACTTTTCTTCAAACCAAGTCTTAATGTCATCTCGAACAGGTTTCACAAACACCACTAACACTAGGAACATAAGGAAACCTTGAAAGGCTACAGCAATTGTGTAGATGTAAGCTAATGGAGCCAACTCTTCTCTAGCAACAATCACCACGCCAATTATCCACGTTAGTCCCATGATCACTGCCAGAGACAGGACAGATTTCAACCAATTGAAAAAATGATGGTCCTCAGTTTTAGTCAATCTTTTATTTGCTTGTTTCCACATAATTACAGATGCCATAATAAGGAATAGCATATTAATAGCAAGGACAACGATGACAGGAGCTATGAAGAACCACTGAAAGTGAGATCTCAAGAAACATCTACAGAATAAATATATTAAACTATAGTAAATAAACAATGCAGTGTGATTTAATAGTGATAATTGATTAATAATTCAGTCGATATCAGTAATAATAAAATATGCATCAGTAACAACAACAATCATGTGTGCATTCATTCATTAGCTGAACTGGAATGGTAAAGAGTCATCGTAAACTGAATTGGTAAAGTGTTATTGTGTGAACTGAATTGGTAAAGTGTTATTGTGTGAACTGAATTGGTAAAGCATCATCATATTCAGTACAAGGTGATTAACAATGACTATTGAGCTAAAAGCTAAAAGCATGTGAAATTGGAGAGGTAACTACTCAATGTTGATACAACATTGAAAAGGTAAGTCAATAATTTAACGAAGTCTATGTGCACAATCATGGACTGAAGAGAGAAGGCACAGGAAGAAAGAGAGCAGGAAAGAGAAACTGATGTAACTAAACAATTGGAGGTGGTAATAAAATACCTCATGCTACTGTATTCCTAATTATTGCAAAAGATAGTAGCTACACAAGTTCCACTCAGACTTGCTTGTAGTAAATAATTTTGGCAGTATTTTTCAGCATATGGTGCTATATTTTTTAAGACTGTGACAAGAAGTTAAACATTTACCACTTCTTATAATAATACACTTGTGTGTGTGGGTAACGACGATCACTGAAGGTGTGTGCATTCATGAATAATTCACGAGCTTAAAAAGTTGGATATGGCATAGTCGTCCTATGAATAAGTAAAGCGTCATCACATTCAGTTGAAAGTGATCAATTGCAACTAAAAAGTAGTCTTGTAGCCAGACCCTTTACCAAACCGTTACGCTGGGAATTGTTCTGGGGATATGGCCATACCAAATTTGTTCTGCTGCACATTATATTGCGGCGGTCAATTATCGTTAGCAAATCATGGGAATAGCCTGGACGCAGAGCCATGCTGAAGAAGACCACTGCCCTCCTCAACCACAAATAGAAATTCCTGCACATGCCAGCAACCTTTTCTATGCTAGGTTTAGCAATCATGGCTAATTTGCAGTAGAAATTCAGGTACAAAGGGGGTGGGACACTCACCACTTCCACATTCTTCCAGAACAAATTTGGTATGGCCATGTCCCCAGACCCTCTGCATTCTTTGCACGCTACAGGGGTCTGGCTCTGACAGACTAACTAAAAAGCTGGTGTAATTGGCAAGCGAGTGCAGCGAGGGAGACATTTACAAAGGTAGCACACTTGAAAATTGGGGATGTTTGCAAGGGAAATACTATTTGGGGTGAATAATGCAAAATTGGGTGTATGTTATATGTATGTAATGATGGTACATATGCCCCTTAAACCCGCATGCGGGTTTCCTTATTTTCTCCTAAAAGACGACTTTTTAGGATTGACCACCGTTTCCTCTGGCACTACAGCATTCAGCAACTCTTACTTATACTTAGGCTCCACATTGTGTTATAGTTCCTGCGAAATGTTTTTTTTTTTCAAGTCACAAAATGTCACCACAACTGTATACTATGGTATTGAAAACCCTTTACCAGATAAAAATTTCAAAATATTGCTATTTCTGGAGGGGGGGGGGGGGGGGGGGGGGGGGGTGGAGGGGGATGCTATACTAAGTGCCGCTTATTAGTTGTCAAGAGCCACTGGTAGTCAGAAGCCTAAATACTAAGGAAGGTAGCATTATGTGGTGGAAGTTGAGGTATGTAAGCAATTCCATATTTGTTAGCTAAAACTATACAAATAACTCTGGCTGTATTTTTGTACTGAGACGTTGTCAAGAGTTACTGTTAACTCAAATAGTTCGAATAACTTAAAGTTGATGCTACAGAATCTACCACTGTTCAGAAAAGTTGAAGTAAGAAAGTAGCTAAATTTATATTGGAGCAAGTGAGACACTCTCAGGGGTAACACAATTGAAAATCGGGGATATGTGTTTGTTTTTATATATATGTGTGGAATTACGCATGTCATTTTGTACATTGGCCCTCACGTATTTTGGTGTTAGCTCTGTATTCCACCCCATTCCAAACTGCACTAAACAGAATCCTTTGCACCCGCAAAAAAAAATTCAAAGTGGTAAACAATTGAATTTCTAGAACGATACAGGTAATGAACAATAACCGAGGATTCTGTTCAGTGAAGTTTGGGACGGGGTTGAACACCAAGATTGTTTAGAAAAAAGAGAGCAGGAGAGTGAAACTTATATAACCTTGACCAATGGTGGAGAAGAATGATAACTAAGGAAGATAACTTATGCTATAGCATTCATACTTTGCAATATCTCAAGCGCCACTTGTTACAAGGTACTTGCTAGTTAGGTCATAATGTACTTGCATTTTTGATATACTAAATTATCAATTGAGGAATTATATTGACCTTCTTGTAATGTGGAAAATTTCTTAGAATGTGGAAAATGTATCTTAAATATCTTTTGAATAATTGTGCATATTTTTTTGACTTTTTTTAAATTAAAAATTTAGTATGTAGCCTCATTATACGTTGATTAATTTAATTTATTCCGATTAAAAATGTTATTCCTCCCTGGTGAATTTTCCACAGTGTTGTGTATTTTCACCTGTTGCGTGCACTTGTACTGGTACAATTACCAGCATCAGAAGTATTACTAGATAATCCCCCTCTCTCTGGGGTTCTTCCCTCATGATTGGGACTGTTAGCAATAATGCCACAATTGCAGAGCTTGGGAGAGCATGAGACCTGCGCACTATAAACATACTCTCCTGAAGCACTGTATATTGTTTAAAGTGAAGCAATATTTCAACCTTTTCAAATCCAAGCAGAACCAAAAACAACTAGGTAAAATTGTTATCCATAGGCATGGCTTGCTGGGCGTTACCAGTTAAAGTAGTAAGAATCATCAAATTCACTTATAAATACCAGAACTGCAAGTAGCATAGAAAATTAATGCCAATTTAGGAGGAGAATTTGTGTTTATTTCCAGAATATTATGTCGTTGTGCTATGTCTAAAAGGAACTTTGATTAAAATGAAAACAATCACTTTATCTGGCTGAACTGGCATGCACAGGTAACTATCACAATATAGAAGCTAATAGCTTAATATAAAAAAAATATGTTAGAACTTACGCCTGTTTGTATCCGTAGTAATCTGCTCCTGGTAGACTGAATCCCAGAGGTAGAGTAATCACTGCCATGTATAGTAGAGGAATACCGTACGAAATAACAGTGAAGAAAATCACATACCGTCTTGTTTGAGTTACAAACACTTTAACCAAAACCAAATATAGAAAGACTCCTTCCATCAACATCCACATGAAGGAAACCATGAAGAAGTAGTGAAGAAGAATTGCTATGAGTTTGCAGTGAAGTGGTATGTGAGTATTATCAGAGTCAGTCTTATCGATGCCGACAATAAATATAATCTGTGCGATTGCAAGATTAATACATAGGTGAATGTGGATGTAGCTCCTCAAGTTTCGTAGTGATCTTTAATACACACACATATTATAATGAGTTAAACTCTATATGCATGCTTTTCATGCTGATAGAACTAACTTTAATGACGCAAATATGATCACAATAGCAGACATGGAAATAAGGGATATTGTCACTCCAATAGTGCCAATGTAGGAGAGAGAAAGCTCTATTTGTTTCTGAAATTTAGGAGGATTAGGGCTGAGCAGTATTGCAAAATGAGTAAGGTGATTGCATTCACAAAATGTTTTCATATAGTTTGAAAGTTTAGAATTTTTTTCACAGCCCCGTGTTGACCAATGGCCAGAGTAGAGCACCGATCTAAACAAATAATCAACACAAGGAAACATATGCACATATTACTTTCCACTTCTTGTCAATCAAGTAACTCTGAAATTGAAGTTAAGAATAATGCTTAATTGAACAGTATTTATAATATGGATTATTATAAATATTACTTACCCGAATTGTTTTGGAATATCTAGAAATACACACTCTGTGGATTCTCCGGTAGAAATCAATTTATTCTGTGTAAATATCGTATCAATGTTATATAGGAAATGCATATGCTAAAATATGTGTTTATTGACTCATTATTGTTTCTTCTACAAGTTGCATTGTTTTTTGTAAGTACATTGTTTTTTTATTGCTATTACTTCCTTAGAACAGCAAGCATCTGCAATTTCAGATGTCTGTGACTTTTTAATTTTGTGAGTACATTTACTGATGTATGATAACAAATGTTAGTTACATTGATGACTTCTTTCAGCCACCAGGTTTTACAACACTACTATTGCAAAATATAATGGACTTACCATTAGTTCATTTGAATGTTCAAAAGTAATTTTAACAGGAGATGAAAGAAAGAAATTGTCAGTTTGACATGTAGTAGATCCACACTTTATAGATGTGCCTATCACATCTGAAACCAATTCATAGGTGTTTCTGTATGGACATGGATAATAAATATATATATAATATATATATGTATATATAATATATAATATAATTATGATTCAATAATGGCACATGCAAGATTGAATAATTTGCTTTCAGTATAACAATTATAGCAGTAAAGCTTAATTAGCTTACTTCGTCTGTAACGTGATGATCGGACATAATATTTAACTAAGAAATCAAACAGTGCTCTGCTAGCTATTTGATGCACAATTATATGATTGATGTCTGTATTGGTTTATTGAAAATGAAAAAAAAAGGAAATAGTGCTAAGTATTCTTTCCTTTGAAAATGGATACATCAGATATTAAAATATATTTTAGTAATTTATGAATTATTAACCGAGAGATTACTGTTGAACAAAAGGGTTAAGAAAAAACAATTATTATGATAATAATAATAATATTCATCCTTTATTCTTGGATTTGTGTGATGGTAGCTAGGTCATGACATTTAATTCTCACTAGCCAGCACAAAATGCCAACCACAAATGTAAATTCTAAGTAGCTTGAACAAAGGTGAACAAAATAGAGGTGCCCTTCTCAAATATATCATACAATGTTTAAAGGTAGAAAATGCATAGCCTATTCAAGAAAATTACAGTGCTATTGTTTTGTAGTCATAGTCTAGTTTGTCTATACTGTAAAAAATGGGGTGTTACAATACACCTTTTTTGGTGCTTCAGCTACACTGGCTGTAGTACACCCCATAGGGTGTAATGGTACACCCCAAAATAGTGTTCCATTACACCCTTCAAACACCCCTGTGTAACTCCCAATAGAGTATTGTAATACACCTCTATTATACTCATTTTGGTGTTACCTTACACCCAGATTGGTATTAAAATACACTCCTGCATGGCACCATTTACACTTGCTTAATTATGATACTAAATAAGTATTAGCATCAGCAGTTAGCTGGATCTGTTAGGGGTGTGGTCAATAAACTCTAACCACACCCAATTTATTGTAAACTTAACCCGTTGTATTCTTTACACTGTCTTCTAAGAGTTAAGTTACATTGTAAATAGCTATCTTACATGTAAGCAGCTCTTCACTATTACCAGTGGTTTGTTATGAATATAATTAAATCTTCCAATACACCCGTATTGGTGTAACTACAGGGTGCTAACTAATGTGAGTGTAATAGTACACCCTATGGGTGTAACCATACACTTCAGAATTCAGAGGTGTAGCTGTACATCCCAGTAGGGGTGTAACTGAACACCTCATTTTTTACAGTGTACTGACCATTCATTCTTAATATTAATATACCATAGTTCAAAAAAACTTTTAAAAAACAAATTAATGAATTTTTAGTGCATCTCATCTTTACTTTTTAAGTCTATTCAATAAATATAGAGTCATATCACAGAGTGTGGTAGCACTCTCTAATTAGCGTTGACCACCCCTTCCCTCCACAGAGTTTAAAAAATCAATTTCAAAATATCGAATCTCTCCAGATCATCTTTTCCTTTTCATTGAACCAGCCTGGAGGAAATCTATAAGCATTTCTGGGGCTACTAATAGCATTTTTCTGATGTAGGTCACAACTCCTTCGTTTTTTTTCCTTATGTGGACTCTAACATACAGTTGTTTCATGAAGAAGTATGCTAGTCTTCCAAGTTTTGATGCCATGTTGAGCAGCTCATGTGCGGCTGAATGAGTGCCACACCTCTCTTCATTAATGTGGACATGTTAGATGGTGTGTTTGGAAGAAAAGTAGAGTAAATTGCAATGTCTTCTTTGCGGCGGCTGTAGCTAAATGCTTGGCGTAGATAGTTTCAGAAGTAAATGTTTAGTAAAGTTTTAGAAGCTGCAGTGGATAAAGGTAGTGTGAATGTTAAAAAGTAGGAAGCATACTAGCTAATGGAACTCGAATGACATACAAAAATGAATAGTCATGGCAAAGATTGTAAAAACAACACCTGGGAAACTAGTTGTAAAAAACAACAACATTTCATTGTTGAAATTTTTTTAGGGTTGCTCTAAAAATGTGCAAACAATTTTAAAAAGCCAAAGTGTTAATTGGAAAGATGAGCATTAAAAAACTTGACCAAATTGAGAATAGTGATTCTACAACCCTAAATCACTGCATTAATTAAATGAACTAATTAAAAAAATAAGTAAAAAAGTAAAAGAAACAAAACATGGATACATTTAAGAATGTAAAAAAAATATGACTTCTAAAAAAATTATGAATCAAGAAAGACAAAATTCAAACTAAAACTAAGTCCCATGTGTCTGACAATTATCAGAACATTTGACGTTGACAAAGGGCAAGTTCTGAAATTTTAAAATCAACTATGGACTTTTTGAAGTTGCCAAATGGCAAGGCAGTGATTTAAAGGTGAGAACCACCATTTTCAATTTGGGCATGTTTTGTAATGCTCATCTTTTGAATTAACACTGTGGCTTTAAAATTCTCTGTTTAAATATGTTTTAAAGTGACCCTAAATTTTTTTGAACATTGATGAAGTGTTGTTTTTTACAACTCTATCTGCATGATTGAAATGCAGGCGGTGCTACTATACATAACCTAATGGTACAATATTGAAGTGTGAGAGTTGTGGATACTGTAGACACATTTTGAAATAAAAGTGTCTAAGCAGAAACTATAGGCCTTTGCAATGAATTGCTGGCTTTGATTTTCACTACTTACATAACTTACGTTGTACTATTTTCTGATGTATTTGAAAAGAAGGAAGTGACATTTCTAAGAGCTGTAGATATTACAATTACACTTCCATTGTTCTCATATTCTTTGAATTTATCCAATGGAATAGCAATAGTCGCATGAGGTGCAGGCCAATTCAGAACACTGGTGTTCAGTGATGTTGAAAATCCTTCAGTTGAGCTAGTTGTCTTCTTCTGCACTACTATTGCTATATATAACATCTCTTTGTGATTAAGCCTTCAAATACTTGACTAGTAACATGCACGAGGACAAAAGAGCCCTCTTTAATGGTTCACACATATCCCACAGATGTATGTACATATTTATACATATGTATACTTGTACATAATAGCTATTAGTCTCCTGATCAAGAACTTAGTGGTGAATGAGGCCTGAAATTTTGTTTATGGTGGAGTAGTTGTAAATTTGTCCCTTATTATTATTAGTTATTCTAGAAAGATAAGAAAAAGCAGTAGCTAATAGCTAAATATATTTCAATTTCAATTTACATCAATCTATTGTGATATCTGTATCACCTTACCAGCATTATTTGATACTATAGTAATAGGCTCTGAGAATGAAGTAGCCATCTTGTCCAGTGACTTCAAAATTGTAGTTCCTATAATTGTTTCTGTGTTCTAAATCAAATGAGTTGAACAAAATAATAATTGTTTACGGCTACAATAACTATATATGGATCTTGCACTCTACACTAATGTAGCTAGTAGTTAAGCTGAACAAACATTGCTGAATGTGGAAAAGTGCTAGTAAATGTGTATGACGTGTTTATTTGTCTGAATCCCTTTGTGATTATTTTACATGAAATTAGTAATAGCATTTCTTAGTGAAACTTCAATCTGGAGCAAGTAATACACCCACCAACTTTGACAATGTCTAGTCAAGTCAGTGGCATGTAACTATATATCCCTATTTTCAGTATTATTATTATACTATCATTAGCGGACAATAATTCTTGTAAATCTAGTAATAGGATTATAATACAAATTATGTTTATTTTTGCTATGCTGGTAATGTCATTGATTATATTTATTGATAATCATGGAATTTCTATAGAAACTAACAGGATTTATCCAGAAGCTATAATTGACAAAGTGTAAATGCTGATAGCTATCTTCATGACAAAAGCAGACAATTTCTTTGTTATTTGGGGAATTTTTTTATTCTTCCAACAAATTGCTTCACAAAATTTCAGGCTTGATCTTCATGACAATGAATTTTTCTTTTGTATAGTTTCAAAAGTTTATAAAAGAGAGAATCAGTTTAAAGTTATATTTAGAGTAGTAGCATTTCTACAGTGTAAGATATACTTACATATATGGTTCTTCTTTCCACAATTAAATCCACTATGTTCAGCACAATCTAAAAATACAAGTGAAGTATAATAATAAAGATTGAGATTGAGCTGGTAAACACCTGTGTAAAGTTTTGGTAATCTCTAGTGGAATATGCAGTCTGTGTTGAAGGTTCAGTGACAGCAGAAACCGCTTTGGAGAGGAGATAAACTACAGCAGTTGAGGATGTGTTTGAAGATAGAGCCATAGATAATAATTTCACACTTTGAATTGGATCTGAATCCTGTATATAAATATATAAACATGCATTATATTTAGAATATATATGTATGTTTACATGTATGTATGTCTGTATTTATTATAGCTCTATATTAGCTATCACAGTTTCAACTATCATAATGTTTATATAAAATATCCAAACATTTTTAATCACACATTGTTTAGTTTCACTACATAATTGTCATTCACACACTGATGATAGCAGATGTATAGGGTTATGAATAATGTCTGAAAAATTAACAATCATTTAGTACAGCTACTTAGCCATGGAAGAATAATTAAATTATGATAATAAGTAATGGAATACCAAATATTGTATTACTATCTTACTATTAAAATTTGAATATCCAGCAATTCTTGGTAATCTGATATCTAATAATTCACAATAATATAGTCATTTCAATAGTATATAAATATATTCTTACTATTTTGAGAGCATCATTTTCTGCTTCAGAAATGGCACTCAAAACTGGATTTGTAGATGTTTGTTCAGTGCCTCGAGTTTCTTGTGTCTTTAAAGTGTCACTCACACAATAATTCTTAGCATCATCAGAATCACTACTTAAAGAAAAGCTGTTAGTTATGACCGAACGATATACTGAAATAATATAGTAATTTGATAAATTACTTCTTTCCATTGATCCAAATACTAATGCAGTACTGTTGTGACCACATGCACATGAAATATCTGTAATTTCTCCATTTCTGATATTATTTGATGTCCACACTTGACGACTGGAGTACATACAACAAATTCAGTTTTTATTGAAATGTAGACATAATATTTTAAATGTGTATTAATATTCAAAAAATTCTACAATTCAAATAGAGCATCTCGCAGTTTATTGCATTCCTAACAAAACGTCATTTATTCATGCGTTTACAACAAGAATGTATGTATGTATGTATGTTTGTATGCATGCGTACATGTATTTATGTATGTATGTATGTATGTATGTACGTACGTATGTATGTATGTATGTATGATGTATGTATGTATATATGTATGTATGTATGTATGTATGTATGAATGTACATACAAATGCATGTACAATTGTATGCATAGAGTGATTGTGTATGAATGTAGCTTTGTATAGCATGCTTGCTGGTACATGTGTTTGGGATATAACAGAGACTCCAACTCCATAAATGTGCTCATATTAATACAGAAATTGAATATCAGTCACTATGCATTACAGTACTTTCCATTTCCATTACACAATAAACCAATGTGCTTACATTTTTGTTGATCATGATTTGTTTTGTGTAGGGGTAGATAAGCATGAAAGCTGAAGTTTACTAACTTAGAGATCAAAACAGCTGTGTGTTATTCTAATCTTAGTCAAGTGTTTGCCTATATTGTTGCTGCTATTTGTTGGCTGTGTCAATCCAAAAGTGATTCAAACTTACTGAAGATTAGAGTTCAAATTAGTTGGTTGGGCTTGAAGTCTCTGGCATATTAAAGTGCAATACTCATGAATATTTAACAAACTACAAATCTACTATCCTACAATTGAGAATAGAAAAATGTTCAAACAGAGAGCTATGCTTGCAAATTGGGAGCACTGAAGAGTATATTGTGACTAATTATTCAAGTGTGTCTTGGATCTGAAATATGTTCACTTACAAATGCTTACAATTTTTTACCTTTTTGTAACATTTTGGAAAGAATCAGAAACTATGCATTTACTTTCATTGTTTTCTGAAAGTAAGGCTATGTTTATGTCATCTAGAGCCCAAAAATCGTTTAGCTCATGCAAATTTGGTACGAGCCGGGCAAATTGAAGCCAGCGAAACTGAACAGTGTCTGTCAATGTTATATCACAAACTTCCAAGTTTATTGAAGTTGTTTTCTGCTGGATTTCCTGTTTCATAAATGTGTCGTATCCACGAGTTCTATTCGGAACATTTCCTTTAGATATATTAGGATAAAGATAAAGAAGAGGAATCCAATCCTTCTCTACAGATGTTCGTACTGAAAATTCAACACCTTCATGTAAATCATCAAGTTTAACAACTTCATTTTCCAGTGATGTGAATATTTTAAACTGTATAAGACTGCATGGAGGAAGATTATACAATGATAAAAAACCTAACTACAGTGTATTATAAACATTCAAAAAATTGTAGAATCTAGAGTGGAAATGTCTTTGAGCATTATCCTATGAATACAATTGCTGCTGTATTATTTAATACACAGTCTAATACATACATTAGACTATACACAGTTGAGTTCACTCATGTGTGGTGGGTTAGGGTAGTGTGTGCAAATGTGTAGTTTGATATTACTGTCACTAGACATAACTTACAGTCTAATTTGATTGATACAAACAAAACTGAATTCAAACTTATTGTTTTCCAAATTTTCCTCAGAAAATTTGAAGTCAGCCGCTTTCCTCCAAGTGACATGAAGACGTCTGGGTCTTGTTTTTTGAGTACATCCAATTCTGTCATTGAGTCTTTATGTACAATAGAATAAGAAATTAAATTTTAAAAACCCTGCAGTAGTATTATTATAATATTATTAACCAGATTTTTTAATTGTAGTGATTAACTAGTTTATTCATTTAGTGTCAAACATAATCTTCATGAAATTAATTTATATATACCCATATCTAGGAAAATTAGCTGAAGGGATGAATGTTTAATGTCAGTTGTGTATCGCATAGGCAAACTTTTAATAAACTATGTTATATATAAGATATGGATAATTTATTGTATAATAATAGAGGCTGCATCAAAATAGTGGCATGGTTTTTATTAAGCTTAAATTGGGTATAAATAATAATACTTGATTTTCCATAGAGCCTGATTTTTAGCTAAGTTTCTTACCACTATGTATCAATTATTTATCATTAAAAAAAATAAGAATAATATAATTAATTGGATAATTGCAATTAAGACAAACCAATTCGTCATAAACCAGGCTATACTGACATGACATGAATGAATGCAGCTATGCTAGAGTGCAGAGGTAGAAGTGTTATTATAGACACAAAAACTATATAACTTGGCACATGAATGCAAGATTACAGACTGAACACATCCTCTCACCTATGAAATGGAAGTTAATGGATAGGTTAGAAATGTATGCATGCATATAGATTTGAGTGTGTTACTACGATGTTCCAAATAATTACTGCTGTAATTTTTATCATACAATAGGTAGAGTCTGGGTGTGGCCACAAAGCAACCACACTTTATAGTGGCTCAATGTTGGGTCTTTTCGATGAGATTTTCTTGCCTCTCCTGATTCAGTCTCATGGCAATTTTTCTATCACTTACTATTGATATCATTACAGTCAGTGGTGCATAAAGTGCAATTACTGTTCATTACTTACTTTGTACAATTTGCTTGAGAACAATTCCATTCAAAGAATACTTCAAAACAATGACAATATTTTCCGCCATGTTCTGGCTGGACAAAAGAGTAATCCACTCTTTCTACATCTGACAGGGAACAATTGCTGGGAGCAGGAACAGAGGAATTATAGTCTATCCAATAAGATTCAATCAGATTGTATTTCTCTATTTCATATGTCAGTCTGAGTCCTGTAGTAAGGAGAGCAGCATTACCGCCCACACATTTGCCCTGGAGTGTTGTGAATAATCCATCACTATTTCTCACTGGAACAGGACTACTCCATCGAATAGAAGGAACAGGAAAGGAGCAATTAGAATCTTCATGAGCCTTAACTCTGGCCAACAAGAGAACTGCCACTGTAGAAACAAGTGGAATACACACCATTCTCTTATTCTTTAGATAGAATACTTTCTGGTGATTGAGACAGAATGAACAAATTGTTTGCTTATATAACAATTTAGGACATTGAAGGAAGTGGTTGTAGGAAGCACACACACACAAACTAGATGGATGGAATTTTGTGAGCACATTTGTCATTATATCCTGTAATTAAGTGCTTCAATGGGTCCCAAATTTGTGGATACTTGAGCACCCCTTTGTCTATACCCACGGATACATTTTTGTCTTAGTTTAAGTAATAGGAAGCTACTATTCTGCAGAACATTATAGAAAATTACTAGAAAATAATTTTTTTTTATTGAATTCCCAGAAAAGATTCTTACATGGTTGTTGGTGCTAACTAACCTGTTAATGAAAAATGTGATACAATGGCTCCATAATTATTTCTTCTAAAAAAGTTATGATTGGAAGCATGTACACACACAATGGATGGAATTTCCTAAATTAAATGCTCCACTGGACAAGTAATTGCAGCTGCTCTCCACTGAGAAGGTTACTTTTGTTTGATGAATGTTTAATGAACTGAAAAAAGGAGTAAATTGTTTGAATAAGTTCAGATGAAGGAATGAGCTAATCTCACTCAGGTTGTACTCTGACGTGATTTGATCACAAAATAAATGTCTCTTAACTGGTATATAGAAATCTAAAGTAACAATAAATTAACGTTATCTGCTTGTGTTTTGATCAGCATTTTTCTAGCCAACTGTGATAACATAATCCTCACCTTGTATCCTATAGCTATTATAAACACAAAACTTACATATTCATGCGTGACTATTTTTTGTTGCACTATATTCAGCATCTATAGGTATCCATGATATTGTGGCCAAAATTTGTTCTCCTAGTGTTAAACAAATCATTTATAACTACATATAAAAATCTTTAGATGGTTTGGCAGAATGATTGTAAATCAGTGACTAGATTAAAACTTCATCACAGACGTTTTATTGTATAACTACTGTAGCACATGATGTGGTGGAGTACTTACTACCAAAATATATCCAGATCTCGAAAATCATGCTGCAGGATGTTTTGTAGTGACCATGTACCACCAACCATCTCTGTATTTATATTTTGTTGGCGTTGATAAAATTACTGAATGATTTTGACCACAGTCACCCAAGAAAAGAACTTGTGCTCTTTAGACAGTAGTCTCAATACTTCATATTTGAATTTTATAAGTTTACCTGCTCAACTCCTCCACTTGATCCAGCAATCATATAATTATACACTTCATTAAGCACCTTCAGAGGAAGTAAATTATAACTGCCCCACTTCTGAAAAGCTTTCTGGGCATCAGCAATTACATAAGTATCTTTTCTAGGAATTCAATAAAAAGACAAATTTCTGGTAATTTACTGTTATTTCTACAGCATAGCTATTATAGCCAAAGAAAAAAGCTAAAGCTTGCATAACAAAACAACAGCAAGAGTACAACTGATTATACTATGGAATGAATATAAAATAAACATTATAAATATATACTTATACCAAATACAAATAGCTTGACACATATTTAGTTTATCTTAATAAATTTTCAGTCAAGTTTGGAAATTTTTTCTTGCTCAATCTAATTTAAATTGGAATTACAGTTAAATGCTGGTGAATTTGTCCAGTGAAGCAGTTAATTACAGGATATAGACAGAATTAGTGACAGATGTGCCTTTAAATCAATCCTTGTGTGCATGCTTTCTACTATAATTTCCTAAAAGTGGTTAAAGTGGTTTGTATAAGCAAACATTTTTGTTCATTCTGTATCAGATAGAACTGCACATTCTATCTAAAGAATAAGAGAATGTTGTTTATTCCACTGGTCTGTACAGTGGCAGTAGTACTCTTGTTGGCCAGAGGCTCATGAAGATTGTAATTGCTCCTTTCCTCTGTTCTTCCATCATAACTTTTCTGAGGATGACAAGACTTTCCTGTAGTTAAACTAAATAACTACTACTATATTAGTGATCTATTACTTAAACTACTGTTACAAGCTAACCTGTCCCACTCTGTGTCAAATACTAGACATAATGCATACTATTAAAATATACAACTATGTATGTCCATGTTGAGTTGGCACGACCACAAATGTGGCAGAAGAGGAATGCACTTGGCGAAACCAGAAACCAATTAAGGTCACATGACAGTAGTAGCTCAAACGTGAAAACGTCGATGCCGATGGGGCGGGTCTAAGGTGCGCACTATTATAGTAAGTTTACCCGTTGAAATGAAAAAGAAGCTATGACCCACCGATACATTGTTGTCTTAGTTTAATTAATAAGAAGCTACTGTTCTGCAGAACATTATAGAAAAATACTAGAAAAATACTTTTTTATGGAATTCCCAGAAAAGAATCTTACATGGTTGTTGGTGCTAACTAACCTATTAATGAAAAATGTTTTACAATGGCTCCATAATTATTTCTTCTAAAAAAGTTATGATTGGAAGCATGCACACACACACAATGGATGGAATTTCAAAAATTAAATGCTCCACTAGACAAGTAATTGCCGCTGCTCTCCACTGAGAAGGTTACTTTTGTTTGATGAATGTTTAATGAACTGAAAAAAGGAGTAAATTGTTTGAATAAGTTCAGATGAAGGAATGAGCTAATCTCACTCAGGTTGCACTCTGACGTGATTTGATGCCGTCTGAAGAGCAGTGCACAAAATATATAGAAATATATAGTAACAATAAATCAATATTGGCTTGTGTTTTGATCAGCGTTATTCTAGCCAACTGTGGTAACATAATCCTCACCTTATATCATATAGCTAGCTAATAAACACAAAACTTACATATTCATTCATGACAATATTTTGTTGCACTAAACCTTCAGCATCTATAGGTTTCCATGATATTGTGGCCAACATTGGTTCTCCTAGTGTTAAGCAAATCATTTATAACTACTTATAAAAATCTTTAGATGGTTTGGCAGAATGATTGTAAATCAGTGACTAAGATTAAACCTTCATCACAGATATTTTATTGTATAGCTACAGTAGCACATGATGTGGCGAAGTACTTACTACAAAATATATTCAGATCTCCAAACTCATGCTGCAGGATGTTTTGTAGTGAACATGAACCACCAACCATCTCTGTGTTTATATTTTGTTGGCGTTGATAAATTACTGAATGATTTTGACCACAGTGACCAAAGAAAAGAACTTGTGCTCTTTAGACTGTAGTCTCAATACTTCATAATTAAATTATATAATTTTACTTGCTCAACTCCTTCACTTGATCCAGCAATCATATAATTATACACTTCATTAAGCACCTTCAGAGGAAGTAAACTACTATAAAGAATCACTCTGCCCCACTTCTGAAAAGCTTTTTGGCATAAGCAATTACATAAGTATCTTTTCTAGGAATTCAGTAAAAAGACAAATTTCTGGTAATTTACTATTATTTCTACAGCATAGCTATTATAGCCAAAGAAAATAAAGCTAATATAAGCTTGCATAACAAAACAACAGCAAGAGTACAAATGATTATACTATTGAATGAATATAAAATAAACATTATAAATATATACTTAAACCAAATACAAATAACCTGACACATATTCAGTTTATCTTAATAAAATTTTAGTCAAGTTTGGAAATTTTGTCTTGCTCAATCTAATTTAAATCGGAATTACAGTTAAATGCTGGTGAATTTGTCCAGTGAAGCAGTTAATTTCAGGATATAGACAGAATTAGTGACAGATGTGCCATTAAATCGATCCTTGTGTGCACGTTTTCTACTGTAATTTCCTAAAAAGTGATTAAAGTGGTTATATAAGCAAACATTTTGTTCATTCTGTATCAGATAGAACTACACATTCTATCTAAAGATTAACAGAATGTTGTTTATTCCACTGGTCTGTACAGTGGCAGTACTCTTGTTGGCCAGAGACTCATGAAGATTGTAATTGCTTCCTCTGTTCTTCCAAAATAACTTTTCTGAGGATGACAAGACTTTCCTGTAGTAAAACTAAATAATTACTACTATATCAGTGATCTCTTACTTAAACTACTGTTACAAGCTAACCTGTCCCACTCTGTGTCAAATACTCGACATACTGCATACTATTAAAATATGCAACTATGTATATGTCCATGTTGAGTTGGCACGACCACAAATGTGGCAAAAGAGGAATGCACTTGGTGAAACTGGAAACCAATTAAGGTCACATGACAGTAGTAGCTGAAGCGTGAAAACGTCGACACCGCCCACAGTAACAATAAGGCGGGTCTAAGGTGCGCATTATTATCGTAAGTATACTCGTTGAAATGAAAAAGAAGCTATGGCAGTTTATTCCGTGGCTGTATTCAATATAAGCCCAGTTATAACTAATCACTCTGTAGTTTATCGTTTCGTTTATACAGCCTCTAGTTGTGGCCTAAAACTAGCTGAAGGTTGCAGAGGGTGATCTGGAGCAACTAATGTAGCTAGCACAAATCTTCTAGGAAAAGAATCGCAGGACCTGGCTGGACATCCTTTTCAAGTAAGTCTGATTGTTGTGTGCTTAAGCGTGTATTTAAACTCTATTCTTACTTTCTTGGTGTGACGAATTTCTGAAGTACTCAACAGTATTGTGAAGAATCCAGTACGTCACGTACACCTTTAGCTATGGCCACACACATTCCAGTATTACTTTGTTTTAATTCATATCATGATTTTACTATATTTTCTATCTACTTGTTAAATTTCAATTTTTTTATTATAAAAAAAATTGACATTATATTAATATAATTACAATATATATAATATATATATTTATTGCAGTTTTGATATTTTTACTTGAATATTTCCGCATCACGCGAGCGTTCTGTATTCTCCCATATTGTACGGTTTATATTGTACGGTACACTACGCATGCGCGTATCGAGTAAAATCAATGAAAATTGAATTGTAACCGGTTGAGAAAAAATATCAAGGCAGCAATAAATCACTTATCACACTCATCGTACAATATGGGAATGATATTTTACTCTCACGCCACATTTTCACTCGCCTTTGGCTCGTGAAAATATTTTTCGTGCTCGTAAAATATTTTCCCATATTGTACTCAGACTCGTGCTATAAGTATTATATATATATATTATATATAATTTTATGATGACAAGAAATTAATTGTGGTAGGTACAAGCAGCAGTTGAATTTGGAGGGTGGTAAATGGCATCCCATAACCATAGAGATCTGTACCTATATAGATATGAGGAGTATTGGACAGATAAAGCATAAATAGTGGCATATAGAGTCTATGATCAATTATATCTTTGTCAGCAAACAGTAAATTGGCTGAGTTTCTAAATAAATAGGCCATATTAAACTTCACTACTGCTTGGTAAGGAGTGACTGAAGCTGCTGTAAAGTGAGGGGAACCATGCATCACGAGTTAGTTTACTCTCATGAAAACCACTTATATTTCATGAAATAATATAACTTCATATTGACTAAGCTAAATACAAGTTTACTAATGCCATTCAATACTTAAATCTTCATAGTATGTGCCCCCTGTGTCTCCCAAACTAATCTTCCCCTGGGCTATAGTGGTAACACAACTATAAGGCAACACTAAATATGCTGAACCCTTTAAAGTCCAAAAAAATCTGCAATAGAGGGCAGTTTCCTGGGCTGGCATTATGCATGTGGCCACACATTTAATGGGACAGACTTGCAGACCCACACTTATAAACAAGGGAACTTAAAGCCTCATTTCTCAAAGTCATTGCAACAATAATTTTAGTGCAACTTACTTACACAGCTAGGTGTGGGAGAAATTTGGCTCCCTGTTCTTGGCGGGTCAAGCAGAATTACTTGGCCGGTTAATGAATAATATTGCTTGCATAGTAATGTTGACAACATGCGAACTGCCACATTTAAAACTTTAAAAAAAAATATTGTAATTATAGCCAGAAGTTCGCTTCCAGCTACCTCTGGTATTAATATATATGTACAACACCAAACCCTTGCTTGCTTTCTTATGTATTGCCTTTGGTCCAGTCTGGTACTAATTTTCCTTCACCTTTAAGCTGTTGCTCCAGAAAAGTGCTGTAGTGCAAATGTGTCCAAGAAAAGTTGTAAGAGAACTCCTTCGGGTGGTCCAGGTATAAAAAGAAGAATCCCCAGCATGCCCTTTGACCTCTAGCTCCTTCTATTCAAATTAAAAAAGTAGCCATGGTAGTAATATCTGCTTTGATTCAACCTTTCCCGATGACTTTAAAAGTGAAGATCTGTCATTGCACCATTTCAGTATTATTTTCAATGGAAAGATTAATTAATTTAATAGGCATGCTGGTGGGTGTGGTCCATTGCTGGAATGTTGGGAATTATATTAAATGACGAAGACCCATTTATAATTCAATGCTATTCTCCGTACACGAAATCTGTGGCTCATTTACCACATTCTGAACTCCTTCGGGTGGTCCAGGTATAAAAAGAAGAATCCCCAGCATGCTCTTTGACCTCTAGCTCCTTCTATTCAAATTAAAAAAGTAGCCATGGTAAGAGAAACCTCCATTATAGCTCACTATCCACACCATGTTTACAATGAGTGCTCTAACTAAAAAAAAAAATTTTTTTTGCTCAGTTGGTAAAAATCAGAAGTAAACCACCACACAAATCATACTTATAAGCACATTAATTCTAAGAGAAATCTATCTGAAAGGACAGCAGGAAAGTAAGTAATTTCAAAGCTGCAGAAAATAGACACGGAAAGGTGTAGCTGAATCTATAATACCTGTGAAGTAAGGTTTATCAAACTTGAGTCCATAATGCCTGCATTATTCTCTTATTATGCTAGCATTATATTCTTATTATTATTCTGAGAAAATGAAACTCTTTAATCAGCCAAGATACACACAAACATGAGTAAGTTTTGAGGAGGAACTATATTAACTTGATTTAATATGAACTACAAATGGCAATAAAATAATGGTATTGCATTATCTTGCTGTAGTTCCATTGTGAAAGATAAAGGAAGTTGAGGACTAGTATTTTCAATGATTAAGCATATTAGAGGATAATTTTGTATGGCATTAGACATCGACTGATCAGTTCCTAAAATCAGACGTCAACACCACCTGCTATCATCAGTAATTTATTCATAGATAATATACATACTATAGAATTCATTCTAGACTCTCATGATTACAGCCAGTGTTATTTGGGTTTAGATATTCCAGACATGTTTTAGTTATTCAGAATGAAAGAAAGGCTTTGTTTTATAAGCTAACAAACTATATCTTTCTTCTTGAGTAATGGATTCCCCTCTGCTCCTTTGTCTGTACTTCTTCCTGATTCTCAGTCTCACTGTACTTCAATCCATGAATGTGGACTTTGCCTTCCCTGTTGAATCCTCACTTGTTCTACACACAAGTCATTGTTTCCTTAATCACAATTGAAAATCGGGGATGTTTGTTGGCGAGCGAGCGAAGCGAGCGAGACAGTATTAGGGGTGGATAATGCAAAATCGGGTATATGTTATATGTATGTATATGGGATGGTACGTATGTCCTTTAAACGCGCGCGCGTGGAACTTTTTTTTACAAAAAACACGGCTTTTTAGGCTTGACCCCATTTTATTCTGAAACTACAGCATTAAGAAAGCCTTACTTTATACTTAAGCTCCAAAGTGTGAGAAAATTCCTGCGTAAATGCTTGCTTTTCAAGAAACAAAAAGTTGATTCGACCGGTTACTATGGCATTGAAGACCCATCATTAGATTTCATCAACAGTCGAACAGCAACCCAACGTCTGGTACACTGTACACTTAAACAACCTCGGATTTCCAGACTTAATTTCAAAACTTCGCCATTTAATGGGGGGGATTCGGAGTGCCCGTTTGTTGGTTGTCAAGAGCCGTTGGTAGTCAGAATGCCGTAGTATTAATGCTAAGGAAGCTACTACTTCTCGAGGGAAGCTGAGGTAAGTACTAATTCCATATTTGTTAGCTAAATATGCAAAATTTACTCTGGCCTTTCTTTTTTGTAGCTAAGAGCTTGTCAACAGTGACTGGTAAATTCAAATAGTCAGATTGGCTCAAATTTGGTACTACAAAAGTTACCACTGCTCAAGAAAATGAGGTAAGAAAGTAATTTTGTATTTGTGTGCTAAAATTGATTGTCTTTTTTTTTTGTAGGTGAGAGCTTGTTGTCAAGAATTCAAGGTAATTCAGATGGTCAAAGTAACTTCAATTTGATACTACAGAAGTTATCAATACTCAAGAATGAGGTAAGTAGTAATTCCATATTTTGTTGGCTAAAATTACAAATAATAACACTGGTTTATTTTTTATCATAGCTGAGAGCTTGTTCAAGAGATACTGGTGATTGAGATTATCAGAATGGTTGATGTTTGATACTACAAAAGTTACCATTAATCAGGTAAGAGAGTAATTTTCTATTTGTTTGCTGAAATAAAATGTCATAGCTGCTATTATAGTGTTTGCATGAAGTAAGCTAAAAATAGTAACATTTTTATTGGCGAGCGAGCGTAGCGAGCGAGACACTTACAGGGGTAACACAATCGAAAATCGGGGATGTTTATTTATTGGCGAGCGAGCGTAGCGAGCGAGACAGTATTAGGGGTGGATAATGCAAAATCGGGTATAATATGGTAAAGCGTTTTTAACTTATTTAACCTGGCGATACTTACCTACACGTAACTGGAAAAGGGTTTTCCATGAGATAATGCAGTATCTTTGCGAGGCTGCTGGGGAGGAAACAGCCTTATTTTAACGGTCCAGCGTCTAGCGCAGCGAAGTACTTAGGGCCTGAGGGCGGTAGTTCACGATGCACAGAGCCGCCTATGTCTACGCAACAGTACATAGCCTAACAAATATTTAACATAGCTACATTTTCATCAATGCCGTTGGAGGGACATTATAAACTCAGGGTGGGGTCACAATCTAATTGTGTCTTTCTCTGGAAGGACCTGGGACCTGAGTGATCAAGCAAAAAACTACACCAGTTATAAAACTGTGCAGTGGTATGCACACTGGATATGCTGGCACTTATGAGGGATTCTTCTTCAATTAATCATCAGCCATGTTATCCTTAACAATTCCTAGCTTTCTAATTTTGCTTAATAATATAATGCAAGAAGTTAACTAAACAATTAGTTAAATGCATTTAATAGTCAACTAACAACATTTGGACCTTTCAGTAAACCATGAGGAAGGTGTTACTGTTACACTGCAACGTTTTACCCTTCAGGTAACACTTGTGATAGTGTTACTGTTACACTGCTGTTTTTACACCTTTCATTAACACTGGTGAAGTGTAACTGTAACACTCCCGTTTTAACAGTGTAGGGTAGCACCAAACTCTTGGACACGGTCCAAAATTAAGGACTGTCTTTGGAACTGGACAGTTGGAACCTATGAGAAAGAGCTTTCCCCACTTTCTATTATGCTAAATCTGTGGCACTATTTACCGCATTACATTTTGAACTCCTTCCTGTGTTAAGAAAGAGAATTTTGACAAGCTTTTTAACCTGTAGCTCCTTATACTCAAAAGAACTGACATGTTTTGCAAGAAAGAAACAATTACACTTCATAATATAAAATAAGATCCAATTAATATAGTATTGAGGGTGTCGCTATGATATTTATGGATTGGCAAGTTTATACAAAAAATGATTCTAGTTACACATGAAGGGAACAACTAAGTGAATTAGGTGGGTGACATTTCATAACTTCATTGCACTAATCCAGTTTAGCATTTTCCTCTTGCTTTACTATATCTACTTTAGAATTCATCGGCAGTGTCTGTACAGTTGCAGCTTCTGTTTTCAGTACCATTGTGTTTGGAATAATCTTGTAAAACAACATAAATGACATTGATAAAGACAATTATATGTATTCTATTGATGTTAGTCATGTTAGACTACAATTTAAATCATATCATAATTTTCTGTGTATGTAACACAAGTAATACTCAAAGGTAGTTCAGCTGCAGCAAAACATATTTGCATCAGTTTATGGAAAGTTAATTTACCTTATTGACTATGTTACCATCAGTTTTAACACACACCATATTAAATTATAAAAACTATAAATGTGAATGAAAAGCATATATATAGTACTTATTACAAGAGTCAAACTGTAATATGGCGAAATATTTCACAAGCAGTCTAATTTATTTTCACGAGCCAAAAGCCTGAGAGTGAAATATCTAGCCATATCACTCTGCAGACTGTAATAAATGGTTTATTCCATGCTAGATATCTTCACTGAAGTAGTTTGTTGGTAACTCTTGGTGTAAAGTTGGCCATAAAACTCTCTAGGGGCTCCCCACACACCCAGCTGATATTGTAGCAGCTGCTCTAACCTGGTTGGGTAGGATTTACTAGAGTAAAGTAGTAGCTGTAAAAACCCTGAAAACTGGTAAGGTAGGCCTGGTTGCTATAACTACTAGAGTAATGAGTTTGAGCAATACAGCCATGAGATAACACTGTGTGATAACATAAGTTATCTCACGGGTCACATACCTAAAGATAACATTGTGAAGAAATCTAGTGTGGAATAAATATGTATATATAATACTTATTACATGAGTCATAGTGTGATTATTTCACAAGCAGACTAATTAAATTTTATGAGCCAGAGGCGAGTGAAAATAAAGCATAAGAGTGAAGTATCTTGCCATATCACTGAGGGTGTAATAAGTGGTTTATTCAACACCAAATTCTTCACAGCTATAATTCATTCTAGGACTGGTAACTCACAGTGTAAAGTTCACTGTAGGGCTACCTACCCCCAGCTGATATTTTAGAAACTGCTCTAACCCAGTTGGGGAGGATACACTAGAGGAAGGTAGCTGTAAAAACTGAAAAATTGGTGAGCTTAGCAGGTTGCTATACCTACTAGGTTAATGAGCTTGTGGTATACTATGAAAAATGTGAAATATCGTAAGTTATTTCATGGCCACGTACTGGCTAATGTAATGGATACTGCCAAGAAGTTTTTCGGTTCTTTTTTCTGATGCAGTCATTGATAATCTTTTCTCTAATATTCGAGGTGGAATAGAAAGGGAATGTGAAAAGCAAGAAGTAGCGCCATCTAGCACAGAGAGTGAACAATCAATTAGTTTTGATGATGACGAATTACAAAAGTATTTAGAAGAGCGAAAAAATTTGTTATACTCAAAAGAAAACATTAACTGACTTGAGAACGTGGTATCGTTGGTGATAAGGGATAAATGAAAAGCGAAAAATTTGAGAATATCCCACCTAAACAATTAGACAGACTTCTCAGTCATTCTATTGTAAGGTTCGGAGTGCAAGTGGTAGTCTGAACCAAGCACTCTTACTTCCATTCAAAGAAGTTCTTGAAGTCAAGAAAATTAAGTGCAGTTACTCTTACCGTTTGTTTTGCTTTGGAATTCAACTTTTCTTCGAACCAAGTCTTAATGTCATCTCGAACAGGTTTCACAAACACCACTAACACTAGGAACATAAGGAATCCTTGAAAGGCTACAGCAATTGTGTAGATGTAAGCCAATGGAGCCAACTCTTCTCTAGCAACAATCACCACGCCAACTATCCATGTTAATCCCATGATCACTGCCAGAGACAGGACAGATTTCAACCAATTGAAAAAATGATGGTCCTCATTTTTAGTCAATCTTTTATTTGCTTGTTTCCACATAATTACAGATGCCATAACAAGGAATAACATATTAATAGCAAGGACAATGATGACAGGAGCTATGAAGAACCACTGAAAGTGAGATCTCAAGAAACATCTACAGAATAAATACATTAAACTATAGTAAATAAACAATGCAGTGTGATTTAATAGTGATAATTGATTAATAATTCAGTCGATATCAGTAATAATAAAATATGCGTCAGTAACAACAACAATCATGTGTGTATTCATTCATTAGCTGAACTGGAATGGTAAAGAGTCATTGTAAACTGAATTGATAAAGTGTTATTGTGTGAACTGAATTGGTAAAGCATCATCATATTCATCATATTCAGTACAAGGCGATTAACAATGACTATTGAGCTAAAAGCATGTAAAATTGGAGAGGTAATGACTCCATGTTGATAAAGCATTGAATAGGTAAGTCAGTAATTTAACGAAGTCTATGTCCACAATCATGTACTGAAGAGAGAAGGAACAGGAAGATAGAGAGCAGGAAAGAGAAACTGATGTAACTAAACCATTGGAGGTGGTAATAAAATACCTCATGCTATTGTATTCCTAATTTGCAAAAGATAGTAGCTACACAAGTGCCTCTCAGACTTGCTTGTAGTAAATAATTTTGGCAGTATTTTTCAGCATATGGTGCTATATTTTTTGAAGACTTTGACAAGAAGTTAAACATTTACCACTTCTATACTTTATAACATCTACATATTAATACGCTTGTGTGTGGGTAACGACGACCACTGAAGGTGTGTGCATTCATGAATAATTCACGAGCATAAAAAGTTGGGTATAGGCATAGTCGTCCTATGAATAAGTAAAGCGTCATCACATTCAGTTGAAAGTGATTAATTGCAACAAAAAAGTAGTCCGGTGTAGCCAGACCCTTCAAACCGCTACGCTGGGAATTGTTCTGGGGATATGGCCATACCAAATTTGTTCTGCTGCACATTATATTGCGGCGGTCAATTATCGTTAGCAAATCACGGGAATAGCCTGGACGCAGAGCCATGCTGAAGAAGACACTGCCCTCCTCAACCACAGATAGAAATTCCTGCACATGCCAGCAACCTTTTCTATGCTAGGTTTAGCAATCATGGCTAATTTGTGGTAGAAATTCAGGTACAAAGGGGGTGGGACACTCACCACTTCCACATTCCTCCAGAACAAATTTGGTATGGCCATGTCCCCAGACCCTCTGCATTCTTTGCACGCTACAGGGGTCTGGCTCTGACAGACTAACTAAAAAGCTGGTGTAATTGGCAAGCGAGTGCAGCGAGGGAGACACTTACAAAGGTAGCACACTTGAAAATTGGGGATGTTTGCAAGGGAAATACTATTTGGGGTGGATAATGCAAAATTGGGTGTATGATATATGTATGTAATGATGGTACATATGCCCCTTAAACCCGCATGCGGGTTTCCTTATTTTCTCCTAAAAGACGACTTTTTAGGATTGACCACCATTTCCTCTGGCACTGCAGCATTCAGCAACTCTTACTTATCCTTAGGCTCCACATTGTGTTATAGCTCCTGCGAAATGTTTTTTTTTTCAAGTCACAAAATGTCACCACAACTGGATACTATGGTATTGAAAACCCTTTACCAGATGAAAATTTTAAAATATTGCCATTTCTGGAAGGGGGGGGGTGGAGGGGGATGCTATACTAAGTGCCGCTTATTAGTTGTCAAGAACCACTGGTAGTCAGAAGCCTAAATACTAAGGAAGGTAGCATTATTTGGGGGAAGCTGAGGTATGTAAGCAATTCCATATTTGTTAGCTAAAACTATACAAATAACTCTGGCTGTATTTTTGTACTGAGAGGTTGTCAAGAGTTACTGGTAACTCAGATAGTCCGAATAACTTAAAGTTGATGCTACAAAATCTACCACTGTTCAGAAAAGTTGAAGTAAGAAAGTAGCTAATTCTATATTTGGTGAGTGAGTGGAGCAAGTGAGACACTCTCAGGGGTAACACAATTGAAAATCGGGGATATTTGTTTGTTTTTATATATATGTGTGGACTTACGCATGTCATTTTGTACATTGGCCCTCACATATTTTTGGTGTTAGCTCTGTATTCCACCCCATTCCAAACTGCACTAAACAGAATCCTTTGCACCCGCAAAAAAAAAATTCAAAGTGGTAAACAATTGAATTTCTAGAACGATACAGGTAATGAACGATAACCGAGGATTCTGTTCAGTGAAGTTTGGGACGGGGTTGAACACCAAGATAGTTTAGAAAAAAGAGAGCAGGAGAGTGAAACTTATATAACCTTGACCAATGGTGGAGGAGAATGATAACTAAGGAAGATAACTTATGCTACAGCATTCATACTTTGCAATATCTCAAGTGCCACTTGTTACAAGGCACTTGCTAGTTAGGTCATAATGTACTTGCATTTTTGATAGACTAAATTATCAATTGAGGAATTATATTGACCTTCTTGTAATGTGGAAAATTTCTTAGAATGTGGAAAATGTATCTTAAATATCTTCTGAATAATTGTGCATATTTTTTAGACTTTTTTTAATTAAAATTTAGTATATAGCCTCATTATACGTTGATGAATTTAATTTATACCATAGTTGGTATGATCAAAAATGTTATTCCCTGGTGAATTTCCCACTGTGTTGTATATTTCCACCTGTTGCGTGCACTTGTACTGGGACAATTACCAGCATCAGAAGTATTACTAGATAATCACCCTCTCTCTGGGGTTCTTCCCTCATGATTGGGACTGTCAGCGACAATGTCACAATTGCAGAGCTTGGGAGAGCATGAGACCTGCGCACTATAAACATACTCTCCTGAAGCACTGTAAATTGTTTAAAGTGAAGCAATATTTCAACCTTTTCAAATCCAAGCAGAACCCAAAACAACTAGGTAAAATTGTTATCCATAGGCATGGCTTGCTGGGCGTTACCAGTTAAAGTAGTAAGAATCATCAAATTCACTTATAAATACCAGGACTGCAAGTAGCATAGCAAATTAATGCCAATTTAGGAGTGGTGTTCATTTCAAGAATATGTCGTTGTGCTATGTTTAAAAGGAACTTTGATTAAAATGAAAACAATCGCTTTATCTGGCTGAACTGGCATGCACAGGTAACTATCACAATATAGAAGCGATGTAGTGTACATATAAAAAAAATATGTCAGAACTTACGCCTGTTTGTATCCGTAGTAATCTGCTCCTGGTAGACTGAATCCCAGAGGTAGAGTAATCACTGCCATGTATAGTAGAGGAATACCGTACGAAATAACAGTGAAGAAAATCACATACTGTCTTGTTTGAGTTACAAACACTTTAACCAAAACCAAATATAGAAAGACTCATTCCATCAACATCCACATGAAGGAAACCATGAAGAAGTAGTGAAGAAGAATTGCTATGAGTTTGCAGTGAAGTGGTATGTGAGTATTATCAGAGTCAGTCTTATCGATGCCGACAATAAATATAATCTGTGCGATTGCAAGATTAATACATAGGTGAATGTGGATGTAGCTCCTCAAGTTTCTTAGTGATCTTTAATACACACACATATTATAATGAGTTAAACTCTATATGCATGCTTTTCATGCTGATAGAACTAACTTTAATGATGCAAATATGATCACAATAGCAGACATGGAAATAAGGGATATTGTCACTCCAATAGTGCCAATGTAGGAGAGAGAAAGCTCTATTTGTTTCTGAAATTTAGGAGGATTAGGGCTGAGCAGTATTGCAAAATGAGTAAGGTGATTGCATTCACAAAATGTTTTCATATAGTTCGAAAGTTTAGAATTTTTTTCACAGCCCCGTGTTGACCAATGGCCAGAGTAGAGCACCGATCTAAACAAATAATGAACACAAGGAAACATATGCACATATTACTTTCCACTTCTTGTCAATCAAGTAACTCTGAAATTGAAGTTAAGAATAATGCTTAATTGAACAGTATTTATAATATGGATTATTATAAATATTACTTACCCGAATTGTTTTGGAATATCTAGAAATACACACTCTGTGGATTCTCCGGTAGAAATCAATTTATTCTGTGTAAATATCGTATCAATGTTATATAGGAAATGCATATGCTAAAATATGTGTTTATTGACTCATTATTGTTTCTTCTACAAGTTGCATTGTTTTTTGTAAGTACATTGTTTTTTTATTGCTATTACTTCCTTAGAACAGCAAGCATCTGCAATTTCAGATGTCTGTGACTTTTTAATTTTGTGAGTACATTTACTGATGTATGATAACAAATGTTAGTTACATTGATGACTTCTTTCAGCCACCAGGTTTTACAACACTACTATTGCAAAATATAATGGACTTACCATTAGTTCATTTGAATGTTCAAAAGTAATTTTAACAGGAGATGAAAGAAAGAAATTGTCAGTTTGACATGTAGTAGATCCACACTTTATAGATGTGCCTATCACATCTGAAACCAATTCATAGGTGTTTCTGTATGGACATGGATAATAAATATATATATAATATATATATGTATATATAATTATAATTATGATTCAATAATGGCACATGCAAGATTGAATAATTTGCTTTCAGTATAACAATTATAGCAGTAAAGCTTAATTAGCTTACTTCGTCTGTAACGTGATGATCGGACATAATATTTAACTAAGAAATCAAACAGTGCTCCGCTAGCTTTTTGATGCACAATTATATGATTGATGTCTGGATTGGTTTATTGAAAATGAAAAAAAAAGGAAATAGTGCTAAGTATTCTTTCCTTTGAAAATGGATACATCAGATATTAAAATATATTTTAGTAATTTATGAATTATTAACCGAGAGATTACTGTTGAACAATAATTATGGTAAAGAAAAAACAATTATTATGATAATAATAATAATATTCATCCTTTATTCTTGGATTTGTGTGATGGTAGCTAGGTCATGACTTTTAATTCTCACTAGCCAGCACAAAATGCCAACCACAAATGTAAATTCTAAATAGCTTGAACAAAGGTGAACAAAATAGAGGTGCCCTTCTCAAATATATCATACAATGTTTAAAGGTAGAAAATGCATAGCCTATTCAAGAAAATTACAGTGCTATTGTTTTGTAGTCATAGTCTAGTTTGTCTACTGACCATTCATTCTTAATATTAATATACCACAGTTCAAAAAAACTTTTAAAAAACAAATTAATGAATTTTTAGTGCATCTCATCTTTACTTTTTAAGTCTATTCAATAAATATAGAGTCATATCACAGAGTGTGGTAGCACTCTCTAATTAGCGTTGACCACCCCTTTCCCTCCACAGAGTTTAAAAAATCAATTTCAAAATATCGAATCTCTCCAGATCATCTTTTCCTTTTCATTGAACCAGCCTGGAGGAAATCTATAAGCATTTCTGGGGCTACTAATAGCATAAATTAGCAGCGCTTTTTCTGATGTAGGTCACAACTCCTTCGTTTTTTTTCCTTATGTGGACTCTAACATACAGTTGTTTCATGAAGAAGTATGCTAGTCTTCCAAGTTTTGATGCCATGTTGAGCAGCTCATGTGCGGCTGAATGAGTGCCACACCTCTCTTCATTAATGTGGACATGTTAGATGGTGTGTTTGGAAGAAAAGTAGAGTAAATTGCAATGTCTTCTTTGCGGCGGCTGTAGCTAAATGCTTGGCGTAGATAGTTTCAGAAGTAAATGTTTAGTAAAGTTTTAGAAGCTGCAGTGGATAAAGGTAGTGTGAATGTTAAAAAGTAGGAAGCATACTAGCTAATGGAACTCGAATGACATACAAAAATGAATAGTCATGGCAAAGATTGTAAAAACAACACCTGGGAAACTAGTTGTAAAAAACAACAACATTTCATTGTTGAAATTTTTTTTAGGGTTGCTCTAAAAATGTGCAAACAATTTTAAAAAGCCAAAGTGTTAATTGGAAAGATGAGCATTAAAAAACTTGACCAAATTGAGAATAGTGATTCTACAACCCTAAATCACTGCATTAATTAAATGAACTAATTAAAAAAATAAGTAAAAAAGTAAAAGAAACAAAACATGGATACATTTAAGAATGTAAAAAAAATATGACTTCTAAAAAAATTATGAATCAAGAAAGACAAAATTCAAACTAAAACTAAGTCCCATGTGTCTGACAATTATCAGAACATTTGACGTTGACAAAGGGCAAGTTCTGAAATTTTAAAATCAACTATGGACTTTTTGAAGTTGCCAAATGGCAAGGCAGTGATTTAAAGGTGAGAACCACCATTTTCAATTTGGGCATGTTTTGTAATGCTCATCTTTTGAATTAACACTGTGGCTTTAAAATTCTCTGTTTAAATATGTTTTAAAGTGACCCTAAATTTTTTTGAACATTGATGAAGTGTTGTTTTTTACAACTCTATCTGCATGATTGAAATGCAGGCGGTGCTACTATACATAACCTAATGGTACAATATTGAAGTGTGAGAGTTGTGGATACTGTAGACACATTTTGAAATAAAAGTGTCTAAGCAGAAACTATAGGCCCTTACAAAGTGTTCCCCATTCATTTTGCAATGAATTGCTGGCTTTGATTTTCACTACTTACATAACTTACGTTGTACTATTTTCTGATGTATTTGAAAAGAAGGAAGTGACATTTCTAAGAGCTGCAGATATTACAATTACACTTCCATTGTTCTCATATTCTTTGAATTTATCCAATGGAATAGCAATAGTCGCATGAGGTGCAGGCCAATTCAGAACACTGGTGTTCAGTGATGTTGAAAATCCTTCAGTTGAGCTAGTTGTCTTCTTCTGCACTACTATTGCTATATATAACATCTCTTTGTGATTAAGCCTTCAAATACTTCACTAGTAACATGCACGAGGACAAAAGAGCCCTCTTTAATGGTTCACACATATCCCACAGATGTATGTACATATTTATACATATGTATACTTGTACATAATAGCTATTAGTCTCCTGATCAAGAACTTAGTGGTGAATGAGGCCTGAAATTTTGTTTATGGTGGAGTAGTTGTAAATTTGTCCCTTATTATTATTAGTTATTCTAGAAAGATAAGAAAAAGCAGTAGCTAATAGCTAAATATATTTCAATTTCAATTTACATCAATCTATTGTGATATCTGTATCACCTTACCAGCATTATTTGATACTATAGTAATAGGCTCTGAGAATGAAGTAGCCATCTTGTCCAGTGACTTCAAAATTGTAGTTCCTATAATTGTTTCTGTGTTCTAAATCAAATGAGTTGAACAAAATAATAATTGTTTACGGCTACAATAACTATATATGGATCTTGCACTCTACACTAATGTAGCTAGTAGCAAAGCTGAACAAACATTGCTGAATGTGGAAAAGTACTAGTAAATTTGTACGACGTGTTTATTTGTCTGAATCCCTTTGTGATTATTTTACATGAAATTAGTAATAGCATTTCTCAGTGAAACTTCAATCTGGAGCAAGTAATACACCCACCAACTTTGACAATGTCTAGTCAAGTCAGTGGCATGTAACTATATATCCCTATTTTCAGTATTATTATTATACTATCATTAGCGGACAATAATTCTTGTAAATCTAGTAATAGGATTATAATACAAATTATGTTTATTTTTGCTATGCTGGTAATGTCATTGATTATATTTATTGATAATCATGGAATTTCTATAGAAACTAACAGGATTTATCCAGAAGCTATAATTGACAAAGTGTAAATGCTGATAGCTATCTTCATGACAAAAGCAGACAATTTCTTTGTTATTTGGGGAATTTTTTTATTCTTCCAATAAATTGCTTCACAAAATTTCAGGCTTGATCTTCATGACAATGAATTTTTCTTTTGTATAGTTTCAAAAGTTTATAAAAGAGAGAATCAGTTTAAAGTTATATTTAGAGTAGTAGCATTTCTACAGTGTAAGATATACTTACATATATGGTTCTTCTTTCCACAATTAAATCCACGATGTTCAGCACAATCTAAAAATACAAGTGAAGTATAATAATAAAGATTGAGATTGAGCTGGTAAACACCTGTGTAAAGTTTTGGTAATCTCTAGTGGAATATGCAGTCTGTGTTGAAGGTTCAGTGACAGCAGAAACCGCTTTGGAGAGGAGATAAACTACAGCAGTTGAGGATGTGTTTGAAGATAGAGCCATAGATAATAATTTCACACTTTGAATTGGATCTGAATCCTGTATATAAATATATATACATGCATTTATATTTAGAATATATATGTATGTTTACATGTATGTATGTCTGTATTTATTATAGCTCTATATTAGCTATCACAGTTTCAACTATCATAATGTTTATATAAAATATCCAAACAATTTTAATCACATTTTGTTTAGTTTCACTACATAACTGTCATTCACACACTGATGATAGCAGATGTATAGGGTTATAAAAAATGTCTAGTGAAATTAACAATCGTTTAGTACAGCTACTTAGCCATGGAAGAATAATTAAATTATGATAATAAGTAATGGAATACCAAATATTGTATTACTATCTTACTATTAAAATTTGAATATCCAGCAATTCTTGGTAATGTGATATCTAATAATTCACAATAATATAGTCATTTCAATAGTATATAAATATATTCTTACTATTTTGAGAGCATCATTTTCTGCTTCAGAAGTGGCACTCAAAACTGGATTTGTAGATGTTTGTTCAGTGCCTCGAGTTTCTTGTGTCTTTAAAGTGTCACTCACACAATAATTCTTAGCATCATCAGAATCACTACTTAAAGAAATGTTGTTAGTTATGACCGAACGATATACTGTAATAATATTATGGTGATTTGGTAAGACACTTCTTTCCATTGATCCAAATACTAATGCAGTACTGTTGTGACCACATGCACATGAAATATCTGTAATTTCTCCATTTCTGATATTATTTGATGTCCACACTTGACGACTGGAGTACATACAACAAATTCAGTTTTTATTGAAATGTAGACATAATATTTTAAATGTGTATTAATATTCAAAAAATTCTACAATTCAAATAGAGCATCTCGCAGTTTATTGCATTCCTAACAAAACGTCATTTATTCATGCGTTTACAACAAGAATGTATGTATGTATGTATGTTTGTATGCATGCGTACATGTATTTATGTATGTATGTATGTATGTATGTATGTATGTACGTACGTATGTATGTATGTATGTATGATGTATGTATGATGTATGTATGTATGTATGTTTGTATGTATGCATGCATGTATGTATGCATGCATGGATGCAGGTGTATATATGTATGTATGTATGTATGTATGTATGTATATATTTATGTATGTATGATGTATGTATATATGTATGTACGTATGATATGTATGATGTATGTATGTATGTATGATGTATGTATGTATGTTTGTATGTATGCATGCATGCATGGATGCAGGTGTGTATATGTATGTATGTATGTATATATGTATGTATGTATGTATGTATGATGTATGTATGATGTATGTATGTATGTATGATGTATGTATGATATGTATGTATGTATGATGTATGTATGTATGTATTTATGTATGTATGCATGCATGGATGTATGTATATATGTATGTATGTATGTATGTATGTATGAATGTACATACAAATGCATGTACAATTGTATGCATAGAGTGATTGTGTATGAATGTAGCTTTGTATAGCATGCTTGCTGGTACATGTGTTTGGGATATAACAGAGACTCCAACTCCATAAATGTGCTCATATTAATACAGAAATTGAATATCAGTCACTATGCATTACAGTACTTTCCATTTCCATTACACAATAAACCAATGTGCTTACATTTTTGTTGATCATGATTTGTTTTGTGTAGGGGTAGATAAGCATGAAAGCTGAAGTTTACTCAACTTAGAGATCAAAACAGCTGTGTGTTATTCTAATCTTAGTCAAGTGTTTGCCTATATTGTTGCTGCTATTTGTTGGCTGTGTCAATCCAAAAGTGATTCAAACTTACTGAAGATTAGAGTTCAAATTAGTTGGTTGGGCTTGAAGTCTCTGGCATATTAAAGTGCAATACTCATGAATATTTAACAAACTACAAATCTACTATCCTACAATTGAGAATAGAAAAATGTTCAAACAGAGAGCTATGCTTGCAAATTGGGAGCACTGAAGAGTATATTGTGACTAATTATTCAAGTGTGTCTTGGATCTGAAATATGTTCACTTACAAATGCTTACAATTTTTTACCTTTTTGTAACATTTTGGAAAGAATCAGAAACTATGCATTTACTTTCATTGTTTTCTGAAAGTAAGGCTATGTTTATGTCATCTAGAGCCCAAAAATCGTTTAGCTCATGCAAATTTGGTACGAGCCGGGCAAATTGAAGCCAGCGAAACTGAACAGTGTCTGTCAATGTTATATCACAAACTTCCAAGTTTATTGAAGTTGTTTTCTGCTGGATTTCCTGTTTCATAAATGTGTCGTATCCACGAATTCTATTCGAAACATTTCCTTTAGATATATTAGGATAAAGATAAAGAAGAGGAATCCAATCCTTCTCTACAGATGTTCGTACTGAAAATTCAACACCTTCATTTAAATCATCAAGTTTAACAACTTCATTTTCCAGTGATGCAAATATTTTAAACTGTATAAGACTGCATGGAGGAAGATTATACAATGATATAAAACCTAACTACAGTGTATTATAAACATTCAAAAAATTTTAGAATCTAGAGTGGAAATGTCTTTGAGCATTATCCTATGAATACAATTGCTGCTGTATTATTTAATACACAGTCTAATACATACATTAGACTATACACAGTTGAGTTCACTCATGTGTGGTGGGTTAGGGTAGTGTGTACAAATGTGTAGTTTGATATTACTGTCATTAGACATAACTTACAGTCTAATTTGATTGATACAAACAAAACTGAATTCAAACTTATTGTTTTCAAAATTTTCCTTAGAAAATGTGAAGTCAGCCGCTTTCCTCCATGTGACATGAAGACGCCTGTGTGTTATTTTTTCAGTACATCCAAATCTGTCATTGAGTCTTTATGTACAATAGAATAAGAAATTAAATTTTAAAAACCCTGCAGTAGTATTATTATAATATTATTAACCAGATTTTTTAATTGTAGTGATTAACTAGTTTATTCATTTAGTGTCAAACATAATCTTCATGAAATTAATTTATATATACCCATATCTAGGAAAATTAGCTGAAGGGATGAATGTTTAATGTCAGTTGTGTATCGCATAGGCAAACTTTTAATAAACTATGTTATATATAAGATATGTATAATTTATTGTATAATAATAGAGGCTGCATCAAAAAAGTGGCATGGTTTTTATTAAGCTTAAATTGGGTATAAATAATAATACTTGATTTTCTATAGAGCCTGATTTTTAGCTAAGTTTCTTACCACTATGTATCAATTATTTATCATTAAAAAAAATAAGAATAATGTAAGTAATTGGATAATTGCAATTAAGACAAACCAATTCGTCATAAAACCAGGCTATACTGACATGACATGAATGAATGCAGCTATGCTAGAGTGCAGAGGTAGAAGTGTTATTATAGACACAAAAACTATATAACATGGCACATGAATGCAAGATTACAGACTGAACACATCCTCTCACCTATGAAATGGAAGTTAATGGATAGGTTAGAAAAGTATGCATGCATATAGATTTGAGTGTGTTACTGTGATGTTCCAAATAATTACTGCTGTAATTTTTATCATACAATGGGTAGAGTCTGGGTGTGGCCACAAAGCAACAACACTTTATAGTGGCTCAATGTTGGGTCTTTTCGATGAGATTTTCTTGCCTCTCCTGATTCAGTCTCATGGCTATATTTCTATCACTTACTATTGATATCATTACAGTCAGTGGTGCATAAAGTGCAATTACTGTTCATTACTTACTTTGTCCAATTTGCTTGAGAACAATTCCATTCAAGGAATACTTCAAAACAATGACAATATTTTCCGCCATGTTCTGGCTGGACAAAAGAGTAATCCACTCTTTCTACATCTGACAGGGAACAATTGCTGGGAGCAGGAACAGAGGAATTATAGTCTATCCAATAAGATTCAGTCAGATTGTATTTTTCTATTTCATATGTCAGTCTGAGTCCTGTAGTAAGGAGAGCTGCATCACCGCCCACACATTTGCCCTTGAGTGTTGTGAATAATCCATCACTATTTCTCACTGGAACAGGACTACTCCATCGAATAGAAGGAACAGGAAAGGAGCAATTAGAATCTTCATGAGCCTTAACTCTGGCCAACAAGAGTACTGCCACTGTAGAGACAAGTGGAATACACACCATTCTCTTATTCTTTAGATAGAATACTTTCTGCTGATTGAGACAGAATGAACAAAATGTTTGCTTATATAACAATTTAGGACATTGAAGGAAGTGGTTGTAGGAAGCACACACACAAACTAGATGGATGGAATTTTGTGAGCACATTTGTCATTATATCCTGTAATTAAGTGCTTCAATGAACAAATCAATGAACCCAGCTTTCCATTGTAAAGTAGCTTTGAATGAGATTGTGTCAGACTAAGATCATTTTTATACATATACACAACTGAAGATTTATGACAACTAATGAGTGTCTAACTATTATTATTAACTAGTGCAAGTTGAAAGAATTTAATTTACTAAATTTTGGTTGAGTTTTATTTAATTTGATTTTGTTTATATTTTTATTGTTACTCTTTCTAGCAACCTTGCATTATTCTCTCACTTTTGCATAAATCTAAACCTGTTTTATAGCTACAATTTTATTATTGAAGCAGTTACAGCATGTACAGCGTCAAATTGATTGTTTATTTGATAAGACATACAAGCACCGAGTAAGGCTGTAGTATTACCCTGCATGAAGCCACAATATATTTTATAAGTGCTTGAAAACATCGTTAAATAAATATATGAAAAATGAGAGAATTACTGTCATTGTTCAATGTTATAATTATAAGTAACACTCCTTATGGCAGAGGTGGTCCCAATTTTGTGGAGGCTTGAGCACCCCCTTGTCTATACCCATGGATACATTTTTGTCTTAGTTTAAGTAATAGGAAGTTACTATTCTGCAGAACATTATAGACAATTACTAGAAAATACGTTTTTTATTGAATTCCCAGAAAAGACTCTTACATGGTGGTTAATGGCTCCATAATTATTTCTTCTAAAAAAGTTATGATTGGAAGCATGCACACACACACAATGGATTTAATTTCAAAAATTAAATGCTCCACTGGACAAGTAATTGCAGCTTCTCTCCACAGAGAAAGCTACTTTTGTTTAATGAATGTTTAATGAACTGAAAAAAGGAGTAAATTGTTTGAATAAGTTCAGATGAAGGAATGAGCTAATCTCACTCAGGCTTGAACTCTGACGTGATTTGATGCCATCTGAAGAGCAGTGCACAAAATAAATGTCTCTTAACTGATATACAGAAATATGAAGTAACAATAAATTAATGTTATTTTGCTTGTGTTTTGATCAGCATTTTTGGAGCCAACTGTGGTAACATAATCCTCACCTATACAGAACTAAGATGTCTCTAAAGTAGGTGATGGTGACTAAGCTGGGTGAAAAAAAAAGAATGGATGATAAGAAAGTGTTAATTGGCTGAATAGATGGTAAAAATGGGGAATAGAAGATTAAAGAAAGTACTTTTTTCCACCCAGCTTAGTCACCATCACCTACTTTAGAGACATCTTAGTTCTGTCAGATCATTTAGCTACAGTTCTGTTCAGCTGAAGACGGACCTAGGTCTGAAACGTCCTGATATATTGAATACTACGTTCAACATAGCTCAACTAATAGCAATAATTATATTAAGTGATTCTTTATAATTTACTTCCTCTGAAGGTGCTTAATGAAGTGTATAATTATATGATTGCAAATTCCTAGAAAAGATACTTATGTAATTGCTTATGCCAAAACGCTTTTCAGAAGTGGGGCAGAGTGATTCTTTATAGTAGTTTACTTCCTCTGAAGGTGCTTAATGAAGTGTATAATTATATGATTGCTGGATCAAGTGAAGCAGTTGAGCAAGTAAAATTATATAATTCAATTATGGAGACTACAGTCTAAAGAGAACAAGTTCTTTTCTTTGGTCACTGTGGTCAAAATCATTCAGTAATTTTATCTACGCCAACAAAATATAAACACAGAGACGGTTGGTGGTACATGCTCACTACAAAACATCCTGCAGCATGATTTTCGAGATCTGAATATATTTTGTAGTAAGTACTCTGCCACATCATGTGCTACTGTACCTATACAATAAAATGTCTGTGATGAAGGTTTAATCTTAGTCACTGATTTACAATCATTCTGCCAAACCATCTAAAGATTTTTATAAGTAGTTATAAATGATTTGCTTAACACTAGGAGAACCAATTTTGGCCACAATATCATGGAAACCTATAGATGCTGAAGGTTTAGTGCAACAAAATATTGTCATGAATGAATATGTAAGTTTTGTGTTTATTAGCTAGCTATATGATATAAGGTGAGGATTATGTTACCACAGTTGGCTAGAATAACGCTGATCAAAACACAAGCCAATATTGATTTATTGTTACTTTATATTTCTATATATTTTGTGCACTGCTCTTCAGACGGCATCAAATCACGTCAGAGTGCAACCTGAGTGAGATTAGCTCATTCCTTCATCTGAACTTATTCAAACAATTTACTCCTTTTTTCAGTTCATTAAACATTTATCAAACAAAAGTAACCTTCTCAGTGGAGAGCAGCTGCAATTACTTGTCCAGTGGAGCATTTAATTTTTGAAATTCCATCCATTGTGTGTGTGTGCATGCTTCCAATCATAACTTTTTTAGAAGAAATAATTATGGAGCCATTGTAAAACATTTTTCATTAATAGGTTAGTTAGCACCAACAACCATGTAAGAATCTTTTCTGGGAATTCCATAAAAAAGTATTTTTCTAGTAATTTTCTATAATGTTCTGCAGAACAGTAGCTTCTTATTACTTAAACTAAGACAACAATGTATCCGTGGGTCATAGCTTCTTTTTCATTTCAACGGGTAAACTTACGATAATAGTGCGCACCTTAGACCCGCCCCATCGGCATCGACGTTTTCACGTTTGAGCTACTACTGTCATGTGACCTTAATTGGTTTCTGGTTTCGCCAAGTGCATTCCTCTTCTGCCACATTTGTGGTCGTGCCAACTCAACATGGACATACATAGTTGTATATTTTAATAGTATGCATTATGTCTAGTATTTGACACAGAGTGGGACAGGTTAGCTTGTAACAGTAGTTTAAGTAATAGATCACTAATATAGTAGTAGTTATTTAGTTTAACTACAGGAAAGTCTTGTCATCCTCAGAAAAGTTATGATGGAAGAACAGAGGAAAGGAGCAATTACAATCTTCATGAGCCTCTGGCCAACAAGAGTACTACTGCCACTGTACAGACCAGTGGAATAAACAACATTCTCTTATTCTTTAGATAGAATGTGTAGTTCTATCTGATACAGAATGAACAAAAATGTTTGCTTATACAAACCACTTTAACCACTTTTAGGAAATTATAGTAGAAAGCATGCACACAAGGATTGATTTAAAGGCACATCTGTCACTAATTCTGTCTATATCCTGTAATTAACTGCTTCACTGGACAAATTCACCAGCATTTAACTGTAATTCCGATTTAAATTAGATTGAGCAAGAAAAAATTTCCAAACTTGACTGAAAATTTATTAAGATAAACTAAATATGTGTCAAGCTATTTGTATTTGGTATAAGTATATATTTATAATGTTTATTTTATATTCATTCCATAGTATAATCAGTTGTACTCTTGCTGTTGTTTTGTTATGCAAGCTTTAGCTTTTTTCTTTGGCTATAATAGCTATGCTGTAGAAATAACAGTAAATTACCAGAAATTTGTCTTTTTATTGAAGTCCTAGAAAAGATACTTATGTAATTGCTGATGCCCAGAAAGCTTTTCAGAAGTGGGGCAGTTATAATTTACTTCCTCTGAAGGTGCTTAATGAAGTGTATAATTATATGATTGCTGGATCAAGTGGAGGAGTTGAGCAGGTAAACTTATAAAATTCAAATATGAAGTATTGAGACTACTGTCTAAAGAGCACAAGTTCTTTTCTTGGGTGACTGTGGTCAAAATCATTCAGTAATTTTATCAACGCCAACAAAATATAAATACAGAGATGGTTGGTGGTACATGGTCACTACAAAACATCCTGCAGCATGATTTTCGAGATCTGGATATATTTTGGTAGTAAGTACTCCACCACATCATGTGCTACTGTAGTTATACAATAAAACGTCTGTGATGAAGTTTTAATCTAGTCACTGATTTACAATCATTCTGCCAAACCATCTAAAGATTTTATATGTAGTTATAAATGATTTGTTTAACACTAGGAGAACAAATTTTGGCCACAATATCATGGATACCTATAGATGCTGAATATAGTGCAACAAAAAATAGTCACGCATGAATATGTAAGTTTTGTGTTTATAATAGCTATAGGATACAAGGTGAGGATTATGTTATCACAGTTGGCTAGAAAAATGCTGATCAAAGCACAAGCAGATAACGTTAATTTATTGTTACTTTAGATTTCTATATACCAGTTAAGAGACATTTATTTTGTGATCAAATCACGTCAGAGTACAACCTGAGTGAGATTAGCTCATTCCTTCATCTGAACTTATTCAAACAATTTACTCCTTTTTTCAGTTCATTAAACATTCATCAAACAAAAGTAACCTTCTCAGTGGAGAGCAGCTGCAATTACTTGTCCAGTGGAGCATTTAATTTAGGAAATTCCATCCATTGTGTGTGTACATGCTTCCAATCATAACTTTTTTAGGAGAAATAATTATGGAGCCATTGTATCACATTTTTCATTAACAGGTTAGTTAGCACCAACAACCATGTAAGAATCTTTTCTGGGAATTCAATAAAAAAAAATTATTTTCTAGTAATTTTCTATAATGTTCTGCAGAATAGTAGCTTCCTATTACTTAAACTAAGACAAAAATGTATCCGTGGGTATAGACAAAGGGGTGCTCAAGTATCCACAAATTTGGGACCCATTGAAGCACTTAATTACAGGATATAATGACAAATGTGCTCACAAAATTCCATCAATCTAGTTTGTGTGTGTGTGCTTCCTACAACCACTTCCTTCAATGTCCTAAATTGTTATATAAGCAAACAATTTGTTCATTCTGTCTCAATCACCAGAAAGTATTCTATCTAAAGAATAAGAGAATGGTGTGTATTCCACTTGTTTCTACAGTGGCAGTTCTCTTGTTGGCCAGAGTTAAGGCTCATGAAGATTCTAATTGCTCCTTTCCTGTTCCTTCTATTCGATGGAGTAGTCCTGTTCCAGTGAGAAGTAGTGATGGATTATTCACAACACTCCAGGGCAAATGTGTGGGCGGTAATGCTGCTCTCCTTACTACAGGACTCAGACTGACATATGAAATAGAGAAATACAATCTGATTGAATCTTATTGGATAGACTATAATTCCTCTGTTCCTGCTCCCAGCAATTGTTCCCTGTCAGATGTAGAAAGAGTGGATTACTCTTTTGTCCAACCAGAACATGGCGGAAAATATTGTCATTGTTTTGAAGTATTCTTTGAATGGAATTGTTCTCAAGCAAATTGTACAAAGTAAGTAATGAACAGTAATTGCACTTTATGCACCACTGACTGTAATGATATCAATAGTAAGTGATAGAAAAATAGCCATGAGACTGAATCAGGAGAGGCAAGAAAATCTCATCGAAAAGACCCAACATTGAGCCACTATAAAGTGTTGCTGCTTTGTGGCCACACCCAGACTCTACCTATTGTATGATAAAAATTACAGCAGTAATTATTTGGAACATCACAGTAACACACTCAAATCTATATGCATGCATACTTTTCTAACGTATCCATTAACTTCCATTTCATAGGTGAGAGGATGTGTTCAGTCTGTAATCTTGCATTCATGTGCCATGTTATATAGTTTTTGTGTCTATAATAACACTTCTACCTCTGCACTCTAGCATAGCTGCATTCATTCATGTCATGTCAGTATAGCCTGGTTTTATGACGAATTGGTTTGTCTTAATTGCAATTATCCAATTAATTATATTATTCTTATTTTTTTTAATGATAAATAATTGATACATAGTGGTAAGAAACTTAGCTAAAAATCAGGCTCTATGGATAATCAAGTATTATTATTTATACCCAATTTAAGCTTAATAAAAACCATGCCACTATTTTGATGCAGCCTCTATTATTATACAATAAATTATACATATCTTATATATAACATAGTTTATTAAAAGTTTGCCTATGCGATACACAACTGACATTAAACATTCATCCCTTCAGCTAATTTTCCTAGATATGGGTATATATAAATTAATTTCATGAAGATTATGTTTGACACTAAATGAATAAACTAGTTAATCACTACAATTAAAACATTTGGTTAATATTATAATAATACTACTGCAGGGTTTTTAAAATTTAATTTCTTATTCTATTGTACATAAAGACTCAATGACAGAATTGGATGTACTCAAGAAAGAGCATCCAGGCGTCTTCATGTCACATGGAGGAAAGCGGCTGACTTCAAATTTTCTGAGGAAAATTTGGAAAACAATAAGTTTGAATTCAGTATTGTTTGTATCAATCAAATTAGACTGTAAGTTATGTCTAATGACAGTAATATCAAACTACACATTTGTACACACTACCCTAACCCACCACACATGAGTGAACTCAACTGTGTATAGTCTAATTTATGTATTAGACTGTGTATTAAATAATACAGCAGCAATTGTATTCATAGGATAATGCTCAAAGACATTTCCACTCTAGATTCTACAATTTTTTGAATGTTTATAATACACTGTAGTTAGGTTTTTTATCATTGTATAATCTTCCTCCATGCAGTCTTATACAGTTTAAAATATTTGCATCACTGGAAAATGAAGTTGTTAAACTTGATGATTTAAATGAAGGTGTTGAATTTTCAGTACGAACATCTGTAGAGAAGGATTGGATTCCTCTTCTTTATCTTTATCCTAATATATCTAAAGGAAATGTTCCGAATAGAATTCGTGGATACAACACATTTATGAAACAGGAAATCCAGCAGAAAACAACTTCAATAACCTTGGAAGTTTGTGATATAACATTGACAGACACTGTTCAGTTTCGCTGGCTTCAATTTGCCCGGCTCGTACCAAATTTGCATGAGCTAAACGATTTTTGGGCTCTAGATGACATAAACATAGCCTTACTTTCAGAAAACAATGAAAGTAAATGCATAGTTTCTGATTCTTTCCAAAATGTTACAAAAAGGTAAAAAATTGTAAGCATTTGTAAGTGAACATATTTCAGATCCAAGACACACTTGAATAATTAGTCACAATATACTCTTCAGTGCTCCCAATTTGCAAGCATAGCTCTCTGTTTGAACATTTTTCTATTCTCAATTGTAGGATAGTAGATTTGTAGTTTGTTAAATATTCATGAGTATTGCACTTTAATATGCCAGAGACTTCAAGCCCAACCAACTAATTTGAACTCTAATCTTCAGTAAGTTTGAATCACTTTTGGATTGACACAGCCAACAAATAGCAGCAACAATATAGGCAAACACTTGACTAAGATTAGAATAACACACAGCTGTTTTGATCTCTAAGTTGAGTAAACTTCAGCTTTCATGCTTATCTACCCCTACACAAAACAAATCATGATCAACAAAAATGTAAGCACATTGGTTTATTGTGTAATGGAAATGGAAAGTACTGTAATGCATAGTGACTGATATTCAATTTCTGTATTAATATGAGCACATTTATGGAGTTGGAGTCTCTGTTATATCCCAAACACATGTACCAGCAAGCATGCTATACAAAGCTACATTCATACACAATCACTCTATGCATACAATTGTACATGCATTTGTATGTACATTCATACATACATACATACATACATACATATATACATACATCCATGCATGCATACATACATAAATACATACATACATACATCATACATACATACATATCATACATACATCATACATACATACATACATCATACATACATCATACATACATACATACATACATATATACATACATACATACATATACACACCTGCATCCATGCATGCATGCATACATACAAACATACATACATACATCATACATACATACATACATCATACATATCATACGTACATACATATATACATACATCATACATACATAAATATATACATACATACATACATACATACATACATATATACACCTGCATCCATGCATGCATACATACATGCATGCATACATACAAACATACATACATACATACATCATACATACATCATACATACATACATACATACGTACGTACATACATACATACATACATACATAAATACATGTACGCATGCATACAAACATACATACATACATACATTCTTGTTGTAAACGCATGAATAAATGACGTTTTGTTAGGAATGCAATAAACTGCGAGATGCTCTATTTGAATTGTAGAATTTTTTGAATATTAATACACATTTAAAATATTATGTCTACATTTCAATAAAAACTGAATTTGTTGTATGTACTCCAGTCGTCAAGTGTGGACATCAAATAATATCAGAAATGGAGAAATTACAGATATTTCATGTGCATGTGGTCACAACAGTACTGCATTAGTATTTGGATCAATGGAAAGAAGTGTCTTACCAAATCACCATAATATTATTACAGTATATCGTTCGGTCATAACTAACAACATTTCTTTAAGTAGTGATTCTGATGATGCTAAGAATTATTGTGTGAGTGACACTTTAAAGACACAAGAAACTCGAGGCACTGAACAAACATCTACAAATCCAGTTTTGAGTGCCACTTCTGAAGCAGAAAATGATGCTCTCAAAATAGTAAGAATATATTTATATACTATTGAAATGACTATATTATTGTGAATTATTAGATATCACATTACCAAGAATTGCTGGATATTCAAATTTTAATAGTAAGATAGTAATACAATATTTGGTATTCCATTACTTATTATCATAATTTCATTATTCTTCCATGGCTAAGTAGCTGTACTAAACGATTGTTAATTTCACTAGACATTTTTTATAACCCTATACATCTGCTATCATCAGTGTGTGAATGACAGTTATGTAGTGAAACTAAACAAAATGTGATTAAAATTGTTTGGATATTTTATATAAACATTATGATAGTGGGAACTGTGATAACTAATATAGAGCTATAATAAATATAGACATACATACATGTAAACATACATATATATTCTAAATATAAATGCATGTATATATATTTATATACAGGATTCAGATCCAATTCAAAGTGTGAAATTATTATCTATGGCTCTATCTTCAAACACATCCTCAACTGCTGTAGTTTATCTCCTCTCCAAAGCAGTTTCTGCTGTCACTGAACCTTCAACACAAACTGGATATTCCACCAGAGATTACCAAAACTTTACACAGGTGTTTACCAGCTCAATCTCAATCTTTATTATTATACTTCACTTGTATTTTTAGATTGTGCTGAACATCGTGGATTTAATTGTGGACAGAAGAACCATATATGTAAGTATATATTACACTGAATGCTAGAAATGCTACTACTCTAAATATAACTTTAAACTGATTAGTTTGTGTCAGTGCAACACATATATTTAGCTAATTTAAGGGTATTTACATAATTTTATTGATGACCCATGTACATAGTACAGGTATTGATTACTTATCTATTTTTGTGTTTGTTTTTGTCTTGTTTTGAGGTTCATATTTTCCAAAAAAAATTTAATATCGTTAAAAATCTCACCCAAAATAATAGTTTAGAATTATGGTCATTACCGCCGGAAAGCAGTGAATATTCCCTGTCACCGGTATACCACGGAGACTGAGAACCTAAGCACTGCTAAGCAGGAGTTAAATATATTTATGTGATTTATCTGCACAGACTTTCACCAGCTATTATTATACCATTATAACCTTAGTTTACTATAGCTTTGCAACTACCATGTTACCAAATGCTGAGAGTATCATTAAAAATTATTAAAACTATCTAGTAAATGATTTGCTTTATAGTACAAAAATTAGTATATAAATAATACAATTATTAGCTACTCAGTTTTATCTTGTTGATCTGATTTGATTTAGAACACGGAAGCAATAGTAGGAAGTACAATTTTGGAGTCGCTGGACAAGATGGCTGCACAATTCTCAGAACCCATAACTATAGTATCTAATTCCATAGGTAAGGTGAAAAGAGTAATTTATTGATCATTCCATATAACTACATATAAGAATAAAAAAAATTCATTTTGGTCAAAACTCAGTCATTTTAATAAGGCTGTATGACATTGTGACAACAAGTCTTACATATTTTTAGTGTAATAAAGTGGATAATTAATCCTCGGGATGTATGCGCACCCAAATAAGAGTAGTCTTATTATTTTCACTTCTAAAGAATAGACCTCAAAGATGGTGGACATTTATGAGGGAAGAGGAATTTAGACTAGAGGATGATTTCTGAAGTCCCTTTAATTTGCCACATTATAAAATCTCAGCTTAGTTTTGGAGATAATGAGAGAAAAGGCAGGCACCACGATGAGTACTGCTATATGACCACACCCATTCATTCGTTACCTGCTGTATAGAATCACACATGCTCACATGAGTCAATTCTTACCACGCCTGGTTCAGACTGATCCGTATGTTTTGAGGTTCCAGCTGGTCTTCATCAAGTGTATTTCACATTAGGAAGTCTGTGTTGCTGGAGGTGTGATTTTTTGATCCAATATATGTATGCTTGCTCATTGTAGGTGTCTGAAAGGCCTTCTCAGTTTTTTTATGACTGATTTTATTTTTATGTTTTTCACTCTGTATACAAAACTAAAGTTTTCCACACTAAGCCATAGCTAGCATAATTACACAGCTAGCTAGAAATGTTAAAATCTATATTCATAAACAGAACAAAACTAAGATTGTAAACTGAATTTTAAGAACTTTATAGTCAGCAGTTGTGACTTTGTTCGCTAATAATTACATTTTTGAACTAACTGACTAGCTTGGTTTTTATACTTTTAGTTCTCTCGTTAATATCTAAATGAATTGAGAACTTGATGTAAACAAAGTACTTCATATCCTAAATTTGAAGAGATAGTTCCAAGTGCTTATAACACACAGTATACAGACATGTACACATTAATTCATTTATCTTGACACAATTGCATTACGAAATTCAAGTATTTCGCCATATGAACAGAAATTGTGTTAAAAATTAAATGAAAATCATTATGCGTGCAAAATTTGTGGCTTCGCTTCCTTGAACTCCTTTCAGAAGCCTGCTATCTAATTTAGCATGACTTTTATCTGAGGCACCTAATATTCAAAGAACTGGCCACATATAAGAGAACTTTTTAAATAGCGTATTATCATACTTCTATAAATTCAATGATGATAGTTCTCTTCCAGGTTTCTTCAAGTGTCTATATAGCTATTTCAGAATTAAGATTTAAATGTTTGATATGTGTACTGGTGCTCTACTCTGTCGATAGCTAGAGCTTCCGCCACACAATGAATCTGACCAGTCGAACAGGTGTTAGGTAATACTAATTTAATGGAAATGTTATTAACAATCAAGATGCAGCTATTCTGACTTTCATCAGACTGGGCTACTCTACAAAAATCACAAGAATATATGCACAAACATGATACAATGAGTCACGACATCGTTAACACCTAATGGGTGATTAAGGGGGGAGGGGTCCATTAAGCATGAATGCCTTGTCTATCAGGTCCCTTGGTTACAGTCTGGCTTCTCTGGGCTGGTCCCTTGTCCTTCAGCGCCTCTGGGAATCTTTGCCAAGACAATCCATCTGCATTAGTGTGCTTGAGTCCTGGTCAATGTTCTACCACAAATTGATATGACTACAAGGAGAGCAACCATCTCACGAGCTGTTGATTAATGTCCATTGTACACAGCTACTTCAATGCCTTGTGGTCTGTTTGAAGGACAAAGTTCTGACCCATCAGGTACATCAGGTTGAAATTCCAGTGAAATCTTTCGAGGTGTTTGCAAGTAATGGCAGTATCATTACAATATCCACTGCTATCAGAAATGCAACCATTTTCTTTCCAAATGAATTGGAAAATTGTACATTGTAAGCAATACATATTACAGAAGATATCATCAATAGCTAATTACATATTACTTTCCTACATTCAGGGGCACGTATGAATTAGTCTCAGATGTGATAGGAACATCTATTAAATGTGGATCTTCAACGTGTGATACTAGCAACTTAAATCTGTCATCTCCAGTTATAATTACTCTTAAACATTCACAAGAACTGATAGTAAGTTACACAAATGTGCATAAAAAATGTAAATATATATTATTAAATTATTACAATTAAAAATTGCATTTCTGGAACGACTTTCTTATGTGTGATAGTTGTTATATGAAAAAACGATTCTTAATATATGAACATTCAATTTTAAACTATGGACGTTCAATTTCAGATAAAACTAGGTTAGCATTTCTTAACAATCACATGTGTAATTCCCAAACTCTAACTGCTGACAATATTGTGTCTGAATAGTAATCTTTAGCATAGTGTTGTGATGAGTCTACATCAGTGTTAGAAAAAAATTTGTTCTGAAATTTCTTCAGCTTAGATATGTATCAACATTTTTTATATTATATTTTTCAGAAAACTATAAATTCATCAGAACAGAATACAACATGTGTTTTCCTAGATATACCAATACAAACAGGGTGAGTTAGTTGGAATGCATTCAGCCAATGAGGGAAAAATGAACTGAACAATGGAGGGGATTTTGACTACAAGTTAAGTTTGTCAGTATATGCCAACTACCTGTCATTCATTGTTTGGTATTACTGGTCATGTACTGATATAAGTGTTACTTCAATTTCTTGCTTTCTAGTGATGTTTTTGAGTTGACAACATTATTATTGTTAGTGCAAAGTTATGATGAATATTGTCTTAGATCTGTGTTATTCTTGGGTCACTGGTCACAAAGAGGATGCATAAAGAATGTTCAACTTTCAAGTTTTTCAGAAACTGTTTGTGAATGCAATCACCTGACTCACTTTGCCATTCTACTCAGTCCTAAGCCTCCAGCGTACAGTGATCCAGTGAAGCTGTCTCTGAACTATATCAGCACTATTGGTGTTGTCATATCATTACTAGCAATGATAATAACAGTATTTACATTTAGTGCATTAAAGTAAGCTCAAAAAAGTTTTTAAAAAATCAATAAAAATGAATTCTTTCATATTATGTCTTAGAGCTCTTCGAAATCTGAGAAGTTTTATTCATATTAATTTATGCATTAATCTTGGAATTGCTCAAGTCATTTTCATAGCTGGAGTAGACAAAACAGGTGCAAGCAGTGACCATGTTCCACCTCACTGCAAGATGGTAGCTGTTCTTCTTCACTACTTCTTCTTAGCTACATTTATGTGGATGCTAATGGAAGGAATCTTTCTATATTTGACTCTTGTGAAAGTATTTTTATTTAAAACAAAAAGATACTTGATGTTATTTACTGTTTTATCGTATGGATTTCCTCTACTTTATATGTCATTATTATCTCTACCACTCGGTTTCAGACTTCGTGGAGATAGCAACTACGGATATCAGCAAGCGTACGTTGTGATGAATTCAAATATTGTTGTTTCCGAGTTATCATTGATAAATGTATGTTGAGTTGTAGTCGATAATTAAAGCATTACGGTAACACTAGGCTAGCTATCAATCATATGAAGTATTTGTAGTTAGGACCATCCATTTATATTGCAAATATTGGCTAGCAAGTGAAATGGAATGTACAATCCATTTTGATGCTATTACTACTTTTTAAATATTTTTTTCTGCCTGCACGATAAGAACCAAGAATTATAATAGTCAAAATCTGTTATTACTGTTATTTTGGTGTCATATAGGTGCTACTTGTCAGCAAAAACTCACTTTATTTGGGCATTTATAGCCCCAGTTATTGTGATTATCTCTATTAATATCATTTTCTTCTGCATGGTTGCTAAAGTGATTTATAACCATAACAGGCGAAACACAGAGAAAAGCAAGATCAGTCAAAGCTGCAGTTGGCTGCGATCTGCTATTACTCTTGTAGTCATCATGGGTCTGACTTGGATTGTAGGAATTTTATTAACATGCAAACCGGAAGTAGCTCCATTAGCGTATTTCTACACATTCATGGTGGCCTTTCAAGGTACATTCATTTTTCTCCTATTAGTTTTATTTTCTCAATCGGTTAGGCAAGCCTATTTGAAAACGTGGAGAGAGACAGTAAATGGATCTGATTTTCTCAGTAAGCACTTTGGAAACAGATTATCTTCAATAGAAAAGGTAAAACACAAGTGATAAACATTTAATACTTTGTGTTTTCTCTGTCATAATTTTTTACTTTAGCTGCTGTGGAATTTCAAAAATTATAATTTTGTGGGACATATAACTATAAAGAAAAATTATTAAAATAGTCCAGAACTTTGTTTAATTCCAATTTAATACATAAAATACTGCAAATAATAAGTTAATCTCTCAGCTGACCACATAAGTTGTGCATGATGTTGAAACTTCAAATTACCTTCACCACAAAATGAAGATTAAGAAAATTTCCATAACAAGGTTGACATGAATAGCTCAATGGTGGTAAAGGTTGGGCACTGAGCAAGTGGTTTAAGGTTTAATTCTTCCTCCACTTATTAAATGCCGAAATCTTTCTTTTCATTCCAGACCGTGTGAAACATATAGAAATAAATTAAGTTAGGAGGTTATTTAGCTTGTCACATCATACATTGTATTTGAATGTATTGGTATGAGGATCTTCATCAGTTTCACTGGACGGAACAATGACACAAACATACAAGTGATTTAAGAGTGGATGATGCACTGATGCAGTAAGACAGATGTAAAGCGATGTAAAATAGAATGGTATATAGTTCATAGGTGTTTATGGATACTGGTTTGCTCTAAACACAGATCAAACTCCACGCCAATATACTGATGCAAATGTGGCTTCAGCTATATGTTTGATGTAAGGCTAGCACAGCAGTTTTGGTCTGTCACTAGGTGTTTCTCCAACACATTTTGATGATTTTGTTTGGGTGGCAGGAGGTTGTTTAAGTGAAATTCTCCAGATAACCTGTAGTCAGTATTACAAATGTGACCATTCCTCCCTGTGGTATGCCCTCCACATTATATCGTGCATTCCATTGTTTAAGCATCTCAATGTGCCAGTCTTTACCCTTAATGGATGTATAAATCAGTGTGTGTGTGCGCGTGTGTGCACGCATGTGCAGGCGTGCATGTACATATGCGTGTGTGTGTGTGTAGGCAGGCAGGCAGGCTTTGGGATATGTTAGTCTAGGCATCATCCACAGTGTGCTTGCACGTGACTCAAATTTAGTTCTTCAAATGTTGATGAATAAACCCAAACACACAAGTACTATATTATAAACTATTGCTAAATTATACCTTGTGCTTGTTATTACTTTCATGGAGCCAGACCCTTAATCAAACTGCTATCAATGGCAAGACTATGTTGTTTGCTAGATAATGTATTTTCCTTCATGTATGGCATTGTATAATAATTATTCAGATAAACTAGCTCTATCTACTTGGTAGCTGTATATCATTTTGTACATTATTGAAATTTTATTGTCGTAGAAAAATTCTCACTCTCATCAGCCTAAAATGAACTTGGACCAATTAAATTCTCCTGGAGCTATTAAAGTAGATGCATTTTTTTCTCCCACATCTCCAAAACCCACATCTCCAAACTAATACAGAATCTGCAGTCACTGGCTTGAGGGTGCAACTACAAACTTCAAAAAGAAAAAAACAATGTTAAACATTAATTTTTGTTACTATAGAAGCACAACTCATTGATTTGCAATTAGTCACATAATTTAGTGTTGTCCAGACATTTTTAGATTTAGTTCAAAAAATCTCTAGAATGCTTAGTTTTAATTTTTCCCCATATTCTCACTGTTAGTTAGTTTTTAGTTTTTCTTCAATATCAAGTAGAAGATTTAGTTAGTTATACTATCAATGGACTTAGTTTTGATTAATTTGTGTTGTCTCTCATATTCTGCAATAATTTGACTCCTTAAATAACTAAAAAAAAGCATATTTCTATGAAATCTTGGGTGTTATAAATAAAGTATGATATTTTCAGAGAATAATTAGCTACTTGATGGCAATTTATATCTGTATTTAATGACATAATTCAAGGTGAATTGTTTAGTTTTTGTCATCACTCTATACAGCTGGTAGTTTTAGGTTTAATCAAATTTAATGTCTTCTGGAATATTTAGTTGTTGTTTTTCATGTTCTCTACAGCTTGGGTTTGGTTATTCTTACTAAAAGTAAAACACCCCAAAGTTAAGGGGTTTTGGTTTTAGTTTAGTTAACTAAAACAACACTACTATAATTCACGGTACATTTGATTATTTTATCATAAGTGTTGGTAGAGCTAATTGTCTCGCTATGATGTCTTTGGGATTAGCTCCATTTGATTTTCATAAAATGTTGTAATTGCAAGTGCTAGGGATTGGAATGGTAAGAAAAATGGACCCATTTCTAATAGAATCTTAACTTAGCAATATAAATATTTTTGTTTCACCTACATAATTAAATAAATCGCATGTTACAAGAGTGCACATTAAAAGTAGAAATTATACTTCAAATCAGGCCAAGCAAAGTTGCTCTAGGTGTAGTGATGCACTTATTCAATTTCAATCCCATATTCAGCAACTATAAGCAATTAATATCCAAACTTAATTTATTCAAAAAATAGTTGCTTAATAAATAGATTAGTCACATAATTTTCTTAATTTAACTAACATAATAATAGTTAACAATCTAGAATGCAAATGTCCATTCACATAGGCTGACCCTTACCTAACCACTAGCTGTGCGAAGAGGTTTGGTCGAGGTATTGATAGTTTGCTTCACATTTTAATAAACTATACTGCAGATCTCATGGTGACTTTAACTAGTTTGGTGATAACCTTCAAAGAATGGGAACTCTGAAATTGATTTGAGGAGGTTTTGACTGATAAGTAATAGAAAATGAAGGCTACACTGGTTACAGAAGAGTAATGGCTGACAAGGTGGCAGATGCAGATAAGGAATGAACATTGTGATGGCATCATGGTCCCTAAAGATGTTACTATAACTTAATAAACTAGATTTCTGAGCTAATGCACTATCACATGGTGTAAAGAATAGATTAAGGTGTAGGGATGATGAGATGTGGGGATTCAGCAGTGGGGATAGAGATGTCTTACTTAGCCGGTGATGAAGAACTTTAATTGCACTGTTTAGGCAAAAATTCAAAGAAAATAAGTACTACAATATTCAGCCATTAGCCCTCAGCAATTCACGAGAAAGATTTACAGTGTAGTACTTAGTTGTCAAATTTATTTGTCAGTCATAAGTAATTATGTGACTAGTCTTAATTACTCTGTGTAATTAATACATCAATAGACTACTGTAGATTGTTTAATAAAGGTCTGACATCAAAGCCTAGTTCTACAGATAAAACAGAAGAATTTCCGTTGAGAGTAAACTTCCCTTCTGTATTATTTTTAGAAGACAATAAAGAGAATGCATCTTAGATTAGATTTTAAGAGCAAGAGTTCTGTAGATTTACTCTGTGTTGTTCTTTTGAGTAAAATATTGTTTGTACTGTCAGAGCACCATGTGCTCACACAGAGCATACTTACACTGTTTTTCTATTTATCTCACACTGGGCTTGCCTTGTGGTTAAATATCTACTGGCCTGGAGCAGGACCACTTCAGTTCATTACTCAGTTTAAGCACCACTGCACCAATCAGTAGTTACCATTTTACTTTAATTATAATACTTCAAAAAACCTTGAAAATGTATCAATATTTTATTTACATGCTAGCTTCTAATAATAGCTCTGCTATAATAATGAACAAAAATGTCTTTTTAAATAATCCCAGGATTACAGACAATTAAGCCTGCTTGGAGAAACTTGTCCTCAACATATTTAACAAGGGAAGTATTTACCAGAAGGAGTACACTCTATGGAATGATACATTGTGCAAGGTTATTGTAAAATGGATTAGGTTAATATGGACAGGCTACAATCATAAGCAGAGTAGTGGCCACTGTTGAACTAAACAGTAATTTTATACTCACCAATTATCTTGCTTTTTGCAAAATGTATTTGATCAAATCACCAGGAAGAGTTCAACCTTATTGACCACTGAGGAGGACTTCGCAAGAAGTCAGCAAAACATTGGCTTAAATTTTAGTAATAGCTATATACTTTTGGCTGTAAAGAAAAAGAGAAGACTTATTTAACTAATTCTTATTTGAAATTAGGACCAGAGTTTGTGAAAAAATGCAGTGGGTTAAATAAGATGAGCAGTATGTTTTAGAATTTTCCTGTAAAGATATAGTTTATTTAGGTTGGAACTAAGTGCTTGAGGACCCAAGGTTCCAAATAGATGCTGTGATACCCAGGATGAATAATTATACACACAACTTCATCTGCTCATGCTGTATCTGATGTCTGAGAATGTTGCAGTGAGCATTATTACACAATTGCCAACTCAACACCTCAAAAAAGACTAGCAGTTAGAGTCTGGTCAGAAATTATTTTGTGGTAGCTTTCTAGAATTCTAGATAAAGCATTTTTATCAGAATCACTAGCTATATTCTCCAAATATGCAGCCTTTGTTTGTACTGGTTCATACAATAGCTAATTATGCACCAACTCAAAGTTTCTGAACAGCTATGCTTCTTTGGCTAGGTCCACCAACAATGCTATACTAATTTCCTTGTCAGTTCAAGTTTTAACTTAATTTTATAAATCCAAATAAAGATAATGAGTGAAAAGTGTCTCAATCAGAGAGTCAGAACTCATGACTGACCCTGTTCAGCCCTTTTATAGACTGCCAATGGGATCACCAGAAAATAAAATAGGTCTGTGTTAAGAAAGAGAATTTTGACATGCCTATTAACATGTAGCTCCTTATACTCAAAAGGAACTGACATGAAAAGGTCTGTGTTAAGAAAGAGAATTTTGACATGCCTTTTAACATGTAGCTCCTTATACTCAAAAGGAACTGACATGAAAAAATATTTGTTTGCTATTATTTCCATTCAATCCATATAATTATGCAACCTTTTTAATATAAGACTGCAATCTGGATGAGCTGCAGAAGTTTGTTCAGTAAAAGGTGCAAGCATAGGTCCAAACATTTGCAATATCCAGTAGGGACACTGACAGAAGTAAATCTACCATTTTTATTAATATTAGTTTCAAACAATCACCCTTAATATTCTGTAATTAACTGCTTCATTGGACAAATTAAGCAGCTTTTAACTATAATTCAGATTTAAAATGAGATTGAACAAGACAAAATTTCCAAACTTGAATGAAAAGTTTTTTTTTAAAACTGATTGAGTGTAAGGCTATTTTTATTTTGTGTAAGTATTTATTTAAAAAGTTTATTTTATATTCATTCATTAGTATAATCAATTGTAGTCTTGCCATTGTAAATTTATTGCGTGAAAATCCACCAAATTCACACCAAACTGGTGGTGTGAATGGCCACCATCAATGCATGGCTTGTTCTTTATACTTTCCGCCTTGTGTGAATGCACACTTAGCGTGAAATTCACATCTCAAGGGAAGAGCATGGCCCTTTGCCGAACGAGGCAAAAACCAATACTATTATCATTGTAATCTACTTTTTAAATGTGTTGTATACTTGTGAGCTAGGAAAGTGATTTGACAAAGATTTTGGTCCAGGCACAGAGCATACACCAATTTTTTTTTGAAAAATAATGTTGATATATATTATAGTATTAGAATCAATCCAACTTTAATCAATTCAGCATTAATGTATGTTGTATGAGTTCACACTGTTTAGGATCTGAAGTCACATTGAATTTAGTGTAGCTCACACTGAATTTGGCATGTGCTTCACACCAAAACAATGAGGTGTGCACATCACACCATATTTTGGTGTGACTATTGTTATAAGTAATTCACACTCAATTAGGTGTGAATTACACACCTTTTGGTTGGTGGATGCTTAAGAATCCCTTAAATTTTGAACCTGCATAAAAGCGGAGTGATTACTATGCAACACATGTAGTGATTCTCACTCTTCATTTCTACATATATGCAATGATACTATTCACTCCGCATGGCGCTTGGTATCTGGCAGCCCTACTCGTGCTTGCATGTACAGTCAAATAAATAATCAAATTGATGTCATACTGTAACTGCTTCAATGATATATCATAGCCATATAAAAAACAGATTTTGCAAACATAAAAGAATAGCTAATGCAATATTGCAATAAAAAACTAACAATAGATTAATAAACAGGATTAAATTAACCACTAGAGAATAAAACAGGTCAACCAAAATTTAATAAAATGAATATTATTGACTAAGGCCACTCCCAAATAATAGTAATAGTTATGTCTTATATAATTAAAATCTTCAGTCATGTCAGTTTGTAATAAAAATCTTGGTCTTACTCCATCTCATTCAAAACCACTTTACAGTGGAAAGCTGGCCAATCTACTTATCCATTGATGAAGCATTTAAAGGGTAACTGTGGTGAAAAAAAAATGTTCTGCAAATATAAAAAATAATCTCATATCATGTATAAACAAGGCCCAAAACAAAATAACTCAAAAGTGAGTGGTTGCTTCTCAATTGCACCATTCTTTACAGCTATTTTGCTTCCTTAAAATTTACTTCCTGTTGTGGGTGGGGCCTCGTAATGACACAAAAGGGATTTCCTGTCCAGGCTTTTTAGGCTTGAACTATGAATTGACGCAAAGAGTGATTTGGCAGCCACAGCAGTAATGGAGTATGTGGGGACCACACCCCACAACAGTATTATTTAACTTATTGCCTGACATTTATTCTGTATGTATGTTTGTATATTGTTTGTGTGTTAGTTTGAATAGTTATAGTAGCAGCTGTATGTATCATTTTTATGTTGCCTAGGTTACTTGTTACAATTTGTGTGAATGTTGTTCTCTCATTTGATTGGTTAGTTTAATAGTTCATTATCCTCTTTGTGATTGGTCAGTTTTACATTTTCTTTTCTTTTCCATTATTTATGAATTGATTTGTTGTGCTTATATGCCTTGCAGTTCTCATTGTGTAGTAAACTACTTTGTATAGCTAGCTACAGTTGCACCACGATGTGGCAGAGTACTTGCTAATATAAAATATTTTCAGATCTAGAAAATCATGCTGCAGAATGTTTTGTAGTGAGCATCTACCACCAACCATCTCTGTGTTTATATTTGTTGGCATTGATAAAATCACAAAAAGATTTTGACCACAATGACCCAAGAGAAGAACTTGTGCACTTTAAATGGTATTGTTTTAATAATTCATACTTGCACTGTAAAAATTATAGCGTGAAAACTTTCCAAATTCACACCAAACTGGTGGTGTGAATGCCCACCATCTATGCATTGTGTCCTTCACACTTTCTACCAAGTGTGAATTCATAATTAGTGTGAAGTTCACACTCAAGGGAATAGCATGGACCCTTTACCGAACATTAATTATATTCATGTGCAGGCAAAAACCAATGCTATTATCATTGTAATCTATCTTATATTATGTTTTGTACACTTGTGTGCTAGATACGAGAGTTGACTAAGATTTTAGTTGTCTGATTAATTAGATCTGGGATTACACCAATCTCTTACTGGAAAAAAATGTTGATATGAAATATAAGAATCAATGTAACTTAAAATAATTCAGCATTAATGCAAGTATGAGTTCATACTGATTATGGTGAGAATTCACACTAAATTTGGCGTGTACTTCACACCTAAACGATGAGATGTGCACATCACACCATATTTTGGTGTGACTATTGTTACATGTGTTCAGTTTATAAATACTCTCTTGGGCATGTACAAGGTCAGATGACACAATAAAGTTATTTATAACTATAAGTTCAGAGCTGTGCAAGAACATTGATCTTATACTGGCTATATAGCAAACTGCTAATCTAAGAGTGCAGCCTAACCTCGAGCGAATATTACTTCTTTCAATTAATAGCTACTCACATTTTGCAAAAAAGAATCAATTACACTTCATAATATGAAATATGATCCAATTAATATAGTATTGAAGGTGTCGCTATGATATTTATGGAATTGGCAAGTTTACACAAAAATGATTCTAGTTACACATGAAGTGAACAAACTATTGCTACTATGTGAAGACTTTATTATCTAAAGTGAATTAGCTTGGTGACATTTCGTAACTTCATTGCACTAATCCAGTTTAGCATTTTCCTCTTGCTTTACTATATCTATTTTAGAATTCATCGGCAGTGTCTTTACAGTTGCAGCTTCTGTTTTCAGTACCATTGAGTTTAGAATAATCTTGTAAAACAACATAAATGACATTGATAAAGACAATAATATGTAGTCTATTGATGTTAAGTCATGTTAGACTACAATTTAAATCATATCATAATTTTCTGTGTATGTAACTACTCGAAGGTAGTTCAGCTGCAGCAAAACATATTTGCATCAATTTATGGACAGTTAATTTACCTTATTGACTATGTTACCATCAGTTTTAACACACACCATATTAAATTATAAACACTATAAATGTGAATGAAAAAGTACTTATTACCAGAGTCAGATTGTAATATGGCGAAATATTTCACGGGCATGCTAATTTATTTTCACGAGCCAGAGGCAAGTGAAAAGAAAGCCTGAGAGTGAAATATCTAGCCATATCACTCTGCAGACTGTAATAAATGGTTTATTCCATGCTAGATATCTTCACTGAAGTAGTTTGTTGGAAACTCTTGGTGCAAAGTTGGCCATAAAACTCTCTAGGGGCTCCCCACACACCCAGCTGATATTGTAGCAGCTGCTCTAACCTGGTTGGGTAGGATTTACTAGAGTAAAGTAGTAGCTGTAAAAACCCTGAAAACTGGTAAGGTAGGCACGGTTGCTATAACTACTAGAGTAATGAGCTTGAGCAATACAGCCATGAGATAACACTGTGTGATAACATAAGTTACCACACGGGTCACATACCTAAAGATAACATTGTGAAGAAATCTAGTGTGGAATAAATATGTATATATAATACTTATTACATGAGTCATAGTGTGATGTGGCAAAATATTTCACAAGCAGGCTAATTAAATTTTATGAGCCAGAGGCGAGTGAAAATAAAGAAATATCTTGCCATATCACTGAGGGTGTAATAAGTGGTTTATTCAACACCAAATTCTTCACAGCTATAATTCATTCTAGGACTTGTAACTCACAGTGTAAAGTTCACTGTAGGGGCTACCTACCCCCAGCTGATATTTTAGAAACTGCTCTAACCCAGTTGGGGAGGATACACTAGAGGAAGGTAGCTGTAAAAACTGGAAAATTGGTGAGCTTAGCAGGTTGTTATACCTGCTAGGTTAATGAGCTTGTGGTACACTATGAAAAATGTGAAATATCGTAAGTTATTTCATGGCCACGTACCTAAAAATACCATTGTGAAGATATCTTGCGTGGAATAAACAATATATACATATTAATCACTGAATATTTCAGAATATACAAGTCCGTTGGCTAGCATTTACACGAATACTGATTAGTGTAAATGCCACCTGATGGACGAGTGATATTCTCACTGTATCCAATGATTAATTAATTTATTGTGTACTGTTCATGTATGAATGGCATAGAAAGCGAGTGGCTAATGTTATGGATGCTGACAAGAAGTTTTTCGATTCTTTATTCTGATGCAGTCATTGATAATCTTTTCTCTAATATTCAAGGTGAAATAGAAAGGGAATGTGAAAGGCAAGAAGTACCGCCATCTAGCACAGAGAGTGAACAATCAATTAGTTTTGCTGATGACAAATTACAAAAGTATTTAGAAAAGCCAAAAAAATTGTCATACTCAAAAGAAAACATTAACTGACTTGAGAACGTGGTATCGTTAGTGTTAAGGGATAAATGAAAAGCGAAAAATTTGAGAATATCCCACCTAAACAATTAGACAAACTTCTCAGTCATTCTATTATAAGGTTCGGAGTGCAAGCGGTAGTCTGAACCAAGCACTCTTACTTCCATTCAAAGAAGTTTCTTGAAGTCAAGAAAATTAAGTGCAGTTACTCTTACCATTTGTTTTGCTTTGAAATTCAACTTTTCTTCAAACCACGTCTTAATGTCATCTCGAACAGGTTTCACAAACACCACTAACACTAGGAACATAAGGAAACCTTGAAAGGCTACAGCAATTGTGTAGATGTAAGCCAATGGAGCCAACTCTTCTCTAGCAACAATCACCACGCCAACTATCCATGTTAATCCCATGATCACTGCCAGAGACAGGACAGATTTCAACCAATTGAAAAAATGATGGTCCTCAGTTTTAGTCAATCTTTTATTTGCTTGTTTCCACATAATTACAGATGCCATAACAAGGAATAGCATATTAATAGCAAGGACAATGATGACAGGAGCTATGAAGAACCATTGAAAGTGAGATCTCAAGAAACATCTACAGAATAAATACATTAAACTATAGTAAATAAACAATGCAGTGTGATTTAATAGTGATAATTGATTAATAATTCAGTCGATATCAGTAATAATAAAATATGCGTCAGTAACAACAACAATCATGTGTGCATTTATTCATTAGCTGAACTGGAATGGTAAAGAGTCATTGTAAACTGAATTGATAAAGTGTTATTGTGTGAACTGAATTGGTAAAGCATCATCATATTCAGTACAAGGCGATTAACAATGACTATTGAGCTACGGTGGTCTGGCTCTGACAGACTAACTAAAAAGCTGGTGTAATTGGCGAGCGAGTGCAGCGAGTGAGACACTTACAGGGGTAACACACTTGAAAATTGGGGATGTTTGCTTATTATCGAGGGAGATACTATTTGGGGTGGATAATGCAAAATTGGGTGTATGTTATGTGTATGTAGCGATGGTACGTATGCCCCTTAAACCCACATGCGGGTTTCCTTATTTTCTCCTGAAAGACGACTTTAGGATTGACCACCGTTTCCTCTGGCACTACAGCATTCAGCAGCTCTTTATACTTAGGCTCCACATTGTGATATAGTTCCTGCAAAATGTTTTTTTTTCAAGTCACAAAATATCACCACATCTGGTTACTATGGTATTGAAAACCCTTTACCAGATGCAATTTAAAAATATTGCCATTTCTGGAGGGTGGAGGGAGGTGCTATGCTAAGTGCCGCTTACTGGTTGTCAAGAGCCACTGGCAGTCAGAAGCCTAAATACTAAGGAAGGTAGCATTAATTGGGGGAAGCTGAGGTATGTAAGCATTACCATTATTTGTTAGCTAACTCCATACAAATAACTCTGGCTGTATTTTTGTACTGAGAGGTTGTCAAGAGTTACTGGTAACTGAGATAGTCCGAATAACTTAAAGTTGATGCTACAGAATCTACCACTGTTCAGAAAAGTTGAGGTAAGAAAGTAGCTAATTCTATATTTGGTGAGTGAGCGGAGCAAGTGAGAGACACTCTCAGGGGTAACACAATTGAAAATCGGGGATATTAGTTTGTTTTTATATATTATATGTGTGGACTTATGCATGTCATTTTGTACATTGGCCCTCACGTATTTTGTGTTTCCAAACTGCACTAAACAGAATCCTTTGCACCCGCAAAAAAAAATTCAAAGTGGTAAACAATTGGATTTCTAGAACGATACAGGTAATGATCGATAACCGAGGATTCTGTTCAGTGAAGTTTGGGACGGGGTTGAACACCAAGATAGTAGAAAAAAGAGAGCAGGAGAGTGAACTTATATAACCTTGACCAATGGTGGAGAAGAATGATAACTAAGGAAGATAACTTATGCTACAGCATTCATACTTTGCAATATCTCAAGCGCCACTTGTTACAAGGTACTTGCTAGTTAGGTCATAATGTACTTGCATTTTTGATAGTAGACTAAATTATCAATTGAGAAATTATATTGACCTTCTTGTAATGTGGAAAATTTCTTAGAATGTAGAAAATGTATCTTAAATATCTTCTGAATAATTGTGCATATTTTTTAGACTTTTTTTAAATTAAAAACTTAGTATGTAGCCTCACTATACGTTGATTAATTTAATTCATACCATAGTTGGTATGATTAAAAATGTTATTCCCTGGTCAATTTCCCACTGTGTTGTATATTTCCACCTGTTGCGTGCACTTGTACTGGGACAATTATCAGCATCAGAAGTATTACTAGATAATCACCCTCTCTCTGGGGTTCTTCCCTCATGCTCATGATTTGGACTGTTAGCGATAATGCCACAATTGCAGAGCTTTTGAGAGCATGAGACCTACGCACTATAAACATACTCTCCTGAAGCGCTGTAAATTGTTTAAAGTGAAGCAATATTTCAACCTTTTCAAATCCAAGCAGAACCCAAAACAACTAGGTAAAATTGTTATCCATAGGCATGGCTTGCTGGGCGTTACCAGTTAAAGTAGTAAGAATCATCAAATTCACTTATAAATACCAGGACTGCAAGTAGCATAGCAAATTAATGCCAATTTAGGAGTGGTGTTCATTTCAAGAATATGTCGTTGTGCTATGTTTAAAAGGAACTTTGATTAAAATGAAAACAATCGCTTTATCTGGCTAAACTGGCATGCACAGGTAACTATCACAATATAGAAGCGATGTAGTGTACATGCTATATTAGCTTAATACCAATATAGAATCAACCCAAAAGAAGTGGCTATTTCTTCTTATATCACAATTGAAAAATGTTTTGGTCTGAATTTTTTAGTGTTTAAATTAGATTAAAATGACTTAATCTGGCTCTACTGGCATGCACAGGTAACTATTACATGTTTTTATTATACAGAAGCATATAGCTAATGTAAAAATAATCAGACCAAAACATTTCTCAATTGTGATATAAGTGAGTTATTAATAAGAAATAGCCACTTCTTTTGGGTTGATTCTATATTGGTATTAAGCAAATATAGCGTGTACACTACACAAGCTAGGAATTAGCTATATTTAAAATAATGTGTAAAAATATGTCAGAACTTACGCCTGTTTGTATCCGTAGTAATCTGCTCCTGGTAGACTGAATCCCAGAGGTAGAGTAATCACTGCCATGTATAGTAGAGGAATACCGTACGAAATAACAGTGAAGAAAATCACATACCGTCTTGTTTGAGTTACAAACACTTTAACCAAAACCAAATATAGAAAGACTCCTTCCATCAACATCCACATGAAGGAAACCATGAAGAAGTAGTGAAGAAGAATTGCTATGAGTTTGCAGTGAAGTGGTATGTGAGTATTATCAGAGTCAGTCTTATCGATGCCGACAATAAATATAATCTGTGCAATTGCAAGAGTAATACATAGGTGAATGTGGATGTAGCTCCTCAAGTTTCTAAGTGACCTTTAATACACACACATTATTACAATGAGTTAAACTCAATATACATGCTTTTCATGCTGATAGAACTAACTTCAATGATGCAAATATGATCACAATAGCAGACATGGAAATAAAGGATATTGTCACTCCAATAGTGCCAATGTAGGAGAGAGAAAGCTCTATTTGTTTCTGAAATTTAGGAGGATTGGGGCTGAGCAGTATTGCAAAATGAGTAAGGTGATTGCATTCACAAAATGTTTTCATATAGTTTGAAAGTTTAGAATTTTTTTCACAGCCCCGTGTTGACCAATGGCCAGAGTAGAGCACCGATCTAAACAAATAATGAACACAAGGAAACATATGCACATAATGCTTTCCACTTCTTGTCAATCAAGTAACTCTGAAATTGAAGTTATGAATAATGCTTAATTAAACAGTGTTTATATAATATGGATTATTATAAATGTTACTTACCCAAAGTGTTTTGGAATATCTAGAAATACACACTCTGTGGATTCTCCGGAAGAAATCAATTTATTCTGTGTAAATATTGTATCAATGGTATTTAGGAAATGCATTAGGCTAAAAATAATGTGTTTATGTATTATATTAAATAATTATTGTTTCTTCTACAAGTTGCATTGTTTTTTGTGAGTACACTGTTTTTTTTATTGCTATAATACTTCCTCAGAACAGCATGCATCCACAATTTCTGATGTCTGTGACTTTTTTATTTGGTAGAGTACATTTACTGATGTATGATAACAAATGTTAGTTACATTGAGGACTTCTTTCAGCCACCAGGTTTCACAACACTACTAGCTATTGCAAAACAAAATGAACTTACCATTAGTTCATTTGAATGTTCAAAAGTAATTTTAACAGGAGATGAAAGAAAGAAGTTGTCAGTTTGGCATGTAGAAGATCCACACTTTATAGATGTGCCTATCACATCTGAAACCAATTCATAGGTGTTTCTGTATGGACATGGATAATAATTATAATATATATATGTATAATATACTATGATTCAATAATGGCACATGCAAGACTGAATAATTTGCTTTCAGTATAATAATTATAGCAGTAAAACAGTAAAGCTTAATTTGTCTGTAACGTGATGATAACTATCGGACATTATATTGAACTAAGAAATCAAACAGTGCTCCGCTAGCTTTTTGATGCACAATTATATGATTGATGTCTGGATTGGTTTATTGAAAATGAAAAAAAGAAAATAGTGCTAAGTATTCTTTCCTTTGAAAATGGATACATCAGATATTAAAATATATTTTAGTACTTTATGAATTAATAACAGAGAGATTACTGTTGAACAATAATTATGGTAAAGAAAAAACAATTATTATGATAATAATAATAATATTCATCCTTTAATCTTGGATTTGTGTGATGGTAGGTCATGACTTAATTCTCACTAGCCAGCACAAATGCCAACCACAAATGTAAATTCTAAGTAGCTTGAACAATGGTGAACAAAATAGAGGTGCCCTTCTCAAATATATCATACAATGTTTAAAAGGTAGAAAATGCATAGCCTATTCAAGAAACTTACAGTGCTATTGTTTTGTAGTAATAGTCTAGTTTGTCTACTGACCATTCATTCTTAGTATTAATATACCACAGTTCAAAAAACCCCTTTGAATAACAGAGTAATGAATTTTTTAGTGCATCTCATCTTTACTTTTAAGTCTATTCAATAAATGAAGTCAGATCACAGCGTGTGGTCGCACTCTCTAATTAGTGTTGACCACCCTTCCCCTCCACAAAGTTTAAAAAATCAAAGTTATATTAATTTCTAAATATTGAATTTCTCCAGATCATCTTTTTCTTCTCCTTGAACCAGCCTAGAGGAAAACTGTAAGCATTTCTGGGGCAATAGCATACATTAGTAGCACTTTTTCTGATGTAAGTCCACAACTCTTCGGCTTTCTTCCTTATGGGGACTCTAACATACAGTTGTTTCATTAAAAAATATGCTAGCCTTCCAAGTTTTGATGCCATGTTGAGCAGCTCATGTGTGGCTGAACGAGTGCCACACCTCTCTTCATTAATGTGGACATGTTAGATGGTGTGTTTGGAAGAAAAAAAGAGAAAATTGCAATGTCTTCCTTGAGGAGGCTGTAGCTAAATGCTTGGTGTAGATAGTTTCAGAACTAAACGTTTAGTAATTTTTTAGAAGCTGTAGTGGATAAGGTAATGTGAATGTTAAAAAGTAAGCAGTTGAGACTGAAATTTAGCTAGAAAAGCATAGCTAATGGAACTCGAATGACATACAAAGACGAATAGTCATGGCAAACATTGTAAAAAACAACACCTGGGAAACTAGTTGTAAAAAAAAATTTTCATTGTTGAAAAAACATTTAGAGTTGCTCTAAAAAAATATGCAAACAAACAATTTTAAAAAGCCAAAGTGTTAATTGGAAAGATGAGCATTACAAAACTTGACCAAATTGAGAATGGTGATTCTACGACCCTAAATCACTGCATTAATTAAATGAATTATTTAAAAAAATAAGTAAAAAAAAAAAAGAAACAAAACAAGGATACATTTAAGAATGTAAAAAAAATTATGACTTTTAAAAAAGTTATGGATCAAGAAAGACAAAAGTCAAACTAAGTCACATGTGTTTGACAATTGTCAAAACATTTGAAGTTGACAAATGGCAAGTTCTCTGAAGTTTTAAAATCGACTGAACTTTTTGAAGTTGCCAAATGGCAAGGCAGTGATTTAAAGGTGAGAATCTCCATTTTCAATTTGGGCAAGTTTTGTAATGCTTATCTTTTGAATTAACACTGTGGCTTTAAAATTCTCTGACTCAATATTTTTTAAAGTGACCCTTAATTTTTTTTGAATATTTATGAAGTGTTTTTTTTTTACAACTCTATCTGCTTGATTGAAATGCAGGCTGTGCTACTATACATAACCTAATGGTACCATATTGAAGTGTGAGAGTTGTGGATTCTGTAGACACATTTTGAAATGAAAGTGTCTAAGCAGAAACTATAGGCCCTTACAAAGTGTTCCCCATTCATTTTGCAATGAATTGCTGGCTTTGATTTTTACTACTTAGATAACTTACGTTGTACTATTTTCTGATGTATTTGAAAAGAAGTAAGTGACATTTCTAAGAGCTGTAGATATTACAATTACACTTCCATTGTTCTCATATTCCTTGAATTTATCCAATGGAATAACAATAGTTGCATGAGGTGCAGGCCAATCCAGAACACTGGTGTTCAGTGATGTTGAGAATCCTTGAGTTGAGCTGGTTGTCTTCTTCTGCACTATTATTGCTATATATATACATAACATCTCTTTGTGATTAAACCTTCAAATACTTCACTAGTAACATAAACGAGGACAAAAGAGCCCTCTTTAATGGTTCACACATATCCCACAGATGTATCTACATATTTATACGTATGTATACTTGTACATAATAGCTATTAGTCTCCTGATCAAGAATTTAGTGGTGAATGAGGCCTGAAATTTTGTATATGGTGGAGTAGTTGTAAATTTGTCCCTTATTATTATTAGTTATTCTAGAAAGATAAGAAATAGGAGTAGCTATAGCTAAATCTATTTCAATTTCAATTTCGATCAATCTATTGTGAATCACCTTACCAGCATTATTTGATACTATAGTAATAGGCTCTGAGAATGAAGTAGCAATCTTGTCCAGTGACTTCAAAATTGTAGTTCCTATAATTGTTTCTGTGTTCTAAATCAAATGAGTTGAACAAGATAATAGTTGTTTACTGCTACAATAACTATATATGGATCTTGCACTCTACACTAATGTAGCTAGTAGCAAAGCTGAACAAACATTACTGAATGTGGAAAAGTACTAGTAAATTTGTATGGCGTGTTTATTTGTCTGAATCCCTTTATGATTATTTTACGTGAAATTAGTAATAGCATTTCTTAGTGAAACTTCAATCTGGAGCAAGCAATACACCAACCAACTTTGACAATGTCTAGTCAAGTCAGTAGCATGTAACTATATATCCCTATTTTCAGTATTATTATTATACTATCATTAGCGGACAATAATTCTTGTAAATCTAGTAATAGGATTATAATACAAATTATGTTTATTTTTGCTATGCTGGTAATGTCATTGATTATATTTATTGATAATCATGGAATTTCTATAGAAACTAACAGGATTTATCCAGAAGCTATTGACAAAGTGTAAATGCTGGTTGCTATCTTCATGATAATAGCAGATAATTTATTTCTATTATTTGGGGAATTTATTTTTATTCTTCCAATAAATTGCTTCACAAAATTTAGGCTTGATCTTCATGACAATGAATTTTTCTTTTGTATAGTTTCAAAAGTTTATAAAAAAGAGAGAATGCACTTAATAGAAGGTGTGAAGGGTATTATACTTACTGATATTCTTGTTGTTTTTACAGTGAAATCCACTATTGTTAACACAATCTAAAATGCAATTAATTGTAAGTTAATCTTTATTAAATAAGGCTAATAGGATAAAAAACCTGTGTATGATTGTAGATATCTCTTGTAGAAGTCTGTGTTTCTATAGACAATTCAGTGATGGCAGAAACTATTTTAGAGAGGAGATAAACTACGGCAGTTGATGTTATATTTGAAGAACGAGCCATAGATAATAATTTTAGACTTTCAACTGGTTTTGAATTCTACACACACACACACACACACACACACACACACACACATACACACACACACACACACACACACAGACTCAAGCACAATATATATATATATATATATATAGATAGATATTTATAAGAATACATAAAGTAAAGTGTTCCACTAATATCTTACTATTAAATTTATAATAAGCAGCAATTCTTCATCATCGGATATCTAAAAAGTTGAAAAAATAATTGTTTCTAATTGACATCTAATTTTATTCTTACTATTTTGAGAGCATTATTTTCTGCTTCAGAAATGACACTCAAAACTGGACTTGTAGATGTTTGTTCATTGCCTCGAGTTTCTTGTGTCTTTAAAGTGTCACTCACACAATAATTCTTAGCATCATCAGAATCACTACTTAAAGAAATGTTGTTAGTTATGACCGAACGATATACTGTAATAATATGGTGATTTGGTAAGACACTTCTTTCCATTGATCCAAATACTAATGCAGTACTGTTGTGACCACATGCACATGAAATATCTGTAATTTCTCCATTTCTGATATTATTTGATGTCCATACTTTACGACTAGAGTTCATACAGCAGTTTTTTTAAAAAATACGACTGATATGATACATTAAAATGTGTATTAAAAATTCTACAATTCCAAAAACTAGCACAGTATGGCATTCCCAACATTAATGAGTGAACATTGCTTGTAAGGTATAACCACAATAGCACATGAATTTGAAAAGGTGGTAGTGGGTGGGTCCTAATCAATTCAGGTATGAATAAGAACCAAGCTAGCCCCAATGCACTTGTGTGTTTGGCTAAAACAGTATATTTGCATCTTGTTGGGATGTAGTCAAAATGTGGCTTGATGAAGCATTTTAGTGCAGTAACAGTCATGAACCATTTCTACTTAGACAAGCTCCAAAGTAGTCATAAAAAAATTCTACAACAATTTTTTATATACCTAGATAAATTAAATTAAATTTAGCTGGAACATTATACTGATAGGATAAAATTATGGAGTAAGATCTTAGCTAAGATGTGACGCTCGATGTTTCCACAAAATTTGTCACAGTTTCCTGGATGTTCCACACCGAAGAAGAGAATGGTTTTTTATAGTTGCTACTTTACTAATTTCTTTTAGGCTAGTTGTATACAATTAGCTACAATTCAAAAATCCGATAATTACTATGGGTAGCTGCTTGAGTGGCTATGTGGGAAGTATGCCAGCATACTGAAGTACATAAAGTTAGACTTACAGTTTATCATTTCACAAAATTTTTATGTTAAGGATTATACTGGCACTTGATTTTCTCTATTATGTCCCAAAATGTGTTACTAAATGAGTTCTCTGTCATGTTTTATGCTTATCTTCTGGTTATATTTTTGAAATAATCAGATTCTATGCAACTACTTCCTTTAATTTCTTCTTCTTTTTTTTCAAGGCTATGTTTATGTTTTCTAGAGCACACTTGGCAATAAAAATGAGTTCAAACAGAGTTATAACATGTAAATTGGGAGCACTGAAGAACATTTATATTCAAGTGTGTCTAGGGTCTGAAATATGTTCACTTACAAATGCTTACTATAAATTTTTTACCTTTTTGTAACATTTTGGAAAGAATCAGAAACTATGCATTTACTTTCATTGTTTTCTGAAAGTAAGGCTATGTTTATGTCATCTAGAGCCCAAAAATCGTTTAGCTCATGCAAATTTGGTGTGAGCTGGGTAAATTGAAGCCAGCGAAACTGAACAGTGTCTGTCAATGTTATATCACAAACTTCCAAGTTAATTGAAGTTGTTTTCTGCTGGATTTCCTGTTTCATAAATGTGTCGTATCCACGAATTCTATTCGGAACATTTCCTTTAGATATATTAGGATAAAGATAAAGAAGAGGAATCCAATCCTTCTCTACAGATGTTCGTACTGAAAATTCAACACCTTCATTTAAACCATCAAGTTTAACCACTTCATTTTCCAGTGATGCAAATATTTTAAACTGTATAAGACTGCATGGAGGAAGATTATACAATGATAAAAAACCTAACTACAGTGTATTATAAACATTCAAAAAATTGTAGAATCTAGAGTGGAAATGTCTTTGAGCATTATCCTATGAATACAATTGCTGCTGTATTATTTAATACACAGTCTAATACATACATTAGACTATACACAGTTGAGTTCACTCATGTGTGGTGGGTTAGGGTAGTGTGTGCAAATGTGTAGTTTGATATTACTGTCATTAGACATAACTTACAGTCTACTTTGATTGATACAAACAAAACTGAATTCAAACTTATTGTTTTCAAGCTTTTCCACCGAAAATGTGAAGTCAGCCGCTTTCCTCCATGTGACATGAAGACGTCTGGATGCTCTTTTTTCAGTACATCCAATTCTGTCATTGAGTCTTTATGTACAATAGAATAAGAAATTAAATTTTAAAAACCCTGCAGTAGTATTATTATAATATTATTAACCAGATTTTTTAATTTTAGTGATTAACTAGTTTATTCATTTAGTGTCAAACATAATCTTCATGAAATTAATTTATATATACCCATATCTAGGAAAATTAGCTGAAGGGATGAATGTTCAATGTCAGTTGTGTATCGCATAGGCAAACTTTTAATAAACTATGTTATATGCTATGATACATGCTAGGCTAATGCCGTAAAAGTGAGTAATTTCCACGCTAGCCACGTAATTAGACGTAGTGAGTGATAGTTAGGAATCGTATTAGCGGTAGCTATAGCTAAGCTAAGATGCGCAGCCGGGAGGTCACGTTTCCACTGAAACAAGGGGGAGTCTAATGACTGCAGTAAAGAATCTTGTGCAATGTATGAAAGTATGACACAGAGATGCCGCCGCAAAGCTGTCTAATATGCGTGCCAGCAGACGCGGCTAAACGCAAGGCTTCAGTTTTTTTCGTTAAGGGCGTAAAGGGTAGGTGAGCGCGGGTTTTACGTGGTTAAAAACTAACCCCACGTATAACCTTAGGTTTATAGCGGGTAAACACAACAGCTTATGGATGGATAAAAAGGAGGAGATATAGGGGTCGAACCCTCGCTCGTAAACCCAAAATTTATTGCCTTACCGTTTGGCTAACCCTGATTAACATTTATAAACCAAATAATATAAGAAATGCCACCATAAGACAGAACAGACCCATGGCTTCGGATATGGCAAAGCCTAAGATAGCATAAGTGAATAATTGTTGTTTTAAACCGGGATTGCGTGCATACCCTATGATTAAATTCCCAAATACACTGCCTACCAGGCACGGCGTCCACCTTAATAGCTAAAGACGGGACCGCGTACGAGTGTAAAACATCCCCCCCCCCGTTACCAGTAAGCGTGTTTCTACGCCCACGGGTAACAAGGGGGCATTATCAACCATCAACAGCCTAGGGTGGCCGCATGCCAAATCGCTGCCTATGAATTACGGTCACTAAGGGTTAATATAATTACACCAACCATAGCAACTAGCAGCACATAGCTGGCAATAATTAAACCATACGCATAGTCAGTATACAGCACTGAGGCCAAATGAAAATTTAACCAAACCGATCTATCTACCATTAATAAACACCAAGACTCACCCAAAGAACCATGGGCACTGACTCAACTCAAATTGCATCGCACATGTACATCACTATAGACACATAGGCCTGCAAGAATTGAACTCGCATTAACAGGGTGTAAGCCCGCTATTTTACCTTTAAACTAAGGCCTATACCCCCACCTACCAGGCAGCTTATCCATAAACAGGGTGAGGGGGTCGAACCCTCGCTCGTAAACCCAAAATTTATTGCCTTACCGTTTGGCTAACCCTGATTAACATTTATAAACCAAATAATATAAGAAATGCCACCATAAGACAGAACAGACCCATGGCTTCGGATATGGCAAAGCCTAAGATAGCATAAGTGAATAATTGTTGTTTTAAACCGGGATTGCGTGCATACCCTATGATTAAATTCCCAAATACACTGCCTATAAAAATTGGCGGGGGTGGGGAGGTCAATTACCAATCCATTTATGGGTGTAAATATCACGCTATCCTTACGGTAGCTTTTGCGTACCATACGAGCCATATACCACAAAGCTATTATAAACCGAGTCTTGGTGTTTAATCAGGTTTGACCACATAGTTTAAAGAAAATGAATGGCCGGGGTAACTCTGACCGTGATAATGTAGCGCAATCAATAGTCAATTAATTGTTGACACGTATGAATGGCGTAACGAGTGCCCCACTGTCTCAAGATTCAAACCAGTGAAATTGAAATGGTAGTGAAGATGCTATCTCACATTGTAAGACGATAAGACCCCGTTGAGCTTTACTGGAAACTCTAATTGTTTGCTTAAACACTAAGCGGTGGCCCCACCATTAAGCTACTGTGCTCGTTAAACCAAGCTCGTAAAAAACAGCTAGTTAGTGGTTTTCCTAACTGTGGTGGGGCTTGAACCCACAACCTACGGATTTTAAATCCGGTGTGTCTACCATTCCACCACACAGCTTAGAGAGCTCGATGGTGAGCCCAACACTGAAAATGTTGAGGTTTTTCAACTGCAGCGCTCACTTGTTTTCACTTAACCTATTTTAACTATTTTTAATTTGCCAAATACTTATCTTGCGAGCCCATTATACAAAAGGTACGACATACATGTCTGCTGTAGTAACCTATACGCGTCTTCCCTCACGGTACTATGCACTATTGGTGTGTTGAATATTGCTTGGTTTATGGTGAACCTCTCTTCAAATAGTTCTACTCACTTATGCCAGCCGGACGGGCCTGATACCCTCCATGTTCAGTGGCTGGCTGGTTCCATGTTCGCTCGCCGCTACTGACGGTTGTCGCTTGAGAGCAACCGGTACTAAGATGCTTCAGTTCCCTGGTTTCCGGGGGCACCGGCAGGTTCTTTCGTGTTACACGCCCTTTTAGACACCCGAGACTTTAGTAAGTTACAGGTTACACTAACTCCGGCTATAATCCCCTACTCTTACGCCGTATTCATAGTGCTGCAGGATTCGAACCCGCCTTCACAGCCCTGCAAACCGTGTCAACAACCGTGTCGCACCAGTTTTACAATAAGGCTATAATCCAAAAGCATTTTCCAATACTCTTACTCTGTTACGACTTTCTCGACCTCATAAATTTCACTTCATGCGAGGGGGTGTATAATAATGCGTGCTTTACAAGTGACTACCCACCTAGCCTTAAAAAACATTTATTTGGTTAAGGTGACGGGCGATTTGTGCGAACACTGAATAGTTATTCACCGGAACGCCCTACTTTCCAATTACTATTAAATCCTCCTTCACACCCTCTCTTTCAAAGGGTATTCCGCTATATTCTTTTATGTCTTTATTCATACATGAAAATAGCGCATGTATAGCCAAGAACATACGGAATGGAACGAAAGGATTTAGCTATGGGCATCCGCTGGTGAACCAATTAGGAATTCGTTGGTTAGCTACGATGTTTATTTTTAATGCCTGAAAGCATCTTAAGGGAGAAAGTAGGTATCTTTGTTGTTCATCGTCGAGAAAAGGCGTTAATAGGCTCTTTGTACCGCATAAGATTACTAAATAAATTTATACTAACTACGTTTTGGCCCTTACGGGGGCTCACCATCGAGCTCTCTAAGCGGATGCCCATAGCTAAATCCTTTCGTACGAAAGCGTGGTGTATTTAATGTTACCTTTGTAGATAGAAACCGACCTAGCTCACGCCGGTCTGAACTCAAATCATGTACGATTTTAATGGACGAACAGTCCAACCCTTGGGAGCTGCTGCACCCCCAGGACATCGCAATTCAACATCGAGGTCGCAAACTCCGTCATCAATAAGAACTCTCAAACGAAAATAACGCTGTTATCCCCGTGGTAACTTTTATTTGTTACTCGCTAGCAATTCCACCCTTGACTAACGGGTCACTATAACCCACAGCATGGCTGTGTCAGCTTGTATTTAGCCTAACTGTCAGGCTTTACATAATATTATCTCCCTACCTTTGTGCGCCTTGAAGGCCATCGCCCCAATCAAACTGTCCAACTCAAACTTCCTGGTTTAAATGAACTTAAATGGTGGGGCCACCGCTTAGTGTTTAAGCAAACAATTAGAGTTTCCAGTAAAGCTCAACGGGGTCTTCTCGTCTTACAATGTGAGATAGCATCTTCACTACCATTTCAATTTCACTGGTTTGAATCTTGAGACAGTGGGGCACTCGTTACGCCATTCATACGTGTCAACAATTAATTGACTATTGATTGCGCTACATTATCACGGTCAGAGTTACCGCGGCCATTCAATTGCCATTAATTAAGCAGCCTTGGTACCGCCTAAATTCAGATACAACCATTGGGCAGGCCTCACCCCCCTACGAAGCAACTTCTGGGAGCTATGTTTTTGGTAAACAGTCGGCGCCCCCTCTTTTCTGAGACATGCGCTGCATGCACCCTTTCTCGCTAACTTACGGGGTCATTTTGCCGAGTTCCTTAAGATTTATTCTACCATCGTTAAATGCCCGCTGGTGTTAGTTTTAGTACAGCCCTGGTAATAATTCTTTATGGCTATTACCCCCCATTATAATTTTTCACTCTAAAGGGCTGTATCACCCTAGTAAGGAAACCCGGGGTCACGATTAATGATCCTCCCATTATTTTTTACTCATGCTCGCATTATCGCTTCAGGTATACTCTCGTAAGGGTGTACTGAACGTTCTACTACCACAAATCCTGAGTTTCGGACCATAATTTTAACCACCGGAATTAACGGGTATCGTAAATTCACTAAGTGAGCTGCTACGCTGTCTTCCAAAGAGGCTGCCTCCAAGCCCACTTTCTTATTACCCCCCTTTACGCCCCCTTACATACTTAATTATAGTGGGTAACCTTAACTGCAGGTCGGGGCTGTTCCCCTTTAGACAGTGGACCTTCTCACCCATTGTCTGTCTGTCATTAGAATTTTCACAAGTTCATAGTTTGATTAAACTACCATATAGATACATTTATTCAGTGCTTTACCCTGTTAAAATTACCTAATGACGCATTACTTCAATAATTTTCGTAGAAAACCAGCTATCCAAGTTCGATTGGCTTTTTACCCCTAACCACAGGTCCTCCGAAATTCTTGCCACAATTACCGGTTCGTTCCTCCACCCCCCTGGTTGGAGGGGTTTCAAACTGCCCATGGCTAGATCACTTGGTTTCGGGCCCTACTTGACTGCAGCGCTCACTTGTTTTCACTTAACCTATTTTAACTATTTTTAATTTGCCAAATACTTATCTTGCGAGCCCATTATACAAAAGGTACGACATACATGTCTGCTGTAGTAACCTATACGCGTCTTCCCTCACGGTACTATGCACTATTGGTGTGTTGAATATTGCTTGGTTTATGGTGAACCTCTCTTCAAATAGTTCTACTCACTTATGCCAGCCGGACGGGCCTGATACCCTCCATGTTCAGTGGCTGGCTGGTTCCATGTTCGCTCGCCGCTACTGACGGTTGTCGCTTGAGAGCAACCGGTACTAAGATGCTTCAGTTCCCTGGTTTCCGGGGGCACCGGCAGGTTCTTTCGTGTTACACGCCCTTTTAGACACCCGAGACTTTAGTAAGTTACAGGTTACACTAACTCCGGCTATAATCCCCTACTCTTACGCCGTATTCATAGTGCTGCAGGATTCGAACCCGCCTTCACAGCCCTGCAAACCGTGTCAACAACCGTGTCGCACCAGTTTTACAATAAGGCTATAATCCAAAAGCATTTTCCAATACTCTTACTCTGTTACGACTTTCTCGACCTCATAAATTTCACTTCATGCGAGGGGGTGTATAATAATGCGTGCTTTACAAGTGACTACCCACCTAGCCTTAAAAAACATTTATTTGGTTAAGGTGACGGGCGATTTGTGCGAACACTGAATAGTTATTCACCGGAACGCCCTACTTTCCAATTACTATTAAATCCTCCTTCACACCCTCTCTTTCAAAGGGTATTCCGCTATATTCTTTTATGTCTTTATTCATACATGAAAATAGCGCATGTATAGCCCAGAACATAAGGAACATAACGACCTGATTTCTTCCCCTATTATTAACTTAAAAATAACTCAAGGGTTGGGCCTGTTCAATTTCTTTCCAACACAAACGATGACGGCCATGCAATACCTGAGTATGCCAGTTTTGGTAAGATTATTCGCGGATCATCGAATAAAACCACACGCTTCTCTAATGAGGTCAATGAACCGCCAGATTTTTTAAATTTTAATCTTGCGATCATAGTCTCCAGGCGAATTTGTCTTGAGTTTTCATAAATACCCGTGGCATTAACAAATCATGGTTTGGGGCAAGGGCTACCGGGGCTCTCTCCCGTTTGCTGTCCTGGCTTCCGAAGATCAGCTGGGGTCTATATCAGTAATTAACTTTCATCCTAGATATTCTCGCCTATATCTCCTCCTTTTTATCCATCCATAAGCTGTTGTGTTTACCCGCTATAAACCTAAGGTTATACGTGGGGTTAGTTTTTAACCACGTAAAACCCGCGCTCACCTACCCTTTACGCCCTTAACGAAAAAAACTGAAGCCTTGCGTTTAGCCGCGTCTGCTGGCACGCATATTAGACAGCTTTGCGGCGGCATCTCTGTCACCTTAACCAAATAAATGTTTTTTAAGGCTAGGTGGGTAGTCACTTGTAAAGCACGCATTATTATACACCCCCTCGCATGAAGTGAAATTTTATATTTTGTCGGCGTTGATAAAATTACTGAATGATTTTGACCACAGTCACCCAAGAAAAGAACTTGTGCTCTTTAGACAGTAGTCTCAATACTTCATATTTGAATTTTATAAGTTTACCTGCTCAACTCCTCCACTTGATCCAGCAATCATATAATTATACACTTCATTAAGCACCTTCAGAGGAAGTAAATTATAACTGCCCCACTTCTGAAAAGCTTTCTGGGCATCAGCAATTACATAAGTATCTTTTCTAGGAATTCAATAAAAAGACAAATTTCTGGTAATTTACTGTTATTTCTACAGCATAGCTATTATAGCCAAAGAAAAAAGCTAAAGCTTGCATAACAAAACAACAGCAAGAGTACAACTGATTATACTATGGAATGAATATAAAATAAACATTATAAATATATACTTATACCAAATACAAATAGCTTGACACATATTTAGTTTATCTTAATAAATTTTCAGTCAAGTTTGGAAATTTTTTCTTGCTCAATCTAATTTAAATTGGAATTACAGTTAAATGCTGGTGAATTTGTCCAGTGAAGCAGTTAATTACAGGATATAGACAGAATTAGTGACAGATGTGCCTTTAAATCAATCCTTGTGTGCATGCTTTCTACTATAATTTCCTAAAAGTGGTTAAAGTGGTTTGTATAAGCAAACATTTTTGTTCATTCTGTATCAGATAGAACTGCACATTCTATCTAAAGAATAAGAGAATGTTGTTTATTCCACTGGTCTGTACAGTGGCAGTAGTACTCTTGTTGGCCAGAGGCTCATGAAGATTGTAATTGCTCCTTTCCTCTGTTCTTCCATCATAACTTTTCTGAGGATGACAAGACTTTCCTGTAGTTAAACTAAATAACTACTACTATATTAGTGATCTATTACTTAAACTACTGTTACAAGCTAACCTGTCCCACTCTGTGTCAAATACTAGACATAATGCATACTATTAAAATATACAACTATGTATGTCCATGTTGAGTTGGCACGACCACAAATGTGGCAGAAGAGGAATGCACTTGGCGAAACCAGAAACCAATTAAGGTCACATGACAGTAGTAGCTCAAACGTGAAAACGTCGATGCCGATGGGGCGGGTCTAAGGTGCGCACTATTATCGTAAGTTTACCCGTTGAAATGAAAAAGAAGCTATGAACCGGTTGAAGGTTGCGGAGGGTGATCAGGAGCAACTAATGTAGCACAAATCTTCGAGCTAGGAGCTAAGACTGCGAGTGCTGCGTCTGGACCTGCTTTTCTAGCGTAGTGAGCGCTTGCGCTGCGGACAATGGGCGTTGGGAACTAGGTAATTGGCCACAAAAATGTTACACACCCCGAAGGCTAGGCTGCACGGGGCTCGGCCCAAGATCAGTTTTCGGGGAAAAAACTGAGTTCGATTCCCACTGAATGTCACTTTTTTTTTTATTTTAGAGTTTTTCACTTAGAAACTCTCTCCTCCTTTTTCTTTCTCTCTCTTTCCCCTTTTCCCCTCTCCTCTTCCTCTTTTCCCCATTTTTTTCCGTGTCCATGTCTTTCCCCCTCGTTCAGTCCTTTATACCCCAGCCCAAGCTTGGTAGGCACAGATAAACACTGTGTCTGCAATGTCCAAGAGTTGTTTGTCATGAATAATCATTGTTATAATCAATGCTAGCGTAAACAAAACCCTTACTTCTAGCTAGCAGCAAAGTCCTGATCCTAAAATGAACCAGAATGTCAAGCAAAAGGGTGAAACGAAGTCACCAAACTACAACTGCTTTTTGTTTACAATTGTCTCTGAGGTACTGCGCACATGGTTGGCCGGTTTGAGCAACAAACCAATGCAATGCATGCTATTAATATTCTGTATAAACAACTTTCGAAGGCAAACAACCCTTGACTTGTGAACTGATAGCCTGGCCCCAAATTATTCTCACTTCAGAGGTTCCACTATATTGATAATATATGCACATGTCTGAGAAATCTTGGGATTTCATTTGACCCCAGCATCAGTTGAGTATTCACCTCCTCCTACAAATACATACACTGTGCGATCCTGCTCCCACGCATCACAGATCTTTGCCCAATATTTGTGCCGTTTCTAAAATATCATTCAATGTGAGCCAAAAATGATTGATGACATTTTACATTACAACATGACTATTGTTTCTTTAGAATAATATGTTCGTCCTGCATGAACAACCCCAAATTAGATATCCAGAAATTCCACTCATCAATAGACACATCCTTCCGTGATCCAAGACATGAATTGGATGCCACTGTCCTGGAGTGATCCCAGATGCTGCCATTGTCTTGATGTGACATACCCATTTTAGACAAGCCTCAACTGATGGTGGTCTTACTCTAAAGACAACATAAAAAAATACAACTAAAATATATCAAAATGAGGAATAAAAAAAAACACACCAAAAACAAACGAACAAACAAAACAAAAATAAAACAACAACAACAACAAAAACATCACTAACAAACATGACACCCTAAATGCATAATCTAAATCATTTAAAACAGCCCACCCCCCCCACAAAAAAAAAATAATAAAAAAGTAATAATAATAAATAAATAAATAAATAAATAAATAAATAAACAGACAAACAAACAAACTTAAAGAATGTGAGTGGATCAATGTTTTAACATGCAAGCATTTGATCAAGTGCTAAGGGTTTAGTTGCCAACCATAGGAAATTCCCAGATCTATCCTAATGTACTAATACAATTTTGCTACAGCTACTTCTCCCAGTAGTAATATCTGCTTTGATTCCACCTTTCCCGATGACTTTAAAAGTGAAGATCTGTCATTGCACCATCTCAGTATTATTTTCAATGGAAAGATTAATTAATTTAATAGGCATGCTGGTGGGTGTGGTCCGTTACTGGAATGTTGGGAACTATATTAAATGACGAAGTTGCATTTATAATTCAATGCTATTCTCCGTACACGAAATCTGTTGCTCGTTTACCACATTCTGAACTCCTTCGGGTGGTCCAGGTAAAAATCTCCAGCATGCCCTTTGACCTCTAGCTCCTTCTATTCAAAGTAAAAAAAGTAGCCATGGTAAGACAACCCTCCATTATAGCTCACTAGCTTTTCATGTCGATCCACACCATGTTTACAACGAGTGCTCTAACTTTAAAAAAATTTTTTTTGCTCAGTTGGTAAAAATCGGAAGTAAACCATCACACAAATCATACAGTGGCACTGTGTCAGTTAATTCTAAGAGAAATCTATCTGAAAAGACACGACAGCAAGAAAGTAAGTTATTTCAAAGCAGCAGAAAATAGACACGGAAAGGTGTAGCTGAATCTATAATACCTGTGAAGTAAGGTTTATCAAACTTGAGTCTATTGCCTGCATTATTCTCTTATTATGCTAGCATTATATTCTTATTATTCTTCTGAGAAAATGAAACTCTTCAATCAGCCAAGATACCCACAAACATGAGTAAGTTTTGAGGAGGAACTGTATTAACTTGATAAAATATGAACTAAAAAAAATTAATGGTATTGCGTTATCTTGCTGTAGTTCCATTGTGAAAGATAAGGAAGTTGAGGACTAGCATTTTCAATGACTAAACATAATAGAGGATAATTTTGTATGGCATTAGACATCTACTGATCAGTTCCTAAAATCAGACGTCAACACCACCTGCTATCATCAGCAGTTTATTCATAGATAGTATACATACTATAGAATTCATTCTAGACTCTCATGATTACAGCCAGTGTTATTTGATTCCAGACATGTGTTAGTTATTAAGAATAAAAGAAAAGCTTTGTTTTATAAGGTAAACTATCTCTTTCTTCTTGAGTAATGGATTCCCTTCTGCTCCTTTGTCTGTACTTCTTCCTGATTCTCAGTCTCACTGTACTTCTATCCATGATTGTGGACTTTGCCTTCCCCGTTGAATCATCACTTGTTCTACATACAAGTCATCGTTTCCTTAACCCATTCACCAGAATAGGCGCATTTTTTTGTTTTACGTTGCTGTGATGTAGCACTTCCTGTAATAAAAAACATTTGAAATGAAAGCATCAGTATTTTGTTTTTTAGAAGATTTAAAAAAAATTATGGCTGCCGGAACGCTTGCTTTGAGCGTCAGTCTTCCCAAATTTTTTATGGTACGAGGCTCTGTAGCTCAGAATTTAGTAGCTAGAAAATGAACAAGCCGTGCACTGTGTTTAAACTCCATAGCAGCGTCATGACTGTCTGTAATCGAATTTACCTTCAGTAAAAGGTAAGTCCGAATTTTTAGCTTTTCTCTTTTTGGACTATGGGGCGTTTTTTTTTTATACTAGAAAATACTTTTGTGTTAACTTGCTTTAAAAATTCTTCTCTAGTTGACTGTCTTTACAGGAAAAGAATAAAAAAAAAAAAATATCATGAAATGATCAAATTACCCCATTGGTCGTCATAAATCAGCCGGTGAAAGGATTAATTGCCTCTACTGAATTATAGCGTAACCCTTTTCCTTGTCAATTTTATGACAACCAGTTGGGTAACATGAAAAATGTATGATATTTTTTATTTCTTTTTTGTTAAAGCATTTCAGCAAGAATACAATTTTTTAAGCACATCAACACCAGACTCTTTACTATTACACAAAAGAAGTAATGTTGGAGCGAGCAAGATAGGCATGATGAAGGAACAAGCAAGCAAGGGACAAACAGTAGGCCAGATGACACAAACCGTAAATAAATAAATTATTACTTCACACATGACTGTACATGAGAACAAACATGCATTCACACTTCATTCACATATTATCTTCACACAAACTCCCCATAGACACGCCCCTTGGATTGAGCTACAGTATACAGTGGACTGACCCAGCTCAGTTCAGTGCAGTTGTTGCTGTTGTAGTTGCAGTTGTGGTCCCTTTCGTTCCGGATCCCGCTTTAAAGCGGGGTGAGACCGGTTGGCTTCTCCGAACTTTTAAAAATAGTTACTTTATAGCTAGAACCTTCAGATTGCATACACAGGTGCCCAATGCATTAGAGAAGCATCTAAAATAGCTTTCAGCCAGGACTGCGACAGTACCTCACAGCAGTTGCGTTTATTTCTTCCTCGGCCAAAAAAAAAAACATCGGTTCTCCGTCGAATTTTAAAAAAAGTTACCTTCTTCACAGCAGCTTCATTTATGGATCCAGTCATCTCCAGAGCTTTGTAGAAGCAGCAAAAAATTGCTTGAGCTCAGCAGCCTTCCATAACACATTGAAACAACCGCTTCTTTGCCGACCAAGACTTTGCGGTTTGACTTACTGTCTTCTCCATTTTTTATAAAATCGCCAGTTCAACTGGGGACCTCCCTATTACGTACAGTCTTAGGTAATGCTTATTACATCATAGGACTAGTGGTGTGCTTGAGCACAAATGGCGAGCGAGCCTAAAGACTATACTATTTTTATATGAATGATTTTAACTTCTAACACTGAAGCTACTGATAAAGTCCAGTTTTTTTATTTAGCATACAGGGTAAAGGGATTTCAGTGCCATAGTAACAACTCTCTGCAACTGCTTGAATTGAAGGAAAAAAACAACAACAAAACAATACACGTTATTTAAAAGTTTTCTTTAGCTAAGTTGTGGTTGTAACACACAATGCTTTGACACAACTGGACATGAACCTACACAGACTTACCTTCGCAGTAGTCTAGTGGACAATGTATTTTCAAGTAAATACTGTTGCGCACGGCTTATAACCATGACAAAGAGCGCATTGACTTACCACCGCCACTAACTCGAATAGAAAAACTGCACCCGCAAAAGAATTCAAACGGTAAACAATTCAATTTCTAGGGTGATACGGGTACTGATCGATAAACCAGAGGATTCTGTTTAGTGCAATTTGGAACGGGGTCGACCACATAACTAACACAAAAACGCG
>WLWD01000900.1_pt1 | contig 105956 bp, 75 predicted proteins | sample 6712731 | NCBI WGS metagenome assembly WLWD01 (sample SAMN12718690, study PRJNA576275) | sponge metagenome | isolation source: marine sponge | host: Mycale hentscheli | place: New Zealand: South Island, Marlborough, Capsize Point | collected 2014-11-01 | reverse complement strand
CATACATACACCTCACTAACATATTCTTCTTCCACTTAAATCCCCTCTCATTTCTTTTACCCAGCTCTCGCCAATCTTTCAAACTCTCATCTTTCAACAACTGATTCCTGAACTCCACCCCGTCTGACCCCTCCTTCACAGGGCCAATCTCACTGGCTAACTCACATAACCTAGCCTCCTCGCCACTCAACTGTAATAACTCCTCTAGGGAGTTGGGACTACCCTCCCCTAACTCATCCGACTCACTCACACTTCCACTAGCGCTTGACACTACACTTGCTGTCGCCTGGGGCTCGACTGGTTTCGGCATAGCCTCCACCTCATCCATCCCATGTCCCTCCCCAACCTTACTCACATCTTCAGGCATAATTAAGGGTTCGGGCTGGCTACTCGCTCCCTGCACTGTTTCCAGTACACTACCACTCCCACTCTCAGGAGTGACCACACTCCACAAGTCGTTCACACTTACATTCTCCTCACTCTTATCTAACTCCTCCTCCTTCCTGACCATACTCCTAGTCAGAACATTCATGTTCACATTCTCACCGGACACATAGTCCTGAATAGCACACTTATAGGCTTCAGACTCCTCCCCATTTGTCAACGAGAGAGGAACAATACACGACACTCCCGGCGTCTCACTCTCGTCTATGATTGCCCTAACCGCTTTCCTATAACCTCCAATTATAAACTCACTCATGAAGCTCTTACAGCTCTTCTCACTCCCACCATAACCTTTTACTAACACATCACTACATAGCACAACTTGCTCTGGCACTAATGCCTTGGGTACAGACCCCAACTCTGCCCCAGAATCGATCAAAACCTCAGTCTTAGTTCCATTGACTAACCCCATAGCCACATTTCCCAATTTTCCTGACTTGCTCTTGTTTATCAGAACCGACATCTTCCTCGGTACTCCCTCTTTCTTTACAGAAACCACACCCTTCTTGACTGTACACTCTGGACTCCTATGGCCTACCTTCCCACAATTATAGCAGGTAACAACCCTGGGCGCATAACCACTCCCACCGGGTCTCGCACTACTCTTCTTACATTCACTAGCCCCCTATGGCCCTTCTCGCCACAGTTAAAGCATGTGACGTAGCTACCGACTCCTCCACTACTCACTCTCTCTCCACTACTATTACTCCTTTCACCACTCACACTCCCAAATCGCGCCCATAACCACTCTTAAATCCTCTATTGCTTTCAACAATACTACTACCTAACGGTTTGAAATAATTTCCTTTCTGCCTCCCTGCCATCCAGTCTTCTAGAGCTTCCCTGTAATCTCCCCAATTCTTAACAACCCTTTTCTCTAGGAACATCTTCTCACTCTGGGGGAGTACTCTTCTGGTCAACGCCATGGCAATGGCCAGAACTCCCTCCTCTAAGTTCTTGCACCCCTGACAAGTACCCTTTACAGTTCTTTGCATCCACTCGACAATACCACTCACACTCATTCCCTTAAACGTCTCGTGGCATCGAATAGGTGATTGCCATAAGTGATGGCAGTTTCACCCGCCGCCTTCAACAACACTCCCTTCACCTCCGCATACACTGACCCATCATCCCTTAACTGAGCCACCCTCACGCACAGTCGTTCAGGTAGCCTAGGATCTGGCCTCTCCGCCCAAAACTTGTCCTCAAGCTCACCCTCTCTCATTATTCTTTCAAATTTCTCTAAGTAAGCTCCCAGGTCATTCCCATCCTTATACACACCTAACCCCTTCAACTTCTCCTGCAATAATTCCTTCTTCTCCCTAGCCTTATCTTCCTCCTCTCTTCTAGTCTTCCTCCTGTCTTCCTCATCCCTTCTCCATTGAAGTTCATCTCTCCTCCTTCTATCATCTTCATCCCTACACCTAGCATACTCCTCATCCCTTCGTTTCTGCCTATGTTCTTCCTCCCGTCTCAACCTCTCCTCCAAAGCTCTTAAATCCACATCCCTTTCCTTCTGTCTCTTAGCTTCATCCTCTTCCCTTTTCTTCTCTCTTGCAGCTTCCTCCTCCCTTTTCCTGTCCTCACTATCCTGCCTCCTCTTCTCGTCTCGCTCTCGCCACTTCTCATCTCTGTCTATCATCATCTTCATGAGACTAGCCAAATCAACTTCCTCAGACCTTCTAGCCATCTTCTTCCGCCCAGCTACCACCTTCCTCTGATCTACCGCCACCTCTTCCTCTACTTCTCCCACCTCACCTTCCTCTTCCGAGAGCACCTGTTCCGTGTACGACACGTCAGCGGGGCGCGTAGGGTAGGGGGACCTCCCAGAGGCAGTCGACCTATGTGAGGGATGGTAGGGCTGATCGCCAGTCCCAACAGCGGGCAACCTTCTTGTGGCCGCCTTCTTCCTCTCTTCCACTTGTCCGGGCTCTGACATGAGCCGGTGACCCAGACGTCCGTCAAAGTCCTACAGATAACAGCACACAAAGAATATAAATGACACAACTGGATGGCTATTACAATAGATAAATTACAAAAATAACACAAGACCTCAATTTCACACTTGAGAAAAACAATGACACCACACTCAGTTCAAACTGTTCCGACAAGATATGGGGGTCCTTGTCTTGAGTTAATCCGTCGACCGAATGATCCTCTGCCGTGGCAAGGTCAAGTTGCTGGCCTCCTCTACTGTAGCAAGAAGCGCCGGTTGTCCGCAGACGGTTGGGGTTTGGAATATCTTCCTCAGGTAGGTGGGGATATCTCCCTTGGCTCAGGACGTCTCTTGATATGATTCGGAATGTCTTCCTTGCTGGTTCTGATCTTAGGCAAATGTCTTCGCCGTGAGTTCTGGAACTGGGGGGAATGTCTTCGCCCACAGATCCCACCGCTGCCACCAAAATGTGGAGGGCTTGCCCTGGGCTCCTAAGAGCTTTCGTGACAAGCTCGCGCACTCCAGTGATCAGCTTATAGTACGCTGCCACCAGGCCTGCCGCCGAAGCAATCTCTCTTAAGCTAACTTAAGTTTGATATAGAACAGACTGAAGTACAAGAATGATTGTGGGCGGTTTTATATGAAATATATGACTCCACCCACGGGAAATGAACACGTACACGAAACGTTCTCATGAATACACAACACGTGGCACTCAAAGACAATATGACCATGAAAGGATACAAATACGACTGCTCACAAACAACTCTACAGAACATGCCACAACACATCCATCCACAAGATTGAATACATAAAATAATATCAATGTCCACACATATGTCTCTTTCTTTATCTTTCTCTATCTTCTCCTTTCTCTGCTTCTCTGTCTTCTCCTTCCTGAATGTGGGCTTCCTTGCTTTGGGAGCCCACACCTTGTCTGTATTGAACTAATGTATTGTGGACCCTTTTCCATATTGAATGGATATATTGTGGACTGCAATCCATTTTGAACTAATATATTGTGGACCATTTCCATATTGAACTAATTATATTGTGGACCATTTCCATATTGAACTAATATATTGTGGACCCTTTTCCATATTGAACTTATATATTGTGGACCTTTTTATTGAACTAATGTATTGTGGACACTTCTGTATTGAACTAATGTATTGTGGACCCTTTTCTGTATTGAACTGATGTATTGTGGACCCTTTTCTATATTGAATGGATATATTGTAGACCCTTTTCCATATTGAACTTATATATTGTGGACCTTTTTCCATATTGAACTAATGTATTGTGGACCCTTTTCCGTATTGAACAGATATATTGTGGACCCTTTTCCATATTGAACTAATATATTGTGGACACTTTTCCGTACTGAACTAATATATTGTGGACCTTTTTCCATATTGAACTAATGTATTGTGGACACTTTTCTGTATTGAAGTAATGTATTGTGGACCCTTTTCCATATTGAACTTATATATTGTGGACCTTTTTATTGAACTAATGTATTGTGGACACTTCTGTATTGAACTAATGTATTGTGGACCCTTCTCAATATTGAACTAATATATTATGGACCCTTTTCCATATTGGACTTATAAATTGTGGACCTTTTTCCATATTGAACTAATGTATTGTGGACACTTCCATATTGAAGTAATATATTGTGGACCCTTTTCCATATTGAACTAATAAATTGTGAACACTTTCCGTATTGACTAATGTATTGTGGACACTTTTTCGTATTGAAGTTATACCTTTTCTGTATTGAACTAATATATTGTGGACCTCTATCCATATTGAAGTAATATATTGTGGACCCTTTTCCATATTAAACTTATATATTGTGGACCTTTTTCCATATCGAACTAATATATTGTGGACACTTTTCCGTATTGAACAGATATATTGTGAACCTCTATCTATATTGAAGTAATATATTGTGGACGCAATTCATATTGAACTTATATATTGTGGACCTTTTCCATATTGAACTAATGTATTGTGGACACTTTTCTGTATTAAAAGTTTTAAAGTACTTATAAGCACAAGCACTAAGTGCAATCCATGCCTTGTGTGTGTGTGTGTGTGTTGTGTTTATTGGAATTAAACATACATATCACGTGACATTGCATAGGCACATAGGTTCATGTGAATGGGTGGAGTTTGAATTAGGGCTACATGTATGGGTGGAGTATGGGACACTGTAGTCTGTCCAGATGAATGATGCATAGGAAGTGTTATACTACAAATAGAGGTTGTACAGAAAATGGGACTTGCACATTGGATAGGTTTTGGTTAAAAACAAAAAACAAAACAAAAAGAAAGGAAAAGAAAATTGGGGCAGAAGTGCTTTTATATATTGCAAGAATCTGCAATAGAAATATCCTCAGTTTTCTAGTGCAATTTAGACTTTTGCTTAATCCTCATGAGTTAATTTGAGTTGATTATGAGATACCTTAATTGCATCCATGAGTGCATTGATCATTTACTGCATTTATGGTCATACCAACTCAACTTCAACAGACTATAGTGTGGATGTGTGGGAGTGAGAGTAATGTATGTGGGTGAAGTGAGAGACAGGTGTGTAGGTAAAGTGTGAGACATGTGTAGGCGGAGTAAGAAACATGTGCGTTGGATTGTGGGGCATGTGTGGGTGGAGTATGAGCTGTGTGTGTGAGGTGGAGTGTGAGATACTAGTGTGGGTGGAGTATAAGGAGTGAGGGTGTGGTAGATTGTCAGTGGGTTGAATGTATTCTACCCTGTGGGGCCTTCCCACCTTTTTAAGTATCTCAAGCTTTTATTTATCGCCTGCTTCATAAGTACTAGTAAAGGGTCCTCAAAAGTGTTATTGCAGCTACATTATGGGTGTACAATTGAACAACCGGTAAGGAGTCATTATAAGATAAAGTGTATTGATTGTTGAGGAGATTGTGTATTGCTGATTGGTAAGGCATCATCCACAATGGCAATACTTAAATAGTGCAGCAGTGTATTGATTGTTGATAAGGAGTAAACATTGTGTATTGCTGATTGGTAAGGAGTCATTAACAATGCCAATACTTAATGTGACCGGTTTTGGGAAAATTAGCCTAAATGCGGCAAAATTCACCTTTTTTTTTTTTTAATGTTGGAAATAGATAAATAACTGTTAGCTCTAGCGTATGATGCAGCTGTAAGCTCTGGCGAGTTCTAGAACTCCTGCTACGAGGCTAGGAACACTTGCAAATTAAGCCTTGTGTACGGGATGTTACCAAGAAATATTTTGATGGGCTGTTCATTTGCCAGCGAATCATTTGGGAGGAGGATGCTCGTCTCCCGTTGAAGCTATTTTACCCCCTTGAAATATTCTTAAAATTTCATAAGCAAAAAGCAAAGTTAAAAGGTGAACAATTAGGGTGAAGGCAAAGCTTAGATCATCTCTAATTATTTGTCTTGGCAATTGAAGCCCATCTCCTTTCTCATCTTAGTTTTACAGGTATGAACGTTGTGACCCTCTTGAGATGCACAAACTCAACCTTACCCCCTCTTAAATTGATTCCTAAATTAACCCCCTGTTCACCGCGGGAAAAGTAGCTGTATCTAACTAGTGCACTTATTTGTCTACATAATCCGCGTACTCATGACATTCTTACCATACAACTCTAGCATAGTTTCTTGAAGGGGCTTAAACGAAGCCCAGTTAACTCCTAGCAAGCCGCCAACAGCTGGATTTGATTATAGTGTCGTGTGGAGACACGCGGTAGTAGTATACAGAATATAAGACATCCCCCCTAGCCTTAGCAACTCTTTTATGCGGCGCTTTCTCAAAATCAGCAATAATAAATTGAGCAGCAATATTGAATTGTTGAAGTGTGTAGGGCGAAGACGGCTTGTGCTACAACTTCCAGATTTGAAGGATGGCATCCCAAATTCCTGTGCAACCTACTGGTAGGAAGAAATGAAAAACTTTAAATGCCGTGTTTAGGCCAATTTTCCCATAAATAATGCAGCAGTGTATTGATGATGGGTAAGGAGTCATCAACAATGCCTATACTTAAATAATGCAGCAGTGTATTGATGATGGGTAAGGAGTCATCAACAATGCCTATACTTAAATAATGCAGCAGTGTATTGGTGATGGGTAAAGAGTCATCAACAATGTCAATACTTATATAGTGCAGCAGTGTGTTGCTGATGGGTAAGGAGTCATCAGCCAATACTTAGATTCCTATGGACAGTCACATTTAGTGGCTGTTTAATTGAACACATATATTTTACCAGTTATAGCAATTCACTGCACTATCTATACTAGCAGTCATATCCTAACCAATTGTACCACAATATACATCTGAATTATATTGGACGCAATGCAAAGAACAAAAATTGTTACCTATTTAAAGGTGAAATGTTAAGTCCTTTAAAAAAAAAAGAAAGTATTAAAGTGAAAGAGTACCTGTGAAACTTGTGAAAAACTTGCTCATCCCAAAGCAATGTGTATGATGTATTACTGAAGTATTACAGCAATATACTGCTACACTATATTTAGCCATTTGATTGTACAGCCATATGCATGCTGTACTACCTATGTATTGGCATTTTGACCACCTGTTACATTTTATAGGAATGCACTGAATACATCATCTCCATGTATTTGCACTTTAATACTATTTGTGACTGTCTACGTGAAAACTGGGCATAAAATGAAAAATTTTGATACTTTTTTAAGAAACAAAATGGCACATAAGAAAGGGAGAAAAGGGAATACAAGAAATTGAAGCTAAGAAGGAAACCAGGACGAAAATATGATATTTTAGCTGTATAGCTCTCCTATAGAGGTGATATTTTCTGCGAATTCATGTTTTATCTATTGGGGGGGAGGAGGAGGTTTGGAGTACAATAAAGCTTATGGGTGAAGTATTAAACTTGTGTTCAAGTAGAGAGTATGGCAGATGTCTTGTAGTCTTGTGAATATGTACACGACGGTAGGTTGAGGTTCCTTTGTGTTTCATAATGTCGCAGAGGCTTTCATTGGCTGCTAGGCTTGTGATCCACATCAGTTGGTACTTGAACCATGTTCATTGCTAGACTTGTGATCTGTGCCGATATGGGATAGGGTTTTTAAAGAATATAAGATAAATTAACCACCTTTATTCCTGACATGTAATGTGGTACAGTTAAGTAGGTCACTCACCAGTACTATCTCATCCACAAATGGTGAGCTTGAGCATGGGACCATCAGAATCTATGAATATTTAGATATAGTAGCACAATACACTCATGTACACCTCTCACACTTCACCTATATGTAGTGGGGAGGGAAAGACATGTAGCACATTTTCTACATAAATCAATGTCTTTAACTGTTTGATTATCACTTAATGTTCTAGCAATATTTACTTACAGTATATTTTGAAGTATGCAAATTGAATTCAGTAATAATTATTGCCACTTTATCATTATGCTGCAGGGTATGCTTTTTGATGTTTCTAGCAGTAATGGAGGTTGGCTACAATGATCAAGAATGATGATGAGTACAAGACTTTTGACATTATTTGTTTTGATATCAAACTATCATCCAAATTTTTGTGTACCTTTTTTTCCTTTGATGTAATATATTTTTTATTACTAACAGAATTTGTGTATTGGTGCGCGGCGTTGTCTGGTACAGTATGGTATAGTATGCTGATTGTACAGTGTAGTAAAACCTAGTAAAACACAAGTACACCAATGCTGCTAAGTATGTTTTACTATTGAGTGAGCTAGAGTTTACTAGTGGTGGACAGGTATGGTAAAACATGAGTGACACTTGAAGTGTACTGGATGTTTTACCTCATGGTGTACTGGAATACTTATAGTTTACCTCATGTTTTACTGGACAGTGTAGAGGTAGTAAAACATGTGTAAAACATTTGTGCACAAGTGTTCCGGTTTTAGAGTTTACTGCATGTTCTACTAGGATTTACTGTCCAGTACAACACAGGTAAAACTGAAGTAAATCATTAGTTTACAAATGTTTTACTGATGAGTAAAACGTGGTTGGCAAAGCAGTGGTTAGTGTTGAAGAGTTGCATTTCCACCACTCAAGTCATCGAACTACTCCTGCAATTTTGTCCATTCCCTTTACCGACACTCTGGAATAAGATAGTGGTACTTTTAACGTCCATCATTTTTGTCTCATCTGGGAACCATGGAATTTGATAGCATCATCTACTAATGTCGTAAACAATTTTTATTATAGAGTTTTGATCGTCAATAACTATACTTGGCGAGCTAGCGTAGCGAGCGAGACACTTACTGGACATGCGTCTGGCGGGAGCAGATTAGCCATAAAATGCTGAGTTCTCAAATACTACGCGTGATTAGTAGCGCGTGCAAGTACGTTGTATTGTCGTATTTTGTGAGATCTGAAGTCAACACGATGAAGAGAAGAGATAGTAAAGACCGAGTAACCAGCAAGCCACCAGGAATAAATAACACTGAAAATAATTGCTATGCCAATAGCATACTGCAGTGTTTACTTAATAATTCCACATTCTTTGATTTAAGCCAGGAAGTTGTTCAGGCTCATTCTTCTTCATCTTGCACAAGATGCCAATCATCAAGTATGATAATACTTTGTAGATTAGGATTTATTTAGTTCCTGCTTAGCTGTAGCAAAATAAATGTTGGTTATTAGTGAGTTGCATTCACAAACTCTATCAAACAAAAACCTATATTAACAATCAAAAAGTGAAACGAAAACTTAATGTTCTTGATAGGATTCTGTGGAATAACCACGTTACATTACTTCTGTGAGGAGGTTTCAAAAAAGAAGAAAATCATTGATGCCCATTGCCTTGTTCAATCCCTTGAAAGTGAGTTTTGTCAGGGTATCATTAACTGATACTTTATTGTATTGTGGTTAATACAGCATAATGGAGCTTGCAATACCTATCTATAATTATCACTTGTTTATTAAAAGAGGATCATTTTTGAATCCAGCTGGTGGTTATACTGTCTGGCTCCTGGCAAGACATAAGTCTATCCACCTCAGATGTAACTACATATAATATTTTTATTGGGTTGTAGGATGGTTAACCTGGACTTGCAACATACGGTACACAGGAGAATAAGTAAATATTTTCCAGCCAGTGAGGCTACTCTCTAAAATATGGATTATTTCTTGTGGGCTCATATCAGCTGTATAGTAATATTCAATATCAATGTCAATTTTATATCTGTGGGAATGTCGCCACAAGGACACCCCACAGGAGAAGATTAACTTATAACTGTGCATATGTGTGTGTTTGTGATTGTTAATTGACTAAATTTTAACCTGCATGATGCAATCATTCTGTTGTGTCACCTTTTTGCTGTGTCACCTTTTGTGGTACTGTGGAACTTGTGCATACTATGCAGGGTCAGATCCAGGGGGGGGGGGGCTTTGGGGACTGAATCATCCCAGACGAATTGTGATGTATACAATAAATTGAACTGTGAAGAATATATTGTAATTTATTTTTAGTAGAGTACATTCATATTGCATAGCTGCACTATATCACAATAAATAAAAAATTTCAATTGTGTAAACCAGTATGATCCTTCAGCCCCCTCCCTTTCAAAATTCTGGATCCGACCCTGCTATGTATTGCCAGGCCCACAGCCTGCTAGTCAGTTCTGAGTCTGTATGTTGTTTTGTGCAAATCTATAACGTTAAGCCTAAAAACTTAAATACAGTTTATAAGCAACTTAGCTAAGCCTCAGTACCCTGGTGGCAGTGACCTCCTTCTCAGATTAGACTGACTGAACCTCTTGTGAGGAGGAAAATCCCGAAGTTCAACTGGAGTGTGCTTGGTCAAATCCCCGACTTGCCGACATATCCAACCTATACACCTATTGCCATTATGACATTCAGTCTATTAATCAAGTTTATCACACAGTAATTAACATTAGAATAAAATTTAATACTTTTTGAAAACATCTAGTGGTCTTCTTTTCTCAGGAGTTTGACAAACGTGTGTGTGTGTGTGTGTGTGTGTGTGTGCATGCATGCATGTATTTACTGAGTTTTTTTGGTCAGGTATTAATCCATCCTTAGTTAGAGGTCAACAACAAGATGTTCATGAATTTTATGGATTTTTTATGGACCAATTATCTGAACTCTCTATGGCAAAGTACAAACATGTATTTTTTTTGTCGTATGTATTATATTAAGTTTAATTTTCTTTACAGGATTAAAATGAAATTGAAGCAGTATTGTTATATTAAAGAAGAATGCTCAAGTAAAATATTACTATGTCTTAATTTTTCATTCATTTTTAGTTAAAATTTCTTTGGCTAAAATTGTTTTAAATTCACTTGATCATTGGAATAATTATATAAAATAGCTCACTGTAAGTCATGTGGGAAGACATACAGTTCAGGTGTCACGAGTTCTCCATGTTTGGAAGTTTATAGTGATGTAAGTGTGTCATTATATTAGAGTTTTTTCTGCATTATTTCTATAAACTATTATATTATGCTAGCATTTTTAGCTCTGTGGGAGTATTAAGTGCATATTGGAATAATTGCCAATAAAAACGTAATTAGCTATAGGCCCAAAATAGGATACTTATGTAGCTGAGTGTTATTGTTCTAACTCAAATTGCCGAGTGTTATTGTTCTAACTCAAATTATAGTAAAGTAGCTACCGGATGGAATATTTTTTTATTTTGCATCCATATTTTGACCATACTAAAATTCATGAAAATGGTAGAGAAAAATTAAAAAATGAAAATAATTGCAGGTGACCAGCAATGATACAGATCATTTTGTATTTTCACATTCTGTTGGAATAATAAGAATATTTCAGAATAATAAGAATATTTCAGAATAATAAGAATATTTCAGAATAATAAGAATATTTCAGAATAATGACAATATGTTTCAGAATAATAAGACTATTTCAGAATAATAAGAATTTTTCAGAATAATAACAATATTCAAGAACAAAAAAGTAGAATAATATGTTTTGAAAAGTGTTACTCTGGCAGGCTCTAATTATAACTCCATTGACCTTTCTACTTCTGTTGTTATTGTAATGTAAATAATAGGGTAATATTGTGATCTTTAATTGTGATTAAATTCACAGGGAACAAGAAATACTCAAATTCAAGAAGCCATTGACAGACACTTTGAAGAGGATATAGTTCACGATTTTACATGTTCAGGGTTAGTTTACTATTCTATTTTAAGAATGGCTTATAATGTACAATTGGAAATAGCTGTAATAAAAAAGGAAGTGCCACAATATCCACATATATTTCAGGACATCCCAGAATGTTGTGTGTTCACATCAACAGGTTAGCACAATCAATGTAGCTAGGTGTCAATTTATTCACTTTTTGTTTTTCATATTTAAAGTAACTCGAATGTATTAAATGTTCAAGTTCAGGTAAGGGGTTGTCTTCTATATTATGATAAATTTACTATACAACATACATTATTAGGGGATGAACATTCAACTATTGACAGGAAAACAACAACATACAGACTCACTGCTATAATAAACTATGTCCGCTTCAATAATCATAGTGGACACTACATGGCATATGTGCGTTGTTCACAATTTAACAATCAATGGTTTTTCTTTGATGATAGCAAGGTAAGAAATAAACTTCATTAATTTAGTTATGTTTATGAATATATAAATTTAATGCACGATTTAAAAAAATGAGAAAGTCATTTATTGAGTCTGTATCAATAATTAAATATGCAGGTGGAGCCAACTAGTTCATCAACAGTTGCTATGCAATATCCAGTAATTGCCATGTATGAACTTGAAAGAGGTACGTTTGCAAGCATGGAGTTAATGAGTTGAAAATACGCAATTGTCATTATTATAGATTGTCATCAAAGCCATATGTGCATGTCTAACTTACATTCACTGGAAAGAAAATCTTGGCTAACTGATGAGGTATGAAAACGTATGACTATACATGTATTAATAATTAAAATTGGAATAGATTTTGACAAACTATATGGAACTGGTAGCAAAGGAAGCTGTTAAGGTAAGCAACTCAAGTATTTGTGTCAATTGCTCAATATGACTAAACCCTATTAGATTGAAAAGAAGGTCGTGGTATTGGCACCATTCTTTTTTAGTCAACTATTAAAAGGTGGATATGCAGCTGTAAAGCGGTGGTTCTGCAAAGTGAGAAATAAAGATAAATGTCACAGAATTATTATTAATGATTACTTTTGCAGGTTAAGCTACTTGAGCAAGATTACATTCTCAGTATTATAAATCTTGGGAATGCACATTGGACCTTACTGGTAATGACCAGGAAGTCATCTTATTTTTCTCATGTATTATTAATGCAATCTAATTACCAATTCACCATAAAATTTCTATTTTTCCTTTAGATACTTGATATTCGGAGACAAAGAGCAGAATACTTTGATTCGTATAAGCAAGACTACCAAGAATCGTGGAATCAAATGAAGTATACATTTGTTTTTTATTCGTGTTTTACATAATAAAGTAATATAATAACCTTTTCTACCAATAGATCATTTATTGAGTTTCGATGTAAGGATCAGAACTGTGCAGCTCCAGATTGGAGCAAATGGCAGTATATTCACAGGATGGTATATATGCTTATAACTGATGTTGTTGTTTTTTCACTTAGTAAATGCTTTTGTTGCAGGATCAACCGAAGCAAACAAATACATATGATTGTGGTGTATTTGCCTGTCAGGTATTGTGTTGTAGCATTAACATATAAGTTGGTAATTTTAAATGAAACATTGTTTTATCTTAAAGTTTGCTTTATATCACATTTTTGAGAAAGAATGGGATTTCACTCAGGTATGTAACAGATTTTATTAGTTATAAATTTTTTGATGCACTTTTTAATTACACAGCAACATACTGAGATAATCAGAAAAGCCATGACAGAAGAACTTTTGAATGGATGTCTCATTAAGTTAGTGAATAAAATTAAAAAAAAAATTGTATGCCTGCAGTTTGGACATTGATGGTCAGCAAATATGTTATTTCACAAACAGCTGTTTGAAATATATTTAATGATGGGCCACTAATACTTAAAGTTCGTAACGCTGCTTTGCTTGTGTTTCAATTTCTTGATCAAAACTGAATTAGTTAATTTTACATATTTTAATATTCTTTTAGCTTCAAGGTTAACATTGTCGGTTGCAATTACTATATGTTATATTAGAGAGAGTGAAACCCGGGCTGCTATGTTTGGATTTGAATTGGCTAAACAAGCTGAAATCTCTGGACCACAACTAACAACAATTTCCAATTCACAGAAAGGTAAAAACAAAAAACAACAACAATAGCTAATACCGTATGTATTAATGTTAAGTTTAATCAAAATTTTTTAGATCAAATGGCAGTAGAGAAGTCTGCAACAGTAGGCTGTTTAATTTTGCTCTCTACATCTCGAATTTCAGATTCAGAATTGTGTAAATCTCCAAGTACAACTGGTATGGTATCCTCAACGTTACAAGTATCTGAAACCACTAGCCCAAACTTCCAACAATCACTACTATCTGACACTACTAGTTCTGCATCGCCACAAAAATGTTTGGGCAATGTTATTTGGCCCACAACAGCACTTACCCAGGTCATTAAAACGACTGGGATTGCCTCTCCTGTTTCTTCTAAATATTTTCCAAGTATGGCTCCTAACAGGAGCATTTCATCAACTTCACCTGAAGCTACGAATCACAATGTGTCATCCAGCAGTAAGAAGTGTCTGTACTGCTTTAAATCTTACAAACATAGCAGTAGTTTATCAAAACACATGAAAGAAGTCCATTGCGACAAAACCGGTAAAGGTAGTATTCAATGTAATCAATGCAATCTCAGGTATGTCAACTTCTTAAATTATATAGAAACAACCATTAGTTGCTATAACAGATATAATCATTGTATTCATTTCTTTTTAATTTAACAGATTTAATTCACTTCTAAAACTAACTGCTCATCAAAAGGAATTTCACAAAATGAATATATCAGTAGAAGTGTTAAATTTTCAAAGCTTTGATGATTTTGATTGTTGGAAGAAAACTGAAGAATCAAAGACAAATTCTAACTTTGTATTAAAATGTGCACCTCAAGTAAGGCAGAAAGTCAAAGTTTGGTATTTTTATTGCAGTAGATCAGGTATTTATAGAGGTCAAGGAAGTTGTTTGAGGCAGTTAAAATCACAAGGAAGTAGAAAAATTGGTTCACAATGTACAGCTCATATGAAAGCAATTATGGATCGAGAAAGTGGAAACATTCATGTAACCTACTGCAGTACACATACTGGCCATTCCATACAACTTTCACATTTGCAGCTTTCTGACAACTTGCGTCAAAATGTAGCAGCCAAGCTTCAGCAAGGTGTTGACATGGGAAGAATACTTGACGATATTCGAGACAATTGTTTAAGTAAGAGTTTATCCCGAGATCATTTGATATCTAAAAAAGACATACATAACATCAAATATCAATACAACATTGGTGGCATATTGAAGCATAAAAATGATCAAATCAGTGTAGCAGCAATTGTGAATGAATTGGAGAAGGAAGAAGATAATCCTATATTACTATTTAAGAAACAAGGAGAACAAGATTCACTGAATCGTTTACTAGAGCGTGACTTTGCTCTCGGTATTCAGACCATTTTTCAAGTTCAAATGATGAAAAAATTTAACAAGGATATCATTTGTGTGGATGATACACATGGAACGAACAGTTATGACTTCTACCTCACAACACTCTTAGTCATGGATGAATTTGGAGAGGGAATTCCAGTCGGGTGGTTGATTTCAAACAGACAGGATGAAGTTGTATTACAGACTTTTTTTGAAAGAATAAAGGAAAACGTGAAAATTGCTTAACCTAAATGGTTTATGAGTGATGATGCTGAGCAATATTTTAATGCCTGGAAAAACGTATTTAATACAGAAAATACAAAAAAAATCCTTTGTGCATGGCATGTAGACAGAAGCTGGAGACGTAATTTGAAAAATGTAAGTGATACAAGTATGCAGACTGAAGTATACCATCAGTTGTGCATGCTACTTCAAGAAAGAGAAGAGTCACTGTCCAGGCCTGCAAGTGACCTGGAGAAGCTACAGCCAGCCCCACCTTCTACTGCACTATTGTGGCTTAACCACATCACCTATTCATTTATTTCATCACCTCTCTAACTGAACTGAGCATGCTCTGTAATCTACCCTTCCTCATGTTACCCCTTGTCTCTCTTACCAGTTTTTTGTTCTAATTCATTCCCACCAACTTCATCTTTGGTTTTGTAAGTTGTATCACCCCCTTTTCATTTGCTTGGCCTTTGCCTAATTATCTTATTAACCTAAGTGTGCTGTGGTGTCAAGGGACATCGAGATAGTCTATTGGGTTATTGTTCTAGAAGCCTGGGAACTGCCTGTTGGATTTACGCCCCAACAGTCACCTCCGCTAGACAAGGCATTCCCAGCATTTGGTCGCGCCTGGTCGCGTACATTGGTCCTTCGAGCCGGATCGTCACAGTTACTTTACTAAGTCAGACGGTCCGGATCAGAGACTGCCTTACCTCTGCTTGTATACTTGGAACTCAGGCTAAACAGCTAGAGCTCCTCTTGGCGGGACTGCAGTGGCTTTCACCGGGTCATTTGGAGGGTCGTAAGGTTGCTCGTATCATCATATTCTCATTTATTATTATCATTATTATTTTATTTATTTATTTATTATTTTCTCATTACTCTTCGGGTCACTTGACCTTTTCTCATCATCTCTCACTGGCAAAGGTCATTTCACTTCTCACTTGGTGTTAATTTCATACTTGTTCTCACCTCTTTTCATAGCTATTCAACAAATTACGTCATGTCTGTGGACCTCGATGTTTACTACTCTAGGATTGACGACCTTCGGCATCTGAAACAACGGAGGACAACTCGTCGCCGAGCGATAACTATTCTCGAACAATACGTGCAGAGCGCTTCTAAGACTCCTCGCTCTGAATTAAATCCTGATGAGCTATCGGGCAAGTTCGACAAGTTGAACGATTTAGTGAAAGATCATGCAGCCCTACAATCTCGAATTGAATAATTGACTGAAGGGGATAAAGAGGCTCCTGACAGTGCTTCTGATGAAGATGTGTTGATAAAGCATGCCACTATCACGGATGAGTTTGCCAGTTTGCACAGCTGCTGCAAAGTATACTCCAAAGGTTGTCAGTTGCGTGAGGAGATGGATGATTTACTAGGTTGTGACTCCTTAAACACTGCTACTGGTCGTGCATCTTATGATGAGCTAAAGAAGAGGTATTCTGAATTTCTCAACTCATCACGCCCCTATGTTACTATCAAGGATCTACAGGATTTATCTACTTCTGTTAAAGCTCTTATGAAGAGGCTCACCGCCAAGGCTGCATCAGACATTATTGCCCGAGATCATACTTCTTCTGGGGAATCCACTGTCACTAAAGAAGCTACTGCACCCACCATCCAGCATAGCCGTCTCAAGCTTGAACTCCCCAAGTTTTCTGGAGATGTGCTTGATTGGAGGGATTTTTGGGCTATCTTCTCGGCACGGTTAGCTCGAGAAACTGATTTGACTGATCATGAAAAGATCAATTGTCTAGAGGAGGCCATGAAAGATGACTCTGCCAAGACAACAGTGCGCCTGCATGGATCTGGTGGTTCATACTCTGAATGTGTGGCAGCTCTGGAAGCTAGATATGACAGAAACAAGCTTGTCTATAGACACCATGCCAAGAAACTTTTTTATTTGGAGGCTGTGTCGGAGAGTTACGATGGGCTGATCAAACTAAAGGAAGATCTCACTAGACATGTGGGTGGTCTCCGTGCCTGCAAAGGGGACACCTTTGAACAGTTAGTTGTGGCCGTTCTAGAGCCTCTTCTGCCTACACTCAGTGCCAGACTTTGGTCTGAGTTCACTACTTCCTCAACCCACCCACCATCTCTTTCTGAATTTGTAAAGTTCCTGGATCAGCGTCTGCAAGCTGTAGAGACTGTGGTGGATTCCAAGCCGCCTGTGTCTAAGAAATCTACTCCTCGTCCTTTTCATAAGGACCAGAATCGAGAGAAGCCTCGCGCTCTACACCTCAGAGACTCTGATAGCTGCCCATGTTGTGATGGACGGCATCTTCTCTACTTCTGTCAAGCTTTCAAGAATCTCTCTGTTGACAAAAGGAACACTGTTGTACGTAAAAATCGAATTTGCATAAATTGCCTGAGCCGTGGACACACTATGTCTGATTGTTCTAGCAAGCACAGTTGCAGAGAGTGTGGTAAGAGGCACCACAGCTTACTTCATAAATCTGGCCATAACTCGAATTCTCAACCCCCACCTCATGATTCTACAACTTCTGCTGGGACTACTCCTACTGTCACTCAGCCTCCAGGCGATACCTCTAAATCAATGTATCAACAGCACTCAATGACTGATTCTGTCCGACCTCCTGCTTACATCCCTGCCACTGCTTTGGCTACAGTTCAAGCTGATGGATGTCAGCGCAAAGCCAGAGTCTTGATGGATTCAGGATCAGGCATTACCTTGATTACTTCGCGTCTGGCTAATTCCTTGAAAGTTAGGAAGAAGCCCACCATTCAGCACATCACTGGACTGAGTGGTATTAAGTGTTTCACATCCAAGCATGTAGTCACCTGTGTACTCAAGTCTGCTACACAATCAGGTGGTGAAGAAGTGAAGGTCGTTGCTCATGTTGTCGACAAGATCACCTCTGACTATGCGCTTCAAGATCTGAGCAATGTCAGATCACTACCATTCTTGAAAGGCAAGCCCCTTGCTGACCCCGAGTTTGGCAAGTCCGGTCATGTGGATATGCTCCTCAGTATGGCAGATTCCAATCGCTGCACATATGATCATTCAGAATCAACTCCGGACAGGTCATTCAGAGCTTGGTCTTCCATATTTGGCTGGGTCATTGGAGGCCAAACTGATAGTGCTGAATCTGTTCCATTGTGTATGAAGATAGTAGCAGCAGACTCCAGAGCTGATGAAATTCTCCAGAGGTTTTGGAAACAAGAAGAGGTCCCAGGCGAAGATTCTACTCTGACTGCAAGTGATCAACGTGCCCTAGATCTATTTCAAGATACCACAAGACGTGACTGTCAAGGACGATATGTGGTAACACTACCCAGAAGAGAACCTCCTCTCACTCTGGGAGAATCTCGCCAGCAAGCACTTCGCAGATATAACCAAAATAAGACATCTCTACTAAAGAAAGGGAAATGGGAATCATTTCATGCTGGTTTGGATGAATACCGGATTATGAATCATGCGGAAATTGTTCCTACTTCAGAAGTCAAATCTCCGCCTGGAGAAGTTTTCTACCTGCCCACTCATGGGGTAGTAAAGGAAAGTAGTAGCACCACCAAGCTGCGAATAGTTTTTGATGGCTCTGCCAGGACATCCAATGGTCACTCACTAAACGATATTCTATTACCTGGGCCATCTCTATATCCTCTCCTCTCTAAGGTCATTACCCAATTCCGACTTCATGCTGTTGGTATGACATCTGACATTTCAAAAATGTTCAGAGAGATCAGCTTGGCTGAAGGTGACAAGGACTTGCACCGTTTTCTACATGAGGATTCTGATGGTCAACTTAGGGATTGGCGTATGAAACGAGTGACTTTTGGTATCACTTCTTCTCCCTTCCTAGCATCCAAGGTTTTGCTCCAAGTCGCTGCAGAGTATGCTGACCAGTTTCCACATGCATCAGAAGTAGTACGTAATTCATTTTATGTGGATGACTGCCTAACGGGTGCACCTACTGTTGAAGAAGCTTCTCAATTACGTGCTGACCTGAACAGTTTATTATCTCTGGGTTGCCTAACTCTTAGGAAATGGAGGTCTAACTCTACTGAGTTGCTAGCAAGCATTCCTGCAGAGCTTCGGGAGACTGATAATTCTGAACTTGATATCTCCCCATCTGATTGTCCAAAAACTCTGGGTCTCCATTGGAACTCAAAATCAGACACCCTGCATGTGTGTACTCCACCCTTGATTGAGTCGGATCCTCCTACAAAGAGAGAGGTTGCTTCAGCTGTAGGAAAGACATTTGATATTATGGGCTGGTACGCTCCTTGTACTATACTCATTAAAATTCTACTTCAACAACTCTGGAAAACAAAACTTGGATGGGACGAGACCTTACCTCCATCCTTGCTGCCTACCTGGGAACGATGGAAGGAAGAACTTCCCATGCTCACCACTAACCCTATTCCTAGACGGTATACGGCCAAGAACTCTCCCCCAGTCAGTGTCCAATTACATGGGTTCTCAGATGCATCTCAAGCTGCCTTTGGAGGTGTTGTATATCTCCGTATTCTACATCAAGATGCAAGTGTGACTGTCAGTCTGGTTACTGCCAAGACAAGAGTTGCTCCTCTCCCAGGTAGCACTATTCCACGTCTGGAGCTGTGTGGTGCCTTGCTATTAGCTAAGCTTCTCTCTCAGACTGCCAAAGACCTTCATATTAACTCTATACAAATCTTTGCATGGTGTGACTCGACTGCTGTTCTGGGTTGGCTCAACATGAGCCCAACAAGGTTGAAGGTTTACGTGGCCAACCGAGTAATGGAATTAGTCAAGCTCATTCCTCCAGAACAATGGAGATATGTTGCCACTCAACTGAATCCAGCAGACATTGCATCAAGAGGTCTCTCCCCAAAGCAATTATTGGCTTCAACCTTGTGGTGGCAAGGACCTGAATGGCTTGCATTGTCTCCTGAACACTGGCCTAAGCGTCCTGACATTAACGGCTCCCGGGAGCTGCCAGAGTTACGATCCACTGTCTTACTCATCAAATCTCCTTTGCCTGAAATGGATCTTTGGAAGCGGTACTCTTCATTGCAGCCCTTGGTCATCACTACGGCTTGGTGTCATCGGTTCATTTTGAATTGTCATGGTACTCAAATAGTTAAAGAGATAAGACTGACTTCTTCTGAACTTGAGACAGCTCGCTTGTTGCTTTTCAAACTGAGTCAACAACTGACATACCCTGATGAACTTTTACAACTTTCTCAAGGCAAACCAATTTCATCTCAGTCATCCATCATGTCATTGTCACCCCTCATAGGCTCTGATGGGTTGTTACGGGTTGGGGGTAGGTTGACTCATTCTCTCTTATCACGCTCTATCAAACACCCCATTATCATTCACAAATGTTCATTGTTATCCAAGTTGTTAGTGTGGCAGGTACACCTGGATTCTGGACATGCCGGAGTTGGAACTATGCTAGCTATTCTGTCCGAGAACTACCACATCATTGGTGTGAGGTCTCTGTTGCGACAAGTCAGCCGTACTTGCATTACCTGTCAGAAGACATATGCCCGTGCAGCTGGCCAACTCATGGGACAACTCCCTCTTGAACGTGTCACTCCAGCTCCTCCGTTTACTCATGTCGGGATTGATTTTGCTGGACCCCTTTACGTCAAGCGAGGTCATACTCGTAAGTATACCAAGTTGAAGGTGTATGTGTGTCTCTTCCTCTGTTTTTCTACCAAATCAACTCACTTAGAATTGGTTAGTGACCTCACCACTGATGCTTTCATTGCGGCCTTGACCCGTTTCGTCTCCAGAAGAGGCTCTCCCACCACTATTTGGACCGACAATGGAACAAATTTCGTTGGAGCTAGCCGTGAACTCAAGGACCTCTACAATCTACTGCAATCCAAACAGACCCAGGACAGTGTACACCACTTTGCTGCTTCCAGATCCATCACATGGAACTTCTCTCCTAGCCGTTCACCTCATTTTGGTGGGTTGTGGGAGGCTGGTGTAAAGCAGATGAAAATTCTATGTCGGAAAATCATTGGCACACACACTTTGACTTATGAAGAACTTCACACTGTTTTGGCTGAAGTTGAGGCTACCTTGAACAGCCGTCCTCTAATCCCTGAACATTCCACTTCCCCAGATGGCACTGAGCTTGTCACTGCTGGGCACTTCCTTATAGGCCGTCCTCTCCGAGCTCTCCCTTCGAAGGTTGACAGTCTCAGTAAAATATGTACTCTACGCAGATGGAACCTAGTAAAGCGTCTCTCAGCTGATCTGTGGCAGAAATGGCACACCACTTACCTGCAAACTATGCAGAAACGTCAGAAGTGGAGAACAAGTCAACCAAACCTTCAACCTGGAGATGTTGTGCTCTTGAAAGAATCTGAGACTTTCAAAAGATCTTGGCCCCTAGCCCGCGTCGTGGAGGTTTATCCTGGAGCAGATGGTCTAGTTCGTGTTGTCACTATTCAATGTGAAGGACGTCTTCTCAAGAGAGCAGTCAAGCAGCTGGTGCCCTTGATAAGAGAAGAAAGGAGCCTAGTTTCTCTTCCCCGGGAGTGTGTCCAGGCCTGCAAGTGACCTGGAGAAGCTACAGCCAGCCCCACCTTCTACTGCACTATTGTGGCTTAACCACATCACCTATTCATTTATTTCATCACCTCTCTAACTGAACTGAGCATGCTCTGTAATCTACCCTTCCTCATGTTACCCCTTGTCTCTCTTACCAGTTTTTTGTTCTAATTCATTCCCACCAACTTCATCTTTGGTTTTGTAAGTTGTATCACCCCCTTTTCATTTGCTTGGCCTTTGCCTAATTATCTTATTAACCTAAGTGTGCTGTGGTGTCAAGGGACATCGAGATAGTCTATTGGGTTATTGTTCTAGAAGCCTGGGAACTGCCTGTTGGATTTACGCCCCAACAGTCACCTCCGCTAGACAAGGCATTCCCAGCATTTGGTCGCGCCTGGTCGCGTACAGTCACAGTTCAGAGTTTTATTACAGTCATTTCTCACCTACATTGAAGAAAAATGTGTTTCATTTTACACGTACTTCAATAAACATTATTGCAATCGTTTAGAGCAATGGGCTACTTGTTATCGCATTGGAACTACTGTGAACACTAATATGTTTTTGGAATCGTCACATAGAATATTAAAAATTGTCTATTTAGAGCACAAACAGAATAGGCGAATCGATAAACTTTTAACTGTTCTTCTAAAAATTGCAAGGGACAAGCTTTTTCAAAGACTGTTCAAGGTGGAAAAAAATAAGAATACACATCGCCTATGTGAAATAAGGCGCCGTCATGCAAAATGTCTGACTTTAGTTGGCAAAGTTGAGGTGAAGCCATTTGATAAAAATATATGGACAGTCCAATCTGAACATTTCCCCTGTACAATGTATAAGATCACTAAGGTGGCTGAAAATTGTGATTGCCAACTGGTTTGTAGTAAGTGTAACATTTGTGTACACATGTTCACTTGCACTTGCATGGATGCAAGCATTCATGCCACCATAATATGTAAACATGTACACTTGGTTATTCAAGTGACTTTAAACCCTCAAATAGAAAGTGAAAACAGAATGGAAGCTACAGACTTTTCTCAAGCATTCTTTGAATCGAGGCATGGCAAACATACGGCAAAGACAAATGTATTGACGTCTATTGACGAATTAAAATTATTAGTGGAAAATTCTTCTAGCACTAACCTTGCTACTGTTCACCAGCACATCAAAAATGCCATTGCAATTTTAAATGTATCCTCTAAGGAACTCCCTCTAAGCATGCCAGTAAAGAGAAAATGTTCGACAGCAGTAAATGAAACCCAACGAGGTTTCTTTTCTACCAAGAAAAAAAGAGAATGTAAAACACAGACGGTTTCAAAGCCAACTCCAACACAAATATTTTACGAACATTCTAAGTTAAAAAATGTACATCCTGAAATTTGTGGAGTCTGTCTCAAACAAGACGATGGTAGTATGTCGCAAGATATTTATTGGGTACAATGTAATAGTTGCAATCTGTGGGTACATCAAAACTGTGATGATTTGTTTAAATCTAATAAGACTATGTATATCTGCAAATTTTGCAAGGCAAAACAATAATTTGTATGCAATTCAAACTTGTTCATTCTACAACAAGAACAATTCATGTATTTTTATTGTATATTATCAAAGAAGAGGATGCCATGTCATAACGGAACCAACAAGAAACAAAAATGCACTATTATAGAAACATAATCTACATTACCTGCAATGTTATTATTACTGTTCAGATTACGTGCCCCCTGTGCACCCCCCCTGCCTACGGGCCTGGTATTTCGTTGATTTTGCGATGCCATTGACCTTGAGTGCTTTAATATAGTCTCAATGTGCTTTAAAATGCTCTTCCTATGTTTGAAAGGAAAAAAAAACAATCCTGAAATGGCAGTTGTATAGGTAGCATAATATTCTTCTTGTTTAAAACTACCTAGCAACTATCTTGGCTGTAACTTTGTATTAGGTTTTCAGGTGTTTCAAGTGAATGGAAAAGGAATGTTATTTTTGTGTACAGTATTGAAAATTAGCATTTTGAAATACGAAATAGCTATACTTTATATCAAATACATACCTACGTTATTAAAATAATATGTTGGAGTTGCTGCAATAGTTGCAAATATTACACACTTATCAACTATTCTATATAATATGGGATCCATTATGGTTGGGTCAGATTCAAACAAAGGTAAGTAGGTATTGTTAGTATTAATCTGCTACAACATTGCATTGGCTTTGTACACCATTTGGTTTGCTGGTGATATATTGGATGTATTCAAGTAAGATCTGCCAATTTACTGTAGCTATGTGTTTAGTATTCCTCACGAAAATACAGGTTATTAAATGGAAAAAAAAGAAAGAGATGTAGCTATTCTTAACATTGTTGTGAACATTCTACTGTTCTTGTTGTGTTACAAATTTCACTCTCATTCAAGTGGTCAGTTATCTTCTCATGGCAGTTTGTTGCCTGGCACTGACATATCCTCAATTGAAGATGAGTGCATCTGCTGCTGGACTCAAAGCTAATATTTACTGTTATTCATCCAGTTGTTCTAGTATTCGCCTCCCAATCCCGTGGGCACCCACAGCATAGTTCCGCCCCAATACTACCCTGCTCAAATATATCTTGACTGGTTTTTGAGATTGCTAATTAAATGATATAGCAAGTAGTTTCTGTGTGTGTGTGTGTTGTTTGTACTTCCGCATGTGCATACTGTGGTCTTGAGGACATGCATATATGCCACAGTCCTGGCATATCAGTATCAAAAAAACTTTACCTTAAGACCCTTACCTAAAACCTTTACCATACATGAAAGCTACTATGAAAGTACACATATCAAATCTACAACATACCAATTTTCCCCAATACACCCTTATAGTGTCTCACTCGCTTCACTCGCTCACCAATTACACAATGTCTACTACATTTCATTTTTCCCTTTCACTACCTCACAATCTCCTCCTCTCCTATAATAAAGTTGAGTCTATTATGCACAATTGTTCCCCTCTTCCATATGGTGCTCATTCCTGTCTCATGTATTTAAATATACGGAGTCCCATTTTCTCTCACTCTCCCGTAATTAATTAAATAGAGGCTACCTACTACATCCCATTCCTAGTTCTTTTAATTATTTAAATACAGGCTACTACATCCCATTGTATCTCCTGTAATTATTTAAATAGAGGCTACTATATCCCATTTCCTATCTCCTGTAATTAATCAAATATAGGCTACATACATCACATTTCTATCTTCTATAATTAATTAAGCAGTTTAATATGTCCAAGTCCTCCCCACTGTAATTTAGAGTCCATTATATCCTTCTCCTCTCCCTAATAATAAATGTCTCATTTATTTCTCTTGTAATTAATTAGAGTCCTATTCCTATCTCCATGCCAATTGTCTTTTCTACCAATGTTACACTTCTTCAAGCCTTTAGATATCTACATTTTAGGACACTCACCACCATTTTCTTTCTAAGTACAAGCTTTTAGAAATTATCCTTCATCAACTGTCTAAATTTAAATGGCATACGCCTCCTGTTTTAGTGTAGCTCCACCAGAGCGGTTGCAACGCGTTGTTACGCATGCGCGTCCTATACGTACGTAATGACTAATCTTCTCCCGCTAGTCGTTAGTCTTACTGGGGTAACACAATTGAAAATCGGGGATGTATGTTTGTTTATATATTTATGTTTGGACGTACGTAAGGCAATTTTGTACTTTGACCCTCGCTTTTTGTGTTAGTTCGGTGTGCGACCCCGTCCCAAACTTCACTAAACAGAATCTTTCTTTTAGCGATCAGTACCCGTATCACCCTAGAATTTGAATTGTTTACCGTTTTGAATTCTTTTACGGGTGCAGTTAAAACGTGAAAACTTACGGGACTTCCATTTCTATTCGAGTTAGTGGCAGGGGTAAGTCAATGCGCTCTTTGGCAGGGTTATAAGCCGTACGCAACAGTATTTACTTGAAAATGCATTGTCCACTAGACTAACCGCGAAGGTAAGTCTTGTGTAGGTGTGTCCAGTTGTGTCATAGCATTGTGCTTTACAGCCACTATTTAGCTAAAGAATATCACAAGGAAAACGTTTAAATAGCGTGTATTGTTTTGTTGTTGTTGTTTTCCTTCAATTCAAACAGTTGCAGCGAGTTGTTACTATGGTACTGAAATCCCTTTATAGTGTATGCGTAATTTAAAAACTCGACCTTATTTTCAGTAGCTTCAGTGTTAGAAGTCAAAATCATTCATATAAAAATAGTAGAGTCTTTAGGCTCGCTCGCCATTTGTGCTCAAGCACATCACTAGTCACTACCATTTAAGTGTGTTTTGCATCATTCACAGTTGTGTTGTTTTTTTTGTTATAGATTATAGTATAAAACTTTCCCTCTGCAAAGTTTAACATTTCATGGGTTATAATACTGTAAGTCTAATTATGTAAACTATCACTGCTGCTTTGATTCAACTGCAGATGGAAAACTGCAATCTATATTCATGAAGTGGCAAAGTGCATTCTGTGTAATTTTAGCAAGCACACCTTATGTGGAATATACAATTCTATATGAAACCACCAATAGCCTCTTACTGGCATCAAGGCTGAATAAAAAGTTGCCATTACATGAACTTAAATACGTATATATCTTAAAATATATTTTAACTACGGTGAATCATTTGCTTCTTAATGGTTATTATTATATATATTTTTATCAAATATCATCTTAAATATCATTACAGTGATATTAAACTCAAACACAATAATGCTGAAATCAAATAATTTTTCAAAATATTATCACTCTAGAAATAAATATCACAATTATATAAAAAAAAACCATTATTAAATTTAATTAATTCAGGGATACTAAACAGTTATTGCATCTTGAGATTGCCCTTGTAGTCTGAAACTGTGTATTCTAGTCTCCACAATAATTCTTGATTTAGCATGAAATATGAAATGGCACTTATAAATATTGTATGGGTTTGAGCCCCTGCAAATATATTTACCACTGTGCTCTTCTTGTAAATGAAGCAAAGTGATAGAATTATCTTGAATTAATTTACTTTGATGTAGAAAGTGAACATTGAACCACTCTGTTGGCATAACACTATGGCACGTGAGAGTAACTGTACTATTCTTGGTCACTTCTACCCAGCTTGGTGATACCTTACCAACATTGTATTTGTACAATTCACCGAAATTGTTTGTCGATCAAAACTAAAGCGGTTGATCGAAATTGCGTCCACCGCTCGTCCAACCACAAAAATATCGGCGGATGTCCTCTAGTTTTAAATTGATTAATGTTAACTGTTTTAATCCTTTGACGTGCCTGTTAGGAACTGGGCGTGCACCTACATGCTGAGCTAAGTAAGCGTTAAGGAATGTCCAGTGCACTGCTAAAGCGTTACAATTACAGTATAGAGTAACGGAAGAGTTTTCCTCCAAAAATAATATTTTGGAATAACTTCCCCCAAATATACTTCTTTAGGTTGCCAATTTCTTCTAACACTAGATGTGACAAAATGAAGTACGGAAATAATTAGCGTGAAATAAACAGTATTCAGCTTGTTTCCCGACCTTGGACTATAACAAATCATTACGTATTGTATAGCAATTTTGATTGTGTTTATTCCGCCAATTAACTTGGACGCTCTGGGGCACTTATAACATAGCCTTAGGAGAGCCGTGCGTTCCACGTTTATCTTCAAGCTTCTCCCAGTACAAGTCGGTATAAGGTCTTCATTACGGCGTCATTCTCCATTCACGGTAGTTTTTATTGAATGGGCCGTGGGACACTTAAACACACACCCCCCAACAATTTTTCCCAGAGTCAAATTCCCTAGCAACCTCATTAGCAACCAAAGTGTGACAGGATGCTAATTGAGTTTTCAAAGTTCATTCCAGTTCTGCAGCACAGGAAGTTGAGGTAACTTAGTTCAGTTCCTAATTGACTAACTCAAAATCAAAGCTAACAAAAAACTCCCGACGCCAGTGAGTAGCGGTGGGCTGTACTCGGCGAGTTTATTTTTTGTCTACTTGCATTTGTGTACTTTTTTAAGGCAAGAGATTGAGGTAAGTCAAAATAGCTATTATTTTTCAAGCTATTGCAATTAGTTAAACGATAGCACTATTTTTATTTCGCTTGTACTAATCGTTCAAAGTGGAACGGATTTTAATCTTGGTGTGCATATATTAGACTGTGAGTTGTGAAGAACAAGCTACTGAACACTGCCATTGTCAATTGCACTCTTCCAAATTGTCTGGTGAGTGCTTTCTCTTCTTTGGAGGTTGTGGCCTTAAGGCTGTCAATGAAGGATCTGCCTCCAGCAATTGCTCCTTAAAGATGTATTTCAACCTTGTCACTTCGTCAGGTATGTGTCTGTGAGTACGGTCTAGTGAATTCATGTGGGCATGAATTGACTCTGGTCCCTGCTCCCCCATCAATCGAGAGCCAATCCGCCACCTACTACGCCATTGCACAGTGTGATCCTCCATGATGTGCATTTTTGGAAGAATGTTCTTCCGATAAAATTTCAAGAAGGTGAGGATGTCTTTTTCTGAGTTTAATACATTCATATTCAGATTATTTATAATAAAAAAAGGACAACAAGTAATTCTGTTTTACCAATTTTGTCAATGTCCCCATCAGTCAAGCAAGTGGAAGAATTATATCCCTTGTGGCAACTACTGAAGAGTTGAAAAGCTGAGGCAAATGTGCTTGCCATCTCATTAGCAGCTTGTGAAATGGACGGATGAGGGGAAGCAGCTTGACGTATGCCATCACAGAGTACGCTGATGCTCTTTGACTGAAGAAAGAATGATGATTCATTACGGTAAGTTCAAGAAAATTATAGCTGTTACCTGTAGCAATTTGTGGACATGATTTCCTACGAAGGTACCCCCTTCATGGTATGCCTGCCTCTGAACATGTAACTGCTGCAGGCTTTTGTCCAGAGTGGAAAAGAGCACTCCCTTCGTGTAATCAAACTGCTTCTTTAAAGTGCCTTCAAGTTTCACAATTGCTGTAGTCTGCAATGTAAGATTTATTGTAATATATATTTTTATTTTTGGGTTGGTACTTATTACCTTGTCACAGATCAGTTTCTGTGCTATGTCGACATCCTCTTTCAAACTATCATACACCGGATTGTTACAAGGGTCTTCAACAGTGAGAGTGATGAAAGTAAGCATATCAGATAGCACAGCAGCCAAGTTCTTCTGTGCCTCTAACTCTATGTACTCTTAACAGGGACAACTGGCTGAATCCACTGCTGCTACTTGCACCTACGCTGGCTGAGACATCACAAGTGGCAAGATTGAAGTCTAGCTTGTGACAGGCTTCCTCAAGCTGATTCCACAGGCGATTATAGATGCCAAGGGACATATGAAGACCAGGTATGCAGACCTGTTTTGTAAATTATTGTCATGCTATATACATTTATCAGGTATTATTCTTACATTGTCCAACGGAATCTCCAAAATTGACTCGCCAATTACATTGTTGTAATCTTTAGCATACTTGAGAAATCCATGGCCTTGTGATGTAAACCTGCCATAATCGGATTGGAGTGTTTCCAACGTCCTGAGAGGAAAAGACCCCCTCTGAGGTAATGGCTCTCTTAGCTTTGCGCTGGGAATGAGACACCACAGACAATTATGGCGACCTTCGTTCAGTAAGTGAAGTATAGATAATATTTATTGCAATAAATTATATTAAAATGCACCTACCACTGGCACCACTAAGACCGTACATCCGGCATAGAAACTCATAATCTCCAGTCAAGAAGAGACGGAGAGTACAGTTCCTATAAGTATATGTTATTTTTATTAAGTATGCAATGTATATATTTCATATTATCATACTTGATTTCCATTCCTTGGGCTTCAACCACATGGTCTCTATACATGTGTAGAGCTGTGTGAAGATTGGTAGTGGTGTCAGCTGCCTTGAACACAGAGAGGAGACTAGTGTTCTTCATAGAATTAGGAGTTGCATTGTTCACGAGCTGCAAATTGAACTTAAAGCTCCCGTGTCCCTTATCTCGTCCTAGCTTGACCCAAATCTCATGCGAAGGTATGGCTCCTTTGTGCCATGTTAACCCAGCACTAGAACTATGGTAAGCCATAAATTTCGTGCATAAAATATATTTATTATTATTATTTTTTTTTTTAATGTACTTGTGATGCCTGTTCACTGTATCTGCGATGGCAGCAATGAGATTTGGGCGGTACACAAACGGAACTTCTCTCACTTCAGATATACCCTTCTGCACATCGAAAGTGAAAGCACCACGCTCAGCCACGATGGTTTGATCAATGATCGTCTTTGCCAGCTTTCTCTGTTGTAGCTCACTTGCCACAGCAACATTAAAGGACTTAAACCATCTATGTATATACAATTGGTACGATCATTATTAATTTTTTAGAATAATTTAATTACCTTCTAAGAATTCTCAATTTAGACCATGGAATTTGAAGATCACCTTTCATCGCTAGTGCGTGGTCTGCTGGGATTACAACGGGGAGTCTTGCCTGTTGTAGCAGGTCTTCCCTTTCAGACTTGGTGAGTGACTGAATCTCAGCAGCTAACTGTACATGGCTATCACCGCCACTAGTAAACTCCCGCACTGAACTTAACAGGGCATTTCTGCGTTGGATGGTCTTCTTGGAAGCATCAGCTGATGGAACGCGGCAGCCTTGAACTTGAACCAAAGTAATTGGCTTTAAAATTAAAAAAAATTTTTTTTTATGTTGTATGGAAATATTATGATATATACCCGACCATGAGGAGACTGTATTCTGACTCTTCCAGGTGTGGAAGATGATGGTCCTTCTCCTTGATGAATAAGGCGCTTAACCAAGTGATGTGCAGCCTTCACTTCAACAGGAGTTGCTGGCAATGTAGATGGCTTACTAAGCACATCCCTCAGTGTAACTTTCGATGGTGAGTCTATATTTTCACGATTATTTCTGCAATTGCTGCGAAGGTGCTCCTCATACTTTACAAATTTAACCTTGCTTCCACACTTTCTGATGCAGGAGACTACTAAGTTATTGACTAGTGACATGAGCAGATGAGATGGTGGGTGAATGGTAGCACTACTAAGGGTGTGGTCTCTACAACAAGGGCAGTTTAGTGACCTGGTGGACTGTATGGCTGTACAGCAACATGTGCAACAGATGATATGGTCACATGAGAGCTCAACTGGCCTATGGACTACATCCATGCAAACAGGACAAGTAAGCTTCTTGGTTGTAGAGGAGGGAATAAACTGAGGTTGTGGGTCATCATGGAGAGCTGGTGGTGCAATGAAATTGATGTATTCAATTACAGCTCTGGGAGTCTCCCCACTTGGTCTTCCTCTGCCTTTGGAGGCTTTAACCTGAACACCACCCTTGGAAACTTGCTTGAAGTGTAAGCAGATCTAATTATAAAATAATTGTAAGCAAATCTAGAATTTCATGGTTTATTTTGGTGGAAGTATAGTATTGCTTGAATTAATATTATAATTATTGTTATTATTATTATTTTTTTAAACGGAAATTGGAGAAGGCTAGAAATTGTGGGCAAATCTGTAGTAGTACTACTGAGCTGAGGCTAGACAACTTTATCTCCCAGAAACCACCAAAAAGTAAATTTATTTTAAATTAAAATTATTTATTAATTTATTATTCTTATGATTATACCTTGCAGCTGTCCTCCTGGTGTATGGACCATTCCATGCAAGTGAAAGAGGGAAAAGGAACTCCATCTTTGGCTGCCTGTTTTGCCCTGCTAAACTTCGAATGGCATGCATTGCAAAACTGCTGGGGGAAGATATGGTCATCTTCACTGTTGCCTATTTCCACTCTGGCATAAGTAGAAAGGTCACTTGTGTGCTGTGTGCAAGAATAAACTGTCTGTGGCTTCCCCGTAGTCTTGTTCAGTCTCTTCCCACAGACCCTGCAGTGCTTTTGAAGTTGCTGTTGGTGATACTCCATTGAACTTAAAAATTATGTGTGATTTTGTTTGGTGCATATACATTGTAAAAAAAAAAGTTCCACATTATTACTGCTATAATATGATTATTCCATCTTAGTTCCACTCTCTTACCTCTGTTGCAACCTCTAAAAAAGTGCCAGTGAGGTTCTATTGGCTTGCAAAGACCACAAGCTATTCACCAATCATAGGTGTGGTTACTACTTGGTGGTAAAGGATGGTTGCCACATGGCAACCAAACCGGTTCAGCCTGCTCAGTAGAACTGGAATATAACTTTAAAGGTTACTAAGCCAGTATTTGGCTGTGGTATTGATTGGATCCAAATAAAACCCTAGATCCAGCCGCTTCAAACCTTGATAATATATTCATGATCTATTAATATATTCATGAGCATACCGGGTAATTCGCGCAGCGCAAAGATTACTCGTTAAATGTCCATTGAAAAACTACCGTGATTTTAATCAATTTGCGAAATGGTTTTACCCATTTTGTTGTTAATATACAGGACTATAAACACGGGACAAGTAATGAGTGGGACCCTTCTTCCCCTTCTCCATAAAATAGGAAATAAAATGGCTAAAGAGGGAAGATTCAACTACAAACTACCTAGATAGGGTATCTATCACGATAATTTCCAGAAGCAGGACAAGTTAGCACTACAAAAAAGAGGGAAATATTTTAGAATATTGTAGGGGATTATGCAATATGTTGGTAGTTAAGGTCAGTAGTTACAGTATGACTCAGATTTATGTGCTTGCTTATGCAGACAATGAATATGAGATGTGATGGAGGTAGGTGGTTATCCTGAATAAGGTTGAAATGTTTTAGTAACATTCCAAAATGTATATCCTGTAACAATTTGTCCATGACAACTTTCATTTCCAGTAAGTACAAAATTTTCAATGGTAGGGCTTTTAGTACTACGTTCGTAAATATTTTCACAGTTGATGTTTACTGATGATCTGGCATATGGTGAACCATGTTCATTTATTGTTCTTCTCAGTTTAGAACGGTGCAATGTGATTGGTGATAAATTGACCTCCTGCTTATTGATGGTTACTGTTTCTTATGCACCAAGTGTACATGTCTGAGGCATTGGCTATCAATTGAATGGATGTGCTGTACCAGCTTCGTGTGGCATCCAAAGTGGACACTGCAAAATGGGGCTCTAATGTATCAATGTTTTCCACTGATACTAGAGTCAATGCATTGGACATTAATGATGGTTTAACACCTTTAACAAGTTGAGCCCGAAAAACATGTGGTGCTATCCTATAGCTGGTATCCAGTGATGCAAATGCATCTATTATGTTCATTATTTTGTACTAATAAGACTTGGTCTCCTCCATGGAATTGCTTCAGTATAAGTATTACATGAAGGGTACACTACAAACATGATTGGCATTATATAGAAGTGTGCACAAAATATAGAAATATCGGATTTTTTAGCATCACTTGCCTCTATATCAAATAGCTTATGCCTGCTGTCACTAAAACTGGAAGTCAATTGTTTAATAAACATCAAAAGTACAGGATCTATATCATTCATGACTGATGAAATATTTAAGTTTGTGTACCTGTCTGTGTTTATATAATCACTAATAAAAATGTTTAGCTTGCCCATGCAAATTTTTTTCAAATGGTGGGCCACTTCAGCAATGGTTGTTTGTGATACTAAAACTTCATTCTTTGTGATGGAGAAGCTCCATGTCATTGTTCATAGATAACTCTCTCTTTTCTTTTCCACACATTTTTTTCCTGACCAATTATGCTTGATAAGGCTTTGAGTAAGTCACAAATTTTATGGTAGACAATGGTTCCAACATAGCGGTGTTTACATTGAAACGAAATTAGTTCACCAATGTAGGAATGTAATTTTGTAATGATCCATTGTGTTGTTGGTATTTTCGCTTTAGTAAATTTATCCTTGGCCATAACTTTGGCAAGTGTTTGAGCTGTATAACATAAATCAAGTTCAAGTAGTTTGTTTCGATAATTTCATAAAGATTTGATTTTATGGCATTGATTTGATAAGCAATGAGAGCAGCAGCTGCTTCTAATGTGATAAGTGTGACATATACATGCCTCATTAGGAGAGGTTTTTGTTTTATTTATAAGCATTGCACCATTATTTAATTTGGCAGCAAGATGTAAGTATTTTGTACTATCCTTTTCACACAAATGGCAAGAACCACATTTACCTTCATGTATGCTGACTTCTGCCATATTTGACACACAGGTACCATGGTGGTACGATAGGTATTGAGTAGAAGATGTTTGTGGGAGAAGTTTGAAGAATGCAATAAATGGAAGAAGAAATGGAAAAATGAAATAAAACACCTAGTTTAGAGAGACACTGAAATTTATTCTTGGTTGATAGAATGAAATTTTCATTACCTGGGGGGGGGGGGGGGGGGGGGGTGGAATATTAAGAATTAATTTATTTGTAGAATGAGCCGTTGCAACTACAACTACTGAAAACGAACACACAAATAATGCAAAAAATTAATCTCTTGCCATAAGTTATCACTACTGTGATGTATGATCCCCACAGTTATATATTTTATGTTGCTAAGTTACTAGTTACATTTATATATTGTTTGTGTCTGCAATTTTTGTACATTGGAATCTCTATCAGCAGGCCTATAGCAACCCTATTTTTAACCAGAGGGTTGAATATTTAATCTCATAGGAGGGGGCTAAAGTAACAAACTTCACTTTTCTTAATCGTGTATGTCCAGTTGTGTCAAAGCATTGTGCTTTACAGCCACTACTTTGCTAAAGAAAACGTTTAAATAGCGTGTATTGTTTTGTTGTTGTTTTTTTCTGTCAATTCAAACAGTTGCAGCAAGTTGTTAGTGCGGTACTGAAATCCCTTCAAGGTGTTTGCGTAATTTAAAAACTCGAACTTATTTTCAGTAGCTTCAGTGTTAGATGTCAAAATTATTCATATAAAATTAGTATAGTCTTTAGGCTCGCTAGCCATTTTTGCTCAAGCACATCACTAGTAAGTAAACACTGATTATGGATATGAAGTTAGGGGATTAAAGTTCTAGGGGATGAAGATCGCCGATACCCGTTGAGGTTGCCCGCATAAGATTCCAGGCATTCCTGGCAAGCCTGGATAGTATCTTATTTTTTCATTTGCAATAGGTTAAAGATTGTTTAAATTTGATGGAATGTACTAAACTAAGTTGTGGTAGAAGAAGTAAGGGGTAGACTATACTTTCGGTACTACAGGCGACGCGAAGTCGCGTCGCGTTTTCGCGAAAGCACCCCGCGATTCCTACTATTAAAAAAAAGAGCAAATTGGCAGCCCTAGTCCTAGCCCTAGCCCTATTCCTAATCCCCTAGCCCTAGCCCTAGCCCTAGCCCTAGCCCCCAACTAACCCATCCCTTGTGTTTAAAACACATTAACCATCATAGTTGGGGGCTAGGGGGGTTGGCTAGGGCTAGTGGCTAGGGCTAGGGCGCCAATTTGCTTTTTTGTCAAACAATTGTTTTTAATTGAGAGTAATAGCGAGTGTTTCACTAGCGATGAATCGCGATGAAACGTCGCGTCGGTGTAGTACCTAAGATATAGTCTACCCGAAGTAAGTATACAGGGTTAACACAATTGAAATCGGGGGTGTTTGTTTGTTTATATATGTTTCGGCGTACGTTAGGCATTCCCAGGCAACTGAATTGAAAACGGATATTTGTTTATGTTGGACGTACCACGGCATTTTTGTACTTTGACACTCGCGTTTTTGTGTTAGTTCGGTGGTCGACCCCGTCCCAAACTTCAATAAAGAGAATACTCTAGTTTATCGATCAGTACGCGTAATAGCTTACGTTTATTTGTTATTTTATTGTTCCCTTGTATGCTTGAAGATTGAAACTGCTGTTACATGTTACAATTGAAGTAGTACAATTTTATTATGAATCACTGCTTCATGTGATAGATTTAATAATAGCTAGCCAGGGTTTTATACATGATTTATTAGGGATGGGGGAATTTCGAGTATATTACTGAGTTACTTTTTTGTTTGCAAAAATAAAAAAAACTAATGAAACTAAGTTTAAATGAAGAGCTACTTATTGCCAAAGTGTGCTATTAAAAAGATTTCTTCCAGAATTTGAAAGGTTATGGAGGTACAGTACATTAAAACAGAATTTGCTCTGTTCCAAGGCGACAGCTAACATATCCAAACATAGGATTTAGCCGTGTTTCTTACACATTGTCCGCCTGGGATGGGTTCTATTTCCAGCCAAAAAAGGCGTCGTCGTTGTGTACACATTCAATAAGGTCTCAAGGGCCTGCTTTATGTATGCGTCTAGGATAGCTGACCCCGTAAACATGAAATATAAGAAGAACAAAAAGTATACTAAAATTTTAAACTGTAGTTGACTTCAATGTCGGGATGCAAACCGAATACTATACATTTAATTCTATTTATTTCTTTGTGTTACTTGTAATACATAGTGATACAAGAAATTGGCAGCACATAGAAGTATATCTAGGGGAAGTGATTCCAAAGTATGTATATCTGGAGAAAAACTCTGCAGTTACTCTTTATTGTGGTTGTAATGCTTCTGCTGTATACCGGACATTCAGGAGACGTATCTTGCCCTTGAATTCGTCAGGCACTCCAGTTTCAAACAAACATGTTAAGAAATCAAAGCAATTAGCACTAGTGAATTTAACAACGGAGGACACTGGACTATACTCTTGCAGTTGGACAAGCGGTGGCCGAGATTTCGAATCACTCGGGTCAGTAGTTTGGATATCCAGTAATTACGCTGACTTATTCAGTTTAGGTGTGGCAGTACCGAGCTGGGTAGAAGTGTCCCAGAATAGTACAGTTACCCTCAGCTGCCGTAGTGTTACGCCGACAGAGTGGTTCAGTGTTCACTTTCAACATCAAAGTAAAAGTATTGAGGGTAATTCTCTCACTTTGTTCAATTTACAAGGAGAGCACAGTGGTGAATACATTTGCAGGGGTTCATACTATAATCGTGAGCACCATGTCATATTTCATGCTAAATCAAGAGTTATTGTGTATGGTACCCTTATTAGAATATATCATATCAGACCACTGACACTTGCAAACTCGTAAATCAGTCTCATCTAACGAATTCTTACTACCTTAATGAATTTCTTACTAATAAAAAAGTGTGAAAATGTTATTGCTTACTTTTGTATCATCTAGGAAGAAAACCGTAGCACTGTAAAACTGCTATTTGAGATTGATGGATTTAAAAGTTCAAATCTATACAGAATTTGATGAGAAAAAAATATATATCGTATTTCAAAAGTAAGGCACACTTTCTTCCCTAACATTTATCCAGGGTAGAAAAATGGAACCATATTGCTATTCACCCTTCTCATTTTACTGCTTTTGTGAAGATGGATAGAAAGTCTTGAATAAAAACAAAAACATTTGTTTTAAGAGGGTATTTTATTGGCTAAATGCTTTCTATTTAATACAGAATAGAACAATCAAAATATGAGAAAACTTAAATATTGGCTTCTAATATTAATTTGCAATGTGACATGAATCCAAGCGTGAGTAAGATCTCTATGGCCATTCAAAACCATTAGTGCATTTAATTTTTCTTGGTGCATGATTGTTGCAGATAGTTTTTGATGCATGCTTGGCCGAAAATGAACGTTCACTAATAGCGTGTGTTGCAGGAATAACAAGCAAGAGACTGACAACTCGCACAATCTGAAAATAAACACTTCTTCACTTCTCCTGACATGCCCTTCACAAAGATTATAATTAGTCTGGCTTAGCGCGACCCCGTACCAAACCGATACAGGGAGAAAGGGTCTAGGGACCTTGATGCACCTAAGCTGTTCTAGGACTAATATTTTGGGATGAATTTAGTTAACATTTTTTGTCATCTCCTGGGCAGCCCTCTGAAATGAGTGGACATCTAACCACAAGTATACACAACGGAGCCCACGTTCGGAACTATCAAAATGTTGGTGATTGTTGCATCTAATACTCTGTGGCTATGTTCGGGTCAGCGTGCCCTGCAAACTGTGGGTGCCAAAGCAATTAGATAACCACTACCACATTCCCCTAGAATGGCGTTGGTGTATAATTGTCCCCAGACCCTTTCTCTGCAATGGATAAGTAAAGGGTCTGGCCTAGCCAGACTAGTTTATAATAGAGTACAAATTCATACAAACATAATTGCTATAGTTGGCATGAAACATCCCGTGGAGTTATAAGATCCTCTTCGACTTATCTTTTGATATTACTCAAATACCTCGTCTTATAGTAGTCAGCATAATTTAATCTCTTGACTGAACATTGAATATAATAGTAATAGCTCTAGTTTTTTTTTATAAAGCCGGAGTACTGTTAGCCAGTGATATCGCTGTAACCTTGCCATTCGATTAATGGCACATGTAACGCATTGAAATTACGCGAGGCAAATCGGAGTGCTATTTAAGAGCGATACTGTACGTCTAATAGCGAGGTTACCCTCGCTAATAGCAGGCCAGCTTTTTTTTAAATCATTTGCAGTGTAGCTGCACTATAGTGCACTCACTGTTCCCTACTTCAGGATTAAGTTTCTCAAAAAAAAATTCCGTAGCCTGAGCTATTAGCTTACCCATGCTATTGGCTTACCCAAGCTATTACTCTTACTATAATAAGTTCATTACATTGCACTTCATAAAGAATTGATGTAACTAGCAAGCTTTACTTATGTCAATATGAGAGCAAAATTTGTAGCAGCAGTAGTTGAATGTTATTAGGTCACTTGGACTCAGACTAGGCCGTCCATATACAGAGTAAACAGCGAGAATTCCATCCCAGGTTTTGTACCATTGAACAGATGATGATATTCCAGAAGTTATATGTGGGGTGTGGTTACAATATTTATTTCCAGTCACTCTAAAGGGGGGGGGGGGTTGGACTGAACCCCCTCCCTCTTTGTAGCTTCAGTAAAAAAACACTTCAATACAAAATGCAGACACTGTGGTTAGCTTTGACGTAAAAAGCCTATTCACCAAATTTTCTGTTTATGAAACACTGCAAATTGTAGATAAGAAATTATACTATATGATGATTCATTAGAAGAAAAAACAACACTCACAATAGAATCATTAATTGATCTTGTTAAGTTTTGCATGTCATCCATTTATTTTGCATTCAACAACACAATGTTTCTCCAAGTAGAAGGAGCACCAATGAGATCTCCATTCTTGATGTTATGGAGGAATTTGAGGAAGGGTACAAAACTATAAAAACTGCATGGGCTAGTGTAAGCTAAAAGTCATTTACAGTGTAGCTACACTGTATGGTGCAGTCACTATCTCTGTACTTCAGGATAAACTTTCTCTGGAACTTTGCTTTTAATCGATGGCTTATCCTAATCTGTTGAAAAAATTCCTGTAAATATGGGTAGAGCTGCGTTAAAGAATGACGCTGTCTCAAACTAGAAATAGCTTGAACTGTACATTTCCAAAGCTAGAGCAGCTGAGTGCTCGACACTTACCCTTATTATTTTAATTAAGCTACCGTGGCATTTTCACTTTGTTCCCATGCTATTTCACTTTGTTCCAGTGTTATTTCACTTAGTTTTCCAATACATTATTGAACGGGTAAGTAAATTAGCCTGTATTTGACATATTTCGCAATTTCACACTATGACTCATGTAATTAGTACTATAATGTAATACATAGTTAATTTTATTTTCAATATCCAATCCTTGGTGAAGATCTGCTAAACTTGTCTCTGTTTCCTCTCTCTTTATCTATCTATTGATCTATCAATCTGCCAGATTTTACTGTAATATGTATATAATTATGTATAGTATGTCCAAGTTGAGTTGGCCAGAAAAAAACTTAAATAACTTTTGAACGAAACAGCTACCATCCAGGGTTTGCACCATTAGAAAGCTCGCGCGGAAGCGGTTAAAAATATTTCCTCAGTATACTCCAAAACCTGAGAGAAAGTGCGATTCTAAACCTCAATACAAAAATCTATGAGAAGAAAAAAAACACAGGTTTCCCGCTTAAAACGCGCCTGCTTTAAGTCACGAGGTACAATTTATTACGGGGACTGTCTTTATTAAGAATTTGTAAACAATGAGCGGCTTCTTCTAGGATTGCTGCGTTTCTAGCTTCGTATCCCGATTAGCTTAGGTTGCTATAGTATGTCCACGTTGGGTTGGCGGCGACCACAAATGTGGCAAAAGAGGAATGCACTTGGCGAAAACCGGAAACCAATTAGGGTCACATGACAGTAATAGCTCAAACTCGCGAAAACATCGACGCCCACAGTACAAACGGGGCGGGTCTAAGGTGGGTATTATTACCGTAAGTTTACTTGTTGAAATGAAAAAGAAGCTGAGGCAGTTTCTACCGCTGCTGTATTCAATATATGCTCGGTTATACGCAGTTTATCGTTTATACGAGCTTCTTGTTGTGGCTTAAACTGACTGAAGGTTGCGGAGGGCGATCCGGAGCTACTTAAAATTAACATATGCACAATTCAAAGCTCCCAAGGAATTAAATAAAAATCCACAAATAGTAACACTTCCTCCAGACAAAGGCAATACCACTGCACTTCTTGATAGCGAAAGTTACAATAAAAAGGCCAAAAACTTCTTAGTGACTCAAAAACATACAAAATTTGCCTTTCACATGAACGAAAATAAGATATCTTAAATGTTGAACTGCTGAGAATCATTTTGCTTCAGAATGGTCATATTTATTTTATTTTATAAAAAACCGTCTTAAATATCATTAGAGATACTAAACACTCAAACTCCATACACTTTATATAATAAACTACATTGAGCATGAAGTAATATGGTTATCACTTTAGAAATACATATCGCAAGTATAATAAAAAATAATTATTACATTTAATAAATCTACAGTTACTGCTCCTTGAGATTGTGGTTATGGTCTGGAACTGTGTCTTCTAATAATGACACCATCTACAATAATTCTTGATTTAGCATGAAACACAAAATGGCGGTTAGAAATATTGTATGGGTTGGAGCCCCTGCAAATATATTCACCACTTTGCTCTTCTTGTAAATTAAGCAAAGTGATAGAATTATCTTGAATTAATTTACTTTGATGTAGAAAGTGAACACTGAACCACTCTGTTGGCATAACACTATGGCACGTGAGAGTAACCGTACTATTCTTGGTCACTTCTACCCAGCTTGGTGATACCTTACCAAAATTGTATTTGTATAATTCACCCACGTTGTTTGTTAACATCCAAACTAAAGCGGCTGATTCGAAATTGCGTCCACCGCTAGTCCAACCGCAAAAATATCGCCCGAAGTCCTCTAGTTTTAAATTGATTAATGTTAACTGTTTTGATCCTCTGAAGTGTCGATTAGGAACTGGGCCAGCTCCCACATGCCGAGCTAAGTAAGCGTTACGGAATGTCCAGCGAACTGCTGAAGCCTTACAATTACAGTATAGAGTAACAGAAGAGTTTTGCTCCAAAAATACATATTTTGGAATAACTTCCCCCAAATATACTTCTATATGTTGCCAATTTCTTCTACCACTAGATGTAACAAAATAAAATGCTGAAATAATTAGCGTACTATAAAAAGTATTCAGCTTGTCTTCCACCGTGGACTCATAACAAATCATTATTTTTATATCTTATATAGCAATTTTGATTGTTTATTCTGCCAATTAACTTGGACGCTCCAGGGCACATTATAGTTTAATACAAAAGTGTGAAACTGTTATTGCTTTTATGCTACATAGATCATCTAGAACGAAAACCATTTGAAATTGATGGATTCAAAAGTTCAAATCTATATAGAATTTAATGAGAAAAAATATATCGTTATTCAAATGTGGAGCACTTTCTTGCCCAACATGATATATCCAGGGTAAAATAATGTAACCATATTGCTATTCACCCTTCTGGGGTGAATAGCAATTGATGTATGACATATGGGCCATCCCAAGATGGCTCTAAGCATTTGTTGAGACTTGGATTGCGTTTGAAAACTACATCACCTACTTTAAAATTGGCTGCCAATTCGACTCCCTGGACAGACGTTTCTGTGCACACTTGGTTGACAATGATTCTTTCAAATGGTGCGTTTGGCATGCCAACATGTCATCTAGATCCGAGATGAACTGAGGTAAGTTGACTGAGGGAAGTGATGACGACGTCCATAGTGACTTCAATGTTGAGAGAATAAATGGAGATGGCTTTAAAAATAACAGTTCGTGTGGGGTGAAGCCATGACGTGAACTGGGAACATTACGTGCAAAGTAAAGAGCAAGATCAAGAACAATTGGCCAGTCATGCTTATGTGAGATACATTTAGAGAGCATGGACTTCAATGTTGAGTGAAACCGCTCAAGTCTACCATTTGATTGCGGGTGATACGGTGATGTGCGAATGGACCCGATGTTATACCTTTCTTTGAGGAGCGACAGAGTGATAGACATAAAGTTTGACCCTTGGTCCGTGAGAGAATGGTGAGAGGTGGACCCAAAACTGCAATAATAGACAAAATGGCCTTGGAAGTTTCCTCTGAGGTGTAAGTTCTCAGAGGAACTGCAAAGGGGAAACCCGATGCTAATTCCATGCAAGTGAGTATGAACCTGAATTTCTGTTTGGACGTTGGGAGCAATCCAACAATGTCTAATTCCAGTTTCTCTCATCTCTCCGTCTAAGATGTCCTCTAGTGAAACAGGTGATGCACCTTCTGTGCTGTGTAATGCCTCTGACACATGTGAAGCTAAATCTGATTGTGCCTGCATTGCCCTTGTAACTGTGAGAACAGGTGTGGGCGTTAGTTGATGAACTCAATGAGGTTAATGATATTCTGCTTGCCGAAATCAGTGCCAAGTAGAACAGTACAAGGTGGCAAACGTGAATCTACTGCCAAATGACAATCACCTTGAAGTGTGGGCAGAATGACTGGTAGTGTGAATACAGGGACTGACTTTGTGACCTGTGATGTACCTTTGATTGAGACAAAATGAGAAAGTTTGTAATCTAGGTCAATGAAATCATCAGATATGACAGATATCTTAGCACCTGAGTCGATAATGATCAGGGTTTCAATACCATTTACTGTGCCTTGTGTGACTATGTCTTCCTCTATGTGACAGTTGAGTGGGAGGATGGACTCTGAGTTTATGTCGTCATCAGAGAGAGTAGGTTCGACTACACGTACCAGCCTAGATGAGTTCCTAGGTATGGGAACAGGTTTCGATGATTGTTGTGTTTGCTGAACAGTGTCGTGTGAAGGTTGCATGTATGATTGCCGTGATTGGGTTGTTGTTGAATGAGTGGGACAGATATTGGCGTAAGCTGGTTACACTTATAACAGTGACTGTGGAGATATCACGTCTAGGGGGTGAACTTTGAACTGGTTTGGAATAGTCCTGTGGACGATTAGGGCTATAATGGGGTTGGTGTTGATTTATTGTGGGAGAGGGTAGAAGTGCTGAACGATAGGTCGTTTGTATACATGCCGTGAATCAAAAACAGATTGTTCTTGATGAGCATTAGAACGGAAGTTGTTAGGAACGAATTTAGAGTGAGACACAGAGGAGGAAAGGAGCCAAGAGTTACACTCCTGAACAAATGCACTGTTGGAGGCACAGGGTTTGTTGAGAACAGCTTCCCTGTGATCCTGTGACATACCAGCTACAATTCCCACAGTAGCAAATAAATTAGCCATGTCAGAGACGACTGCATCCCTGAAATTCAACAAAAATGGAAGACTACCCAGAATAACCTCAAACTTGTACTTCCAGTTATTGTACCATTGAATCACGGACTTAGTACCTCCAGTTCTAAACTTAAGCGGGTAAGAGTTCAAACATTCAGTGATAGAATAACCTACTGCATTAAGTAATACTAGTTTCATGTCATCGTAAGATGTACAGTGACTGACATTGTTATAGTAGGCTTCTTTGTATCTTCCTAACAGACAGGTAGGTAAGTAAGAATGAAAGTTTTTATAGGCTATACATCATTGCTTCAAATCATAAACATATTCTGAGATTTATCAAACAATCAGCAAAAGTTGCACCGATAATCTATCGGTGTATCGTTTATCGGTTTATCGGCCTAACAAATTAGAAAACCATGTGCATATCGTTCTATTGCTAAGCCAACTATAAAGTTTAGGCAGAACTCGTACCTTGAAACCAGTCTTTATACCATCGTTCTCATCCCTCAGCGTCTTCAATTGCTCATCTATTTGCTTTAACTGACCCTGCTTTTCTTTCAATTCTGTAGCAACTGATCTTCTAATGTACAATTCTCGCTGATTTTGGTGTTTTCATAGGCTTATCATAAATATGTACAATACAATACATCATTAAAATGCTAATTAAAATTTTAACAGAGTACATGAGTTAAACATTGTGAAATCTATAGTAATACAATTTATTAGCTATAGTGAATATATGTTCACTCAATCAACTAGAAATATGATAGGTAGTACCCCTAACTCATATTATAATACTATTGAGTTATATATAATGATGTGATATACAAGAAGTTTTACTGGCCTTCCATGTATAAGGAAGTTTCCACATACATAAGATCCACTCATCTGTAAATTTTTCTTACTTAAATTGCATTATTAATTTAAAGGTGAAGAGTTGTGATACGTGCCAGAGAAGTAATAAAAAGTTGAAGAAGGCTAGTGGTCCACTTAATCCCATTCCAGTTAAAGCGAAGCTGTGGCACCAAGTTGGTATTGATTTGATAGGACCACTACCTCAAACGGCTCAAGGAAATAAGTATAACTTGAAGATTCCTTTAAGACATCCTTCACAATTCACAAATATCTTGGAAAGGTATTTATCAATTGAAGAGTTCAAAAGGAATTCTTCAAAAGAAAATAAATATCAGCCGACTTAAAGTCTACACACGACGAATAGTTCTAAGGTAAGTTAAGCAGTGTAATGTATTAATCAAATTATGGGAATAAGTGTTGATATAGTTGGACGCTGCATCTCATCCTAACCTGCAGCAGGAAAATTCTGTTAAACTACAAGCTGTGACATCACATACATCTCATGGCCAGAATAATGTTGAAGAATCAAAACAAAAAGAGTGTAATACAGATTGGGATATGCAGGAGACGGTTAAGTCAAGTGGAACTCATGAAAACAAACCAGATGTAGTGGATGAGTATTCTCCTCAAGTTGTACATGATACTGATTTTAGTTGTGGTAAGAAAAAAGTTATTCAATATCTAATTTGGACTAATATTTTAGTATTATATAATTGTGACCGTCTACGGGAAAACCGGGCACAACGCGGCGTGCGTAATATCGAGAAAAGATCGATCGATTTCTTAAAAATGTATTGTTTCAAGCCTACCGAAGGGAACGGTTAGGTCTATTATAGCAGGAACGACTAAAGCTGCAGCGATAAAACTTGGAGAGCTCAATATCTGGACGCCGACAACTCCGTAAGTGCAAAAAAAAAAAATTCGAAGGTGCCGCGTTGTGCCTGGTTTTCCTATAGACGGTCACAATTTAAAGACTTCAGGTACTTCTAGTATTACCTTTCTTTATCGTGCTATTGATTGTCCTAGTACAGCCTGGTGTGAATCATTGAAGCCACTGGTAATGTAAGAAACAAACCACTTTTGATTATTTCGTCACCAAGTCAAGTGATGGCAGGGTCAAGGTCCATACCCATTTCTAATGCTGATTTCTGTTTTGAATACATGGACAAATTCATAATTAAATAACATTATTCATGAATTTGATAGAGTGGTCTTTCCAAAGTATCCAATGTAGTTGGTCCTATAAAATATTTCATAATTTCATTGATAATTGATATAACATAATTATAATTGCTTAAAACCAGCAACAATTCATAAGTTAAGGGTGGTGGCACATAGCAACGCGCACCGCCTGTAGATCCGGATATTAATTTATTACCCGCCAATACCCAACCATTCGATAATACACGAGCAGTAGCCATCGCGCAGTAGTAGCAGTAGTATAATTTGCGAAGTTGTGGTGTTTTAATTTAGCTTCTTGTTGTCTCATATTCGTTTATAGCAACTCTCCATACGTCGTCTGAGCTCACACGGCAAGGTGCACCAGGCTATGGAATACCAAATGCGACAATAATCAAATTGTTGATTCCAAGTTACTGATTCTCGATTACCGTTCACTAATGCTCGATTATCGCTCACACGATGCTCGATTATCGTTCATGCGATGCTCGATTATCGTTCCTGCGATGCTCGATTATTGTTCACGCGGTGCTCGATTATCGTTCACGCGGTGCTCGATTACCGTTCACGCGATGCTCGCTATAATATTTTCAGGAAACCCTTTACCTAAATTATCAGTTCTTTAAATAAAATGTCTGACCTGGAGCTATGCGACTCTGTTTTAAGAGAATTAATTCAAGCAATAGAACTCATCGAAAGTATATACCCCTGCTATGACTTGGAGATCCAAGAAAATGCTATCGAAAGTGCGGAGCTATTATTGCGGGTGTCACTTCTTGTAGAGCCTCTTCTTCCTGAAGAGCATAGAGCGGAAATTACGAGAGTAATCCAGCATCTATTGTTAGAAATGACAAGCCAGTATGAGCTGCAGCTTCACTGCACCAGAGGTAGTCGTGGCCGCCCACTAATAGGAATACCAGAAGATCAGCTGAGGTTTCTTCTTGAAAGTGATTTCAAGATCACTGATATAGCAGGAATGTTTGCTTGTTCCACTCGCACAATACAAAGGAGGATGAGAGACTATCAAATAGAGCCTGATCAGTTTAGTGATATTAGTGATTATCAGTTGGATGAGCTTGTGAGTGATCTGGCAGTGCGTTTACCTGATTGCGGTATTCGAGCTATACAAAGCATGCTTAAGAGCGATGGCATTGTACTCCAGAGAGAAAGGGTGAGACAGTCTCTTCACCGTGTTGACCCTACTGGAATAGAAACTAGGCTACGTAGAAGACTTCATCGTTGGTCATACCAGGTATCCAGTCCGAATGCTTTGTGGCATATTGACGGCTACCACCATAAACTTGTACGGTGGCGAATGGTTGTTCATGGGGGAATCGATGGCTACAGTCGAGTTCCTGTGTATTTGAAGGTAGCTTCGAATAATAAAGCCAACACTGTTTTAGAAGCATTTTCACATGCAGTGGCCAACTATGGCTTGCCATCTAGGGTAAGGGCTGATTGTGGTGGTGAAAATATGCAAGTTGCTCGTTTCATGCTGGAACATCCTCAACGTGGTCCTGAAAGGGGAAGTTTTATTATGGGCCGTAGTGTGCACAATCAGCGCATAGAACTTCTATGGAGGGACTTATTCTCTGGTTGTATTAATTTTTTCTACTATTTGTTTTATTGTATGGAAAATGTTGGCCTCTTGAATCCTGACAACATTGAAGACATTTGGGCACTCCATTTCATATACCTTCCAAAAATTCAGTCTCAATTGGATCTTTTTCGAGATGCTTGGTGCAATCATCCTATTCGTACTGCTCATAACAGAACACCAAATCAGTTGTGGATATTAGGAATGGCACAAGCTTGTGTAGAAGATCCTGGAAGTACAGCAGTGCAAGGAATGGCAGAAATTAATTTTAATCAGGTATATCTTATTTGCCATTTAGCAGATATAGTATAAATAGTAAGGATTTATCAATCAAATAATTATTTTTATTAGGACACTTGTGACTATGGAATAGATTGGGATGAACGTGTCAGTGTGGACGATAACAGCATCACCGTTCTTATTCCAAGCCTTCCCCAAGATTTTATCACAGAGGAGCAAGAGAGATATTTAAGAGCAGAGTTAGTACATCATCAAGACAATAACTTCGGTTTAGAACAATATGTACTATGTAGAGCATTCATAAATAGTTGTCACTCATCTCAAGTGTAAAAGTTATATTGTCTGTGCCATTCAATTAACAGTTTCATTTAGTACAGTGATCAAAGAAGTCATGATTATGAAATAAATTGAAAAATCAGTTGTTGGCATAGAAGTAATCACGTATGAAGTTGCTAGTGGGGGAAAATAAAAAAAGTAGTAGGTATAGGAGTGCACAATGAGGTCATATAGTTATAACATTCCAAATCCTCCATGGCATGTGATGGCTTGTGTCATCTTCTCTTTAAACAGGGAATAATTTGAATGATACTTTGTAGGCAAAGTGAGGTGTAATGCACATGTTGAAGCAGTTGGGTAGATTGCGCTGTCACTAAATGATAGAGCAGGAGTTGAATCAAACCCCAAAGGGGGTATTTTTGAAGCTCCACAAAAAAAACTTAACACATCTTCTAAGGCTACCTCTCCACCACCTAGAGATGTGGATATTAATAATATAAAACATATCTTTAACCCTTTTGATGACTTGTATATTACCTTTGCACTCTTCAAGGTAATCACCAAACTGTATATATGTATCCACTTCCTTGATCTTATTGGTGGTGCCATTCTCTGAATATTGTATTCTTCCGAGTAAAAGGTCTTTTATCAAAGCTGTAATATTAAAAAAAAAAAACTATGACAAAAGTAAATAATAAGAAGAACGTTTTTGAAAATCACCTCATCATAGAGAACCCGTATAAAATTGAAACATAGCTACTGAAATTGAAATATTTAAGGTATGCTTACCCGGAGTCAATTCTACCCGTCCAGTGGTAGTAAACAATGATTCAAAGAGACCGGGAGACAACTGAAGAGCAGATCCAACACCAAGTGTTAGTCCATCTTTAAGTTGATCTAGCTCCCCTTTCGACTTTAAGATAATATACTGAAGTGACAGTGCTCTTACAATAGAATTTTTGTTTTCTAAATTTATAGAAGATAAAGGTGTAGTAATCCCATTATCAATAAGAACATCTGAATTGACTTCAATAATGTTCTTTAACTCAACATTGCTGGTTGCATTATCAATCTGAATAAAGAAAAGAGAAACATGTTGATAGCTAATTATAGAATACAAAATCTATGCTGTACTAGACCAGCATTTGCTTGTAGCATACAGTAACACATTACAAGAGAATGTCCACCTTCTCCACACATACATGTAGCAAATTGCATTACAGTTTTTTAAACTTCTATTCCCTCTCTTTCCTTTGTTTTCTTCATTTCTTATTTTCCTCTTTAGTTATCTTTTCTTTCTTTGTTATTATGTGGGAGTGTTTTCTTTTAGTTGTTTTTTTTTCACTTCATTTACTTTATTTTTCATATCTTTCTTGTTTTTTATTCTGGCTTATGCATGGTATTGAAAAAGTAGTTTTTGTTAGTTATTAAGGGTGCTGGCACCTAGCAACGCTCACAGCGCGTCTTAATTGAGCAATAAACCACGAAACCACCGAGTTGTAGAGGTAGAGGGCGGACCTTATATACCCGCGCATAGAAAAGAGCTTCCTGGCAGACCGTGGTAAGTATAGTTAACTCGGCTAACGGAGGGCGGGGCTAGAAAATTGCACAGTAGCAAAAAAGTGCGAGACAATTGGAATCTATTTTGCAGTCCAAGTCCAGAAGGACGAAGAGTTCATACCCTCCAACTTTTCCAAAGGAGCTTCAGGGACCATAGCCACGCCCGCCACTAATTAACTAAATAAGTACGATTAAGACTAATAAATAGGTGTAGCATTTAAATTATATTGGATTTTTGAAAGTTTAAAAAAATTTCTGTGGAAAAGAATTGAAGTTTTTCATTATCAAGTGCTTATTCAATGAGGACAGAGATATTGCATGGAACTTTATTCTAGTTCATTTAAGTTTTACAATAGTTGTATACAACTACCTCAAACCTTGGAAGAGATTTATATTTGATGTATCAAAATATATATCCAACATTATTCCCTACACCAAATGACTGTTCATTGTAATAGTAAATTGCTGTTGCTTCTGTTTATGTATTTATTTTATAGTCATTATTATACAAAGTTTGTTGTGCTAGCTAGAAAGTAGTAAATAACCACTACTTTATTACTGCTTTTACCTTTAGAGCTTCTCCCTATACCAGTAATTGTTGAGGCCAGCTAAAATCAAAATGACATTGCCTTCTGGCTCTTTTAGGCTTAGGAGGACCGCAATCACTCATGTCAACCTCTACAATAACCGTGAATCTACTCTTGCATTTGTGATACTGACGATCTTTTCCCATTTCGCGTACAGACTCCCTTTACCTTTTGCCGGTTAAAGTAACTTTCCGGGACAAATAGTAGTCTCTGCCGGGACCGGGGACAAAGTTAACAAATCCGGGACGGTCCCGGATATTTAGGGACGGTTGGAGCCTATGAGAGTTAGTCTTTCATTTTTAGTACTGCGGCATAACTTAACAAGGTAATTAAAGTTGTCGTAGTGTACAGTCGTGACCCGACTGGAAAAAATCACGTGAAAATGTGAATAAATATAAAGCAAAATAGAAATGAGAAAAACAAAATCGACAACTTTGTAACAATTAGCTATAGCAAGCGGTGGGCGAAATTCCAGCTTCCGTCCTCTGTTTCCAAATAGTGGCGTTTACTTTTGAGACTTTGAGGCTTCATAACTCTTGCAGTTCCGTTTGTGTGTTAGTCATTATTGATCAGTTGGCTGTCAGTTGACGGGTCCCAGAGATCCCCCGGGCAGCGTGGCCCTGCAAGGTAATAGAATCGGAGTTACCTTCCATAGCAACAGTTAATTGATTTGTGTGGGCGTACCGCGTAACCGGATGTGTGAGCACCCTTAATTGTACCTGGAAACTAACGTACAAATGTATCACGGTATCTACACCAGCGCCCTTCTGCAGATAATTTAGGTGCAGTGAACGACAATCGCACTGCGAGGGCGACTATAGGAGTGCGAAGACGACAATCGAAGTGCAAGGACTATAATCGAAATACAAGGACGACAATCGAAGAGTGCAAGAACGGTATCTGAGTACCTTGTAATCTATAATCGAGCATCGCGTGAACGATAATCGAGCATCGCGTGAACGATAATCGAGCATTGAGTGAACGGTAATCGAGAATCAGTAACTGGGAATCAACAATTTGATTATTGTCGCATTTGGTATTCCATACCAGGCTGCCTCTCCTCCAGTAGCCGTTCTCCGGACTCTGCGCACCTGAACTCAAGCGGATGGATCCACCAGGCTCGATTTCTGCGTAGCGAAGACTTCCCAAGATGCGCAGATCTAATACCTTCACCTCTGGCTATCTCCAATAAACTGCTCTCTCTTCTGACTCTCTTGTTATGTTATTGTTCTATTGATGTTTGTTTACTCTTAATATAGGCGAGTGGAATTAAAGTTCCAAATTTTGTAACAGTTTTTCTTGGAATCCAATAATGAGAACTACATAAAAATTTTACACACGGGTAAACCAAAAAAAAATGAACTGCACCACGTAGAGAATTTTTCAATATCATATAAATAGAAAAAATTGCGAATAAATCATAAAGTAATATTGAAATGGAGAATAACTCGTTGTCTTGCAGTAGAGTATCGGTTCGGCTAGTAGTGCACCAAATTGCGGCGCTCCAACTTACCGCACCGCTCCAAAAAACTGCTACAAAGTTTTATAACCAGGCCCCGATATTTCCTGATATTTCTTCCAGATTCGCTCTAAAATTAGTGAGCGGCTCCTTCGGCAGGTACTTTGTCCTTGTGTAGTAGTGGAGAAGCCCCATGTAAGTATACAATAGTAGTAATCGTGCATAGCAACCATCAACAAAAAATTGCGTAGGCGGTGTGCGGCCACCCTTAAGTATGTTATTTTGTGTGTGTTTGTTTCACAGATTTTCAGCCAGAAAATATTATCAAAATGCTGACAGCTATAAATCCCACAGAATTGGCGGAGAAGTTTTTGTCTACTCTAGATTCATTTCCAGAATAATTATAGCAGTGAAAATGTAATGTTGTTTTATATTACTCCTTCATTTTACATGCATGTTGTTATTATGTTTAAGATCAGCGAAAATCAGGTATTTCAGTTATTCCTAACATTTGCCAATATACAAGTATCTTTTCGTATATTATGCAGGCACAACAAGTTATGCGTACCAGTTATAGGATGGGCAAACAAAAAGAAAATGATATTGATGGTCAGTTTCGATGAGTACAAAAAAAATTATTGCTAAGACAAATGATTTAGTTTGGGTTAATACGCAGGTACGATGGATTTACCCTCAATCATCCAAGGAGAGTGGCTGACAGACATCCATATTAATGCAGCACAAAGAATATTAAGAAGGCAATTTTGTTCACTAGTTGGATTCCAAAATACTCTGAAAAGTCAAGATTTGAGTTTAAAAAAAAAGGATAGTCCGTATATACAGATTGTTAACGTTAACGGCAATCATGGATTACAATTGAAGGTGTTCGTGGTCATCTTGTTCTTGTGTATGACAGCAAGTATAGGTCACTTGCCAACAGAACCAAAGAGATCATTTCAGTTTTAACCAAACCGAGTGTAAACTTCATTGATGCAGTGATGGAACATACGCAAATGCAGAGGGGTTATTCTGATTGTGGTGTTTATGCTATTGCTTTTGCAGTGGACCTTTGTTATTGACAACATCCAGCAAATTTAAGGTAGCTATATACTGTATAGGTACTGTACTTTTTTCTTTTATTTGTAAAGGTATATACAGCCAAAAATGAGAGCACATATGATGTCCTGTCTCTATAATGGGAAATTTCGACCATTTTCATCTCAACTAAATCAAAGCATCAAACTGCCTGATCCCCAAAGAATCACAATACAATTGTACTGCTCATGCAAAACAATGGATGATAAAGTTGACAATATGGCATTTTGTCCAAGTTGTAGTAACTGGTACCACCAAAGGTGTGAACGAATTCATGATATTGTATTTAACGACAAAAACACAGATTTTATCTGTTCCTACTGTTCCTGAATTTGTCCAACTCATATATTCATTTATTAAGGACCAAGTCATTCACATTATATTTTGCTCAATTGCTAAGTCATTCACATTATTCACCTCAAATTGTTAATTTGTCTTTATTTTATTAACTATATATTAATTAATGTTCCGACTTTTCTTTAATAATGAAATATTGATCAGTTTCATAACAGTTGATATAGAATTTTGAGTGAGGCGTACTTCCAATTTTCAACCAAAGCCCAAAGCCATTCTTCACTTTGGTAGCTGTGTATAATAATTATTATGCAATGAGATAGTATTACTCCACTTTGCTACCTTCTTAGTTTACAGCTAACTCTCATAATTTCTTTGTTCTGTAATGTCTTGCAAGGCTTTGTCATCATGTGATAAAGCATTAGTATCCTTCAAATTGCTGGGATCCACATATCTAAGGGGGGGGGGGGGGATCCCTATATCTATGCGTAGACATGGGCACCCCCGTCCCTAAACCTTTAATGTTTCACACCCGGGATCCCTATATCTACGTAAATATAGAGTTGGGGGTCCCTATATCTCTGGGGTGTCCAAAACTTTATGACACCGGTCCTAAATTTTACTAAACAGAATCCTCTGGTTTAGCGATCATTACCCGTATCACCTTAGAAATTGAATTGTTTTCCGCTTTGAATTGTTTTGCGGATGTAGTTAAAACTCAAAAACTTATGGGAGCTCCATTTCTATTCGAGTTAGTGACGGTGGTAAGTTAATACGCTATTTGTCACAGTTATAAGCCCTGCTCAACAGCATTTACTTGAAAATTCATTGTCCACTAGACGAACCACAAAGGTAAGTCTTGCATAGGTATGTTCAGTTGTGTGAAAGCATTGTACTTGTCATAGCTGGTCTGGCTCTGGTAGATTGAAGGTAACCAGCCTTCCATGCCTTTGATGACCCTTTACCTTATCTAAGCCATCCACCCAACATTGCCAAACAGGTAATATTGCATCAGGAATACTGTCATCCCAAGATATTTTTTTCCACCCAAGCTTTTGTAAGATAATTTTCCCTGAGATTAGATAACGTGACACCAGACGCATGCACGGGTGTTTTTTTAGTGGCGCTTAGCGCTTAATTGGACCCGCGGATCGATTTACGGTACAGCCTCATGAATATTGTAATGAGGTCTGGCGGTTGAGGGGGAAATAGCCCCATTTTAGGTCCAGTTTGCTCCGCTATATTTCATTCCTAAGCCAATTTGAGTCTAGATAAATGCTTAGCAACATCCCTAGATCCATTCCTATTCCATTGAGCACAAAAAAATCCCCTCATTACCAACCACGCATGACCTTTTCCTGACCACGTTGGTTACTACTGACCGAACAGCTGAAAGGGGGTAACTTTGGAGCTGATTTTCTCTTGGACAGGCAGTGCTTCAGTGCTTTAAATCAAGGTAATTTAATTCATATTACATTAAATAAACAAAATAACTTAATCACAAAATGCTAACTATTTTTGAAACATGAAAATACTAACACAACAAGCAACAGGATGGATTATCATCTCGAACAGCTTCACCGACATTGCAGGATATGTGGCAACAGATTGTTAAAAACCAAGGGCAAGTCACAGCCAGTGTATTCTTGTGCTGATCACACAGATGATCTAGTCTGTTTTGCTGGTCTTGACTCTGTGACTGATGGAGATGAATTCTTATTGCCGCCCAAGTTTTGCAATGTCTGCTACATGAAGCTACGTAGGTTGAAGAATACTTAACACAAACAAGCAACAGGATGGATTATCATCTCGAACAGCTTCACCGACATTGCAGGATATGTGGCAACAGATTGTTAAAAACCAAGGGCAAGTCACAACCAGTGTATTCTTGTGCTGATCACACAGATGATCTAGTCTGTTTTGCTGGTCTTGACTCTGTGACTGATGGAGATGAATTCTTATTGCCGCCCAAGTTTTGCAATGTCTGCTACATGAAGCTACGTAGGTTGAAGAAGGCCAAAGAAGCAGGAACTCCTTCACATCCCATTCAACCAATGATGTGGACATCTCACACAGATGACTGCAAAGTAAGAAGTAAAACAGGATTGTAAACCTCGATTATTAGTTAATAATGTAAAAAAAAGTGATGATGAAGGAAGGGGGATAAGTGGGATGGAAATATACCTAGCAAATTTCAATAATAAACCAATGCACAGCTTTGTCATCCATAACAAATACTATAGTAATATTCAGAATAAATATATACATTTTTAAGAAAACTTTTGTTGGGGAATTTACCATCAAAATTCCATAGTAACCAAAGACTAGTTATCACATCTACAGAAACCACTACAGTAATTATCTTAAAAATAAATATTACATCAAATGCTCTTAAAAGTGGAAATAAAAATAAATTTGTTGCTGGCATTCATTATCTAATTAATTAGTATTGTAAGATGTTGCAATCAGGTCCACCAGCTAATCAAGTTGTTTTTTTTTTTAACAGTTTGTTAGCTTTTATAATTACTCCACATCAAACACTATAGACCTGCCAACACTTTCAGCAGCTCTCTAAGGGAGGGGGACACAATAGGAAGTCTGTGCAAAGCAGAGGGCGGCCCAAAGGAGTCACCTAGAGATGTAATGGAGTATATCACCTCCATTAGCATTCCCACATTGCCTTCAGAAGATCCCTATCCCGATTACTCAAGTTCTCACATGACACAAAAACTGACCTGTCCAATTTGCCTTGGTCTTCTGAATGGACCTGTTCTGCTGTCATGTGATCCAGCTGTTTGTGCCACCTGCTGCTGCCAAGCCATTCAGACGTCATTTTCTCTGAAATGTCCATGCTGCTACAGTCAATTGCTTAGTTCAGCAACAATTTCTCGTCCCCCAGCTTTTCTTGTCTCGTGTTTAAATGACCTGCAAGTTACATGTGTGCGCAAGTGTGGTAAGGCAGTAAAAATTCAGCTGTATCAGCAACATCTTGCAGGAAAATGCCGAAGTCATTATGAAGACTTGAACTCACCATCTAAAGTGACGTTGCGAGATGTTCTCAACAGACCAGCTTCATCCCCAGCAACATCGGCTGAAATGAGGGCAACACATCATTTAGTGCGCCGGGTGCTAAACCAAGAAGGTAGTTCTTCAAGTTCATCGAGCATCATCACGATACCCACTAGCGGTCAGGTCAGTATTTGAGGATGAATAACATTAACATATTTTGAATGTAGTGGTGTATTTTATTAGCCAATTACCTTGGTCAAAGTACCAGGCTGCAGAGTTCAGAGTGGGGATGCTGCCAGGAGAACTTTGGACCGAAGAACGAAAGTTCTTAGAGCTGTGCGAGAGATAACGAGTGGAGGTGATAGCACTGCTCAGCTTGCAGCAGAAATTCATCATCTATCTAAAGCTGAAAGAGAAAATCTTCTCCAAGAAGTCAGACTTCCAGTTGCCATTCCTCCTAGCCATGACCTCGCCATGAAAGTGGATCTTGGAATTCCATGGAACAAGTTAAGAATACTCAGGAGGTAAAATAAAATTTATTAATTAAAACCAATACTTACCTAGTAGTTATTTTTAGATGGTTTAAGACCTTCAATGTGTCCATTGCCAGTGAGAGGCAGCAGAGGCAGTTGGCTAAAGCCAAGACGAGTGAAAACTTGGTCGCTGAGAGGGGTGCCTTCACCTTTTCCACAGACAGAGGTGAAGAGATCAGGGAAGTACCGTTCGTCTACTCCCCTAATCTCATGATTGCCATCGCTGAATTGGTGGACAAGCATGATAGGTGCATTAATAAATAGCATTAAAAAAGTGCTACATAAGTTGTTTTTTTTTACACCTATATCAGATCTGGTGCTGGTTTAACTTGGCACAATGACGCCATCCCTTCTGACGAGCTCTGGTTTAAGATTTGCGGGGATAAAGGCCGTGGAAGTTTCAAGCTTAGTCTTCAGCTTGTTAACACCCACAAACCCAATTCAATGAAGAATACCCATGTGATCTCATCTTCAAAGCTGGCGACAGTACCACCAACCTCCATACTGCACTAGACATGTATAAGGAGCATGTGATGGAGGCTCAAGGGATGCAAATTCAGTATGAAAATATTCATTTATGTATACTCATGAACCTACCATTTGAATAAGAACCGTACTGTCCGCCTCTTTCAGTCCGGGGATTATGAGTATTTGTGCCGGATTTATGGGCTCAGTGGAGCTAGTGGTACATCTAGTTTAATGAAGTAATCAAATGATAATTAGTAATTTTCTTACATAAGGTCGCCACAACTGCTTGTGGTGCTTAATCCCCAGTTCAAAGCTGGCTGCATCTCCTAAGCAGAGAGGGGCATTTCTCAAGAGGTCTTTAGAGTCCATTCGTGAAGATCACGCCAAGTTTCTAAGTGAGGGGAATGGAAACTTGAAGGTAGCAAAGGAGTACAACAATGTCATTGGAGAGACTCTGTTTCAAATTTCTCTTGACAATGTATGTTGATTCATCTGTGTATCAGAAAATAAATGAGAATTATTTACATGCTTCATTAAATTGATAGGTGTGCACACCCGGACTACATCTCTCCCTTGGCATCTTCAACAGGCTCTGGACACTTTTGGAAGATGCTTGTAAATCCATCGATTTTAAGTGTGCTGTGGAAGGCAGTGGAGCTGGATTTTCTGACGATGATGTATGTGACCTGAACAGATTGTCCAGGTTGAAGCAAGAGTTGTCTACTCAGCGAGGTTATGCCAACCTTTTGTCCGAAATGCTCACTTACAGCATTCTGACTCTCGTTAGTGAAGACATACACACTTTAGTGGCTAACTTGAAGGATGAAATCACTGCAACACAAGAGAGTATTGCTAACAAGGTAACTTTAAATTAAATGTAATTAACTAACAACTTACCCATAAAAAATTGTGTACAGGTGAAGGAGGTCTCGAAGCTGGAAAGTTCACTGAAACGGAAATTCAGTACAGCGAGTGGCGCATTCTACTCTTCCTTGGAAGGCAGTCTTCAAGCCCTATATGTCCAAAGGCAGGCATATCAGGGAGGGACATTTATCGGCAATCATGTCCACAAACTTTTGAAGGTACATGTAAATTACATCTATTATTGTTATTTAATCAGTTATAACCTTGAATGTTCCAGTCTAAAAGCATCGTGACTCTTTTTGGAAACTTGAAAAATGTGACTCCTGTACCTCCAAGTCTAATGGCAGCTGTAGATGAACTGGTAGAGACCTTCTCGAAGGCTTTTACTTTGTTCAGCCATTGCCACAATGGCTACAACTCGGCTGCATACATGAATGACACGGACATAGACAAATTAGGTAAGTTCAAATAGAAATACCTTTTTAAAGGGAAATCCATTTTACTGCTTTTTTTTTAGAAACTAGCATTGCCACGTTCATGAAGTTCTATAGAGAGAAGTTTCCCCAAGCAAGTGTTCTCCCCAAAATGCACATCATGGAAGAGCACATCATTCCATGGATGAGGCGCTGGAGAATTGGAGCTGGCCTAATGGGAGAGCAGGGAGCCGAGTCTCTTCACGCTCACTTCATGCGATTAGAAAGAACGTACCAGGGCATCGCCAATGAAGTAGACAGGCTGAAGTACATAGTGAAGGAGCATATGATAGAGTCTGAACCCTCATTGACTTCTCTGAGACCCCCAGCTAAAAAACTGAAGACTGATAAGGATGAAGAACAGTGATTTTTGCTTCTTTTTATTCTTTTTTTCCGTTAGTTTGTGTGTAGGTACAGTACAAGTGGGCTAGAGCTAGGCCACACAATCAAAACTACTATGAAGTAAACTTCAAATATACAGCAAAAAAAATAGCTAGCAGCTCAAAATTTACGCTAAGGGATGCACAATTAAATGGTTTTTAATCTTACCTGGTTCCAGTAGCTTGAAGCATTGCCAATAAAACGCTGCTTTACTTTTTTTCCATTAAGATTATACACACGCAACTCCCACACCCGACCTCCATTTAATGTGCTTCTCACTTCCCACAATAGGAAATTTCCTCCTTACGGGGGCGTGCGCTTCCTCTCCTGGGAATTCCCCTGATTAGCAGTGCTAAAAATGCATTTTCTTTGCACTGGGATCGTGTTTACTATGGAGGTTGCTAAGGGAATTTAGTGGAGCGAAAAAATTTCGGGGGCGGGTCTAAGTGCCCAGTTATTGCGGTATAAAAACACCCGTGCATGACGTCATAAACGCTAGCTACCATTTTGGCCACCACCCTCTTTGTTACTTCACCTTTGTGTGGAATTGGAGTAGTGATCAACAGTTTGTCACTAGAGGTGTCCCAATGGATACCCAGGGCTTTGATAGGCGAGTCCTGTAGCAGCTCTTTCTGGTCTTCTTTCTCAATGAGCTCTTCTGGAATTGTTGACAGGAGTTGCTTCTCCATTTTCTCAGATTCATGCCACACTGCTTTAGCAAGTCACACAGCTCTTCCCTCAGTTCTGCTGCTTCTTCAACAGTGGACGCTCCTGACAAGAAGTCGTCCACGTAGAACTGCTGTTTGACAGCTTTTGTTGCTTTGGGAAACTGAGATTCATGGTTAGTAGCATGGTGTCTGATTACAGAGGTTGCTATGAAAGGAGAGGGGCGTACTCCAAAAGTTAGCCTTTTCATTTTACAAGTTAGGAGGCTACCATCAGGAGCTCTGATATAGAGAAAATGATAAGCTTGGTCCTCAGGCAATAATTTAACCTCCCTATACATTTTACTAATGTCTGCTGAGATTGCAATTGGGTGGATCCTAAATTGCAGTATAATGTCCAGAATTAGAGGGTATAGGTTGGGGCCAACCAACAATGTGTCATTCAGTGAGTGCCCACTACTTGTTCTAGCACTAGCATCAAACACAGGACGCACCTTAGTGGAAGTGGAACTCTGTTTCACTACACCCTTTACTGGCAAGTAATACTTCCCCTGATCCTTATCTACTTCAGGCACAATTTCCACATGATTTAATTCAACATACCTGTACATCTCTTTGTCAAACTCAGTCAGTTTTCCCATTTTCTTCATCCTCCTCTCATTGGTGATCATTCTAGAGAGAGCCATTTTGAATGAGTTGCCCAGTGGTAGGGGGTCTTCATGTCTTGGTAGCTTTGCTGCATAACGGCCATCCTCAGTCTGAATAACTGATTCTTGGAATTGCCTGATGGCACTCTTTTCTTCAGGAGTTATTGTAGAAGCTTCCGGGACCTTTTCCAACTCGTAGAGATTTTCCAGTAACTGCAACTCCTTGTCTTCAGTAACTTCTACCTTGAGAGAGGTGCCAGTTTTGGTAGTAGATGTAGTGGAACCAGAGACAACCCCACCAAAGGCTGTCTTCATTGCTGTTATCCTGTCTGGTATTGAAAAATTTCTCTCTTCCTGCTCCCAGAACATGGGTAAATCGTTAGTACCTATTATGACATCTAACTTGCCTCCCAATTGTGGATCTGCCAATGTCAGTCCTCTGAGTAATGGATTTTGAGTTACAGCTGTTGCATCCTTTGGAGGTGCGGCTGGTGGGAGGTCTTTGACTATGGCCACACCCAATGGCATCTCCAGTTCTGATGGAATGGCGGTGGAGACATTCACTGTAGCCCAATGTTTGATCTTCCTCTCTGCTACAACACCTCGCATGGTGAGTTTGATGGGCTGTCTTTGGAGCTGAAGGAAAGAAGCTACTTCTTCACTGATTAGTGAGTGGGTGGAACAGCTGTCAAGGGCTGCTCTCGCTGTAATTTTCCTGACCTGGTTCTGTAGTGACACAATGGCCATAAAGATAAAACCATGACCCAACTCACATGTTTGATTGCTCTCTGGAGCCTCCAGTGCAGCTTGTGCTGCTAGAGTTATTCCAGGGCTCGACTTCTTCTTTTCCTCTTCATTCTCCTTGTGGAGAAGATAATTATGGGTTTGCTTGCAAAATCTGCAGGTGTATTTAGAGGTGCAACTTGACACCGGATGAGAATGGTGTAGACAATTGCTACAGTACTTGTTCTTATTTATTAGTGTCCACCTTTGAGGGACAGTCATTTCCTTGAATTTGGAGCATCTGTATAAGGGATGGAATGCCTCCTTACATGCTGGGCACTGCTTCCTGGAAGGGGCTGTCTCTGTTTTGGGCTCCACCTTCGTTGATGCTTCTGCTGCTGGAGGTGGGGCTGAGCGATGCTGGTGTTGCTTGCCAGATTTATGATTGATACTGACAGCTCTGGTAAGCCTAGGCAGGTGGTGAGACAGAGGTGTGACAAACTTGACCAGCTCATCTAGTGTGGGAAGCTTGTCTTCTTCTCCTAGGTGTTTTGTCCACTCTGTTAGCGAGCTCTTGGTCAAAGTCTCTGGTCACCATGGAAACAGCAAATATGTCCAAGTTCCTTCCCTCCAACTTCTCCATGTCATTTAGAACTCGTCTTGTCCTGTCCAGGATAAGGCGCATTGATTCTCTTGAATAATCATATTTAGTTCTTGCCAGGAACTCCTCTACTAACTGAGGATAGATGGTAGTTTTCCTCCCATAGGTGAGTTGAAGCTGTTCCAGTGCCCCTTCATAGCCCAGGGAGTAGCTGGAGTTCACCAGCTTCTTGGCTTCTTGGTCAAGCATAGCTTCAGATAGGAGGCTCAGCTTGTCTGCCTCAGGATAGAAGTCAGAATGCAAGTCCATGATGGATTTAAGTCTTTCAAGAAAGTGATTAAATTCTTTGGGCTTCCCATTGAAAGTAGGAGTCTGCACTTTGTATGGAGGCGGTAGAACACTTTTTGGGAGGCTCTTTTCCTTTAGTGGCTCAGCTGGCCGCACAGTAGTAGGAGTGGCAGGAGTTGAGTAGAGTTTGGTCCTGACTTGTTTCAATAGTGACTCCGCCGTGGCTAGCTGGACATTGATGTAACCATGGAAGCCGTAGGGTGTCGAAGAGCGGATATTCTGTTCGAGTTCTTGCATGACCTTATTGCCATCACTGCAAAAGGTTGGTGCCTCTATCTTGCTCTCCCTCACCCAGGCTGCTGCCTTTGATTGTATTCTGGCATCTTCCAAGTACAGGTCACTCAAGACAAGGGCCTCCTCCAACTTCTCCACTTCAGTATCATAGGCTTTGACCACAGTTTCATTTCCTTTAGTTTCACCTTCCACTTCCACTTGTAGCTTCCCTTCTGCTTCCATCAGTTCTATGATAGCTTCTTGAATCCCTTCATGTTCATCCACTAGTTTCTTCACTATATCCAGTTTGCTTCTCAGTTCCTTTTGTTTAATTCCAGCCAAGCTATCACTGGAAAAAGTCATAGCATTTTTTATGGCTTTAGTGACCTTTCCCCTCCATGTCTTTCTTTTTTTTTCTGAGCGAGTTCAAATCACCTTCTTCTGCCATCTTTGTCCACTATTAGAGATACTGTTCTTACTCTGAAAGGAATTCTTGCAACTATCGCTTGATTGTCCTAAATTTCGTTTGTTGTGCAGCTGAAGTTGAGATAGCTTGTACAGCCTTTTCCCTCCAACAGTTGTTCTTATGTGTCGCCTTCGAGTTAGCTCTTCTTCTTCTGAGCCAGGCCACTGGTCCCCCTTACCTTTACTTTTCACGGAACCGGCTCGAAGGACCAATGTTTCCGGATGTGTAAATTCCCAGAAGCCGAGGTTATTGATCCTGATCTGGAGGACCACCCCACTAGCAGGGGATTGTACACAGCAAGCTAGTATCAAAGGCTGTGCACAACTTTCACTTGCTCCTATTATGTCTGAGCTCCTCAACCTCACCAAAGACAAAAGGAGGGAGGACCACTCTAGTTACAGTAACTAAAGCTATTCCACAAACAGGATTCACAAGGATTGTTACAGATTAATTCTTTATTGAAGCATTTGTTTTGAACATCTTATATAAATTTTTACATGTGACGATTTGTTCCAAATAACGCACACTAGTGTGCGTGTATTAGAATAGAAATAATAAGTATAAATGTATGTTTATAAACAAATAATTGCATGATACAGAAGTAATAATTTTACTAGCACGATTAAGGTGAATAATTAATTAGCTGAACTTAGTTATTTCAGGCGTTTGTTGGGGTAAACCCAAACAGCTCTAACTGGGTTGAGTAGGCTATTCCAGAGGAAGGAAGCTGTAAATACCATGAAATGGACAAGTTTGGCAGGTTGCTAGTAATGAGCTTGCAGTAGTACAGCGAAATATGAGTTATTTAACTGGTATGTACCTAAAGATATCAATGTGAAGATATCTAGGGTGGAACAAATAAATAAATAAATAAATATAACTTGGGAAAGACTATCTTTTCCAGCCTCTTGTCAGTATCTGTGCAGCAGGGAATAGCACTTATTCATTACTCACCTCCGTATAAATAAAAATTACGGTTGAAGGGGCATGGGCGTTATTTAGAGTGCTCCGAAGAAATGGTTCACGTTTGATGCGTTCCTTTCTGCTCTAGTCGGTCCAACCGCGAGCGAATTCTTTCTTTTAAAACAGTGGATCCATGTTATTGGCAGAGCTAATCTCCCAGTGAACACCAGCACAAGAATTTGTAGCAAACACTTTGTGAACGCAGAAGGTCGGAAACTTTATGCTGGAGAAGTTCCATCGAAGCACTTACCTTCTCGGCCGACTCAGTCGTCAGCAAGCAAGAAAAGAAAGCCACCACAAGAGCGTTCTGTTGTAGAGAAGAGCCTGTCTTGTTCAATGAAAGAAGCAACCTGTTCTTTTCTAGATCAAGCTACTAATACTGACCCTGAATTTAGCACAACTGTATTTACACTACAAAAAGAAGTGGAAATTCTGAGCAAGGAACAGCATGAAGCTAAAAGTGATTTAATGAAGCAACAATTCAGGCTTGCAAACATAGCAGACAGTGACAAAACGGTGTGTTTTTACACTGGATTTCCTTCATACTCTGCTTTAAAAGAATGTTTTGATTTTTTTGGACCATCTGTTAACCACCTTTCATACAGCAGCAAATCTGATTCAGGATCTGCAAAAAAAGGCAGACCTCATGTCCTCTCACCATTAGAAGAATTTTTTCTTACATTGGTTTGCCTTTGCTTAGGCCTAATGGAGCAAGATCTTGCTGATCGTTTTGGAGTATCGCAAAGTACTGTTTCCAGAATAACAAATACTTGGATAAATTTTCTCTATCTTCAATTCAAAGAAATTGATCTGGCCAAGCAAAGATGTCATAATTGTCTTATGTGCCTAAATCTTTCAAGGATCAATATCTATCTACTAGAGTTATTATAGATGCAACTGAAATTTATGTAGAGCAACCACGACTTCTTGAATTACAGCAAATGACACATATAAGGCCTTTATTGGTATTTCTCCTAGTGGTGCAATAATATTTGTGTCTAAACTTTATCCTGGGTCCATATCCGACAAAGAGTTGACTCGGCAATCTGGCATTTTGGAGTTGTTGGAACCAGGAGATTCTATCATGGCAGACAAGGGGTTTGACATTGAAGAATATCTTATTCCACTAGGCGTTAAACTCAATATTCCTCCATTTCTTCGAGGAAAAACTCAATTTGATCATAGTGAAGTTGTTGTCACAAGAAGAGTAGCATCATTGAGAATTCATGTTGAGCGAGCTATGGAACGCATAAAGAACTTCCATATTTATGATTGCACATTACCTGTAACTATAACAGGAATAGCGGATAGAATGTTTTTGTTTGTTGTTTTTTTGTCAAATTTTCACCCTCCTTTATGTACTTTACTAATTTTTTAATTAAAACATGATGATCATAAAATGATTCCAATATGTTAAAATTGACAGACAAAATATTTACAAATAATAGCTAGGTTTAGATTTAGGGTTAACAATTTCAGGTAAAATAAATTCATAAAAAAAATGCATCCAGTTTAGGTACTTCCTCCTATTGCCATTTAATACAAGGGTATATCCTTTCAGTTTCCATACTTTTCAGTGGAGTAGGAAGATGAAAAATATTGGGGGGGGCAAAATGGTAGGTCTGCTGTGCGATATGAAAAAATATTTTATTGGTCTATTAGCCACAATAAATTATTCTAAATTCCAAAAATTTTAAACTTTTTGGCACACTATACAATGCTTAAATCAGTAGAAATGATTAAAAAAAGGTATAATAGAAGCACTGAACAGCTTTTGATAACAGTATTTTATAAATTCTTGCCAGAATTATATTTACTGTTCGTATTACAAATTAGTGCCAGAATTATTGGGGGGGTAAAACCCTCATTTACCCCCCACTAAAAATATTGGGGGGTCCTGTGCCCCCCCTACCCCCCCTGTTCCTACTCCCCTGCTTTTTGTTGTCCAGACACAAAAGTCACACCACACTGCTCCTGATACATAGAGTTGAAGTTGCACTTGGTGGTAATATTCATGATTTCTCTTTAGTTTAATATTCTGATCTTCGGTCAGCTCACAATAGAAATTTAGATTTTCGCATGCTGATCGGACAGTGACCTCGGCTTTTGAAAATGGACACTTAAATTCAGCTATGCCAAATGATGAATCAACAGCATCTTGTACTTTGGCATCAGGAGACGCTCCCAACCAACCTTTGTCTCGATGAATATAAAATCCACATAAACTAACATTTATCTTTGGATCACCAAGTGTCTTCACATATTGAATATATGTTGAGCGAGCAACTGGCTCATTTTTCCGTCCCCAAGAAATTGCCTTTGGTGTGTGATGAAATGGTCGTGGATATAAACAAAACCTCAGCAGTGCCACTGTACGTTTCTTTTGTTTGAAAATTTTTTCACATTTTGAACCTGTAATTCTAAATCTTCTTTCTTTGTGCCAAAGATAGTTATTTTGCTGCAAGGTTTGGGTTTCAAGTAAAAGACGCTGATCTTCATGAATACAAAGATTATCAACCACACCATACACACACACACACACACTAGAAAAAAGAAGATGCAGGTGAATACAGATCATAAAAATAAGTGTATAATATAAATTGACTGGTGTACACACACATACATGAAATTCAACTTACCATTGACATTTGAACATCATACTTACAGAATACAATCCATGTTTTGAATCATTCTAAATATATATACTTAATAAATATATTCATGTAGTGTATGGCACACAAAAAAAGAATGGTGCATGGCTGCATATCATAAAAAATTAATAAAATATCTTTGTTTTTAGTCTAAAATTTACTCATTTTTTGGAAGTTAGCATAAAATTACAGTTTTTTGATAAATCTGAGGTACAAGTCTCATCTTTATTATTGTACAGGTCCCGAGTTGGTTAGACATGATGGAGGTGACAGAAATCTGTCTGTGCCCTCCAGCGCAGGTCCATCTGTACCCCCCAGCGCAGGTCCGTCTGTGATGTCCGTCTGTGCCCCCTAAGCTCCTTGGAACTGTCGGTCACTCGCACACGTTTGGTGGGCAGCGTTATGTTTCGCTGCCACCAGAATCTCAAGAAGAGGTACATCCGTAGCTTCACTCTTAATACTTTAATTATTACTCGAGACTGAACGGGACACGTGGTACTACCAGTTATATAGAAAATAGTCTCACGTGACCCAGTCCTACTTACACATTGCACAAATCACCAAATATGGAATTACAACTCAACAGATAATGCACGTGATACGCTTAGTAAACAATAACAACACATAAACGATAATCTTGAATACAATCGTTCTCCATCTCTTTACGCATCTTTTTCTCTCTCTCGGTCTTCACGCATCTCTTTCTCGTTCTCATCTTCCTTCTCTCGAATCATGTGGGCCTTGGCAGGCCCTAGGCCCACACCCCCCAGCGCAGGTCCGTCTGTGCCCTCCCCCCAGCTCAGGTCCGTCTGTACCCCCCAGCGCAGGTCCATCTATGCCCCCCAGCGCAGGTTCGTCTGTGCCCTCCCCCCAGCGCAGGTCCGTCTGTGCCCCCCAGCGCAGGTCCGTCTGTGCCCCCCAGCGCAGGTCCGTCTGTGCCCCTCAGCGCAGGTCCATCTGTGTAAGCTCTGGTAGTCGAAGCCCTCAGTAACCAGCTTCTTGGCTTGTATTGGTGTGAAACTGGGTTTTCCTAATGACCTGGTGAGTACTGCTGCTTTGATAAACAGAGTCTTTTGGGAATGCCACTTCTTCAGTTGCATCTGAGTAATAATGATAATAATGATAATAATGATAATATAACAATAATAATAATAGTAATGAATAATCTTATTATAGCTTATACTTTCAATGTCAACTCCAATAATTTTCTGGTGGAGTTTGGAAAAACTAGCCGGCTTTACCTCAGGAACATGAAACTTGCAGATGGTGGTGCCATACTCACTATCAGTCAGCCCAGGAATATCAGTGCTGAAATCTGCTTGTGCTGGTACAAATGGACATAAGCCAAAGGCACAGACGAACCTGCACTGAGGGGCCACTTCTCCACCGAACCAGCCGTACTAAGGACGATTTTCATGAGGGCCTGAAGAAGAGGGGAGTCAGGAGCAAGCCGCTCGGCCTGAAGCAGTTCAAGGCGCTCAGTTCCCATTGAGTCTTCTTCCCCAGCTGTTCGCCGCCTTCTCCATTCGTTGTTACCGTGTTGTTGTTTTTTTTTCCAAACCGGTTCTTCTCAGAGCCACTCAATAACGAAAGCTTTGTTGACAGCAAAATGCGTGTATTCCTTAACCGCCCAAAAGGGCGGGGCTGTTATGGAATAGAGTATGCGTACCATTACTTCTAGCTTATGCAAGTTATTTCTTGCCAAAACTACAGAATGACGTATCAGAGCCGTTCTAAAATTGGAACAGAGTTACACAAGACTACAATGAATAAAGTTACAGAGAGATATTACGTAATAAAGGTACACAACGGAAGTAAAGCGTCAAAGTTTGTCATGAAAGAACTACTGCAGTGCATAATTAGAAAAGTAAATTGTGAATCGGGAAAAGCTTCTGTAAATTTGTCGGGCTTGAGCTCCAAGGACCGTAGAATGCTGAAACGGGCGCTGTAACCTTGAACTGCCAACTGTAGCTCCCTCTGTAGGGTGTGAAATTGGAGGGCTCATGCCTTCCGTGTTTCTTGCCATAGGAGTCCAATTTCAGATAAGCTTGCTTCTGGAAGGGTTCACTTCACAGTTCGCAGAGTAGGCAGCAAAGAATAGAAAGTATATAAACTTGAGCCATAGCAACATAATTGATTTAGCTAATGAGTCTGCGTGGGCGGATACTTTTACATTCAAGTTGCAGCTGTGAGCCATGACATATCTATTCTAAACGAGTGACTCCAGGCGCCATTAGTATACAACCGCTTCTTCATCATCTGGGACCCTTCAGTATATTCCAGAAGTATTTTACTCTTCCCTACCTGGCCCATACCTGGCCCATAGTGACTTTACTTCAGATGAGAGGCTAAACACAGGAATGAATCCAAAACTTTGAACTCGTAATGGCGCGCGCACTTACTAGCTGTTTATATGTAGTGATACGGAAATGGACTGTACAGTACTATACTGCGGAAGCTAATTTTTTGACTCTGTGAGAGCTAGGAAGTATTTTGACAAAATGAAGAATCTATGGTGATTGAACTAAATGGTTCCAAGAGGAATCATTGTCTGAAAGTAAGTAATATGGAGGCACATAGATTTACTGAGCAACTCACTCGCTGAGGAACAATCTCGGAGCACATGACTATGACTGAGGCAATTATAACAAAAACGCTTTTCATTGACTTATTTGTGTCTCTTAGGTTGCTGCTAACTGAGAAATATTGAGCACTTAGACAGAGCATGTCCATCTTGGTCACAGGCACTACACTTCTATAACGATGGCTCGACTTTGTAGACTGGACATAGTCAGAGCAGGCTTCTTGAGTTGCTCCTTGTGGGAGAGCGGTATTGATTCTGGACTTGACAAATTCCAGTAGATGTTCCAAAGAAGACGGTGCTTCCAAATCCGAAGCATAAATGGACCACTGATGGGCAAGATCTCTGTCAAACTGAGACTCTAAAAGAGTAGCCAAAATATTTGTAGCTTCATACGCATGGCAGTCCTTGACGCCTTGAGTGTTGTTTGTTCGTGTCTCATAGATATAGGTAAGATCCTTAGAATTGTAGCCGAATGTTTTTTGACGAGTGAGAATCTGAAGATGTTCCCGGAAATTGTTCTCTCTTTGCAATACTTCTGTTGTAAAGCTTTTGAAGATAGTTCATACCCGTCTGAACCCTGACATGCAGTACGTACAACTTCCTTAGTCTCAGGAGTTGACATAGCTTCTAACAATAAACATGCCTTCTCTTCATCTGTCAGTGCTTCATCCTTGGCATCGACAGTGGTGAACAAATGAGAGAAGCGTTTCCAAGTGCCATTACTGGAGCCCGAAGTTATTTCCCACAGAGGTGAGAAATTGGCAATTGACATAGTAGGACCTTTACCAACCTCAAAGCAGAAACTAAGATTCATTCTTACAGCTATGGAACTAGCCACTGGTTATCCTTTTGCCGTCGCCATCAGAAACTACACAGCAGAAGAAACTGCAAAAGCAATACTTTCCATTATCTCTATTCTTGGTGCTCCAATACAAATTCTTTCAGACCAGGGTGCAAATTTCCTATCCTCAACTCTCAATCATGTGTACAAGCGTTTTGGTATTGCTAGAATTAAAACATCTCCATACCACCCACAGTCAAATGGCCGCTTAGAACGTTTTCACAGCACCTTAAAAGCCATGATTTCGAAATGCATAACAGCCAAACATGACTGGCCTATAGTTTTAGATTTAGTTTTGTACTTCACCAGAAACACTCCTCATTCAAGGCATGGTTTCACTCCACAAGAATTGTTGTTCGTAAAACCAACTCCTTACATTCTATCATCCTTAAAATCAATTTGGTCTACTCCATCACCAACCAGCATCAATTTACCTCAATTCATTGCTGATTTTGATAACATGTTATCATGTCAACTTCATCATGTCAAGAAAGCTTTGTCATCAAAACACTCAATCAACAGACTCACTAAAGAATCGCAATTAGCATCATCACTCAAGCAAGGTGACATTGTTTTTAAAAGGGCTCCTGGCATCAACAGATGCTTGGAAGCATCTTGGGGTGGACCTTTTGTCATTTGTGACCTCATCCCCCCTGTCAACTGTAGCATCAAGCCACAAGGTTCAAAATCAAAACCAAAAGTTGTGCATCTCAGCCAATTGAAGAAATCAACTTCAGTTAACAGATCTATCATCATACCTAATGAAGATGTTGATGATTTCAATCTTTCGAATAACACCCCACAACCAATGCCACTTTCCTCATCTCAGCAACAGCAACTTGATCATGTTCTCAATAGTTTTCCTTCTGTCTTTTCTGATATTCCTGGTGCAACAATGTTAGCCACTCATTCTATCACCTTGACAGCCACTATTCCAGTTTGGTCACCACCCTACTCAATCCCACTTGCCCATCAAACAGCTTTTAGGGAGGAAATTGAGAATCTCCTCTCATTAGGCATAATTGAGCCATCAACCTCTAAGTACAGCAGCTCACCAATGCCAGTATCTAAGAAAGATGGTGGCATTAGAATAGTTATAGATTACCGAAAACTAAACTCCATCACTGTCAAAGAACCATTTTCAATGCCATCCATTGAAGAAATCCTGTCTCAGCTTGGAAACGCATCATTTCTTTCAAAGCTTGATTTGTTAAAAGGGTTTCACCAAGTCCCCATGTCCCCTGAATCTAGACAGTATACTGCCTTCACATGCCTACAAGGCAAGTTTCAATACTGTGTAATGCCATTTGGGCTTACAAATGCTCCTGGAACTTTCCAGCTGCTCATGCAGCAAGTATTGAGAGGACTTGAAAAACATTGCTTACCTTACATTGATGATATTGTTATCTTTTCCACTTGTTTTGAAGATCATTTAACTCACATTACTTCTGTGCTCAGCAGGTTAGCTATTTCTGGATTAACTGTCAAAAGCAGCAAATGCTCATGGTGTTTCAGATCTTTTGATTTTCTGGGTTTTCATGTTGGGCAAGGCAATCTTACCATCCCTGCAGCTAGAGTTTCATATATCACCTCATTTAAAATTCCAGAATCAAAATCTGCTCTCAAATCATTTCTTGGTTTAATCGCATTTTACTCAAAATTTATACCATCACTTGCAAACTATACCACCATTCTCAATTCTCACATGCCAAAGGAAAAGCCATTTGTTGTTCACCCCACCAATGATTATGTCAGTGCATTCAACTTTATTATTACTGCTATCAAGAATCACTCTTCATTAATCATCCCTGTCAATTCAGACTCATTAAATGTGTGTTTGCTGATGCCTCTCTCAATGGAGTGGGAGGAACTCTGTGTGTCTATCGAAATTCGTCATGGATTCCCTGTGGATTTTACTCCAGGCAATTATTGCCAAGAGAAAAGAACTATGCAATTTTGGATTTGGAAGCATTGGCCTTACTTGCAACCGTACAACATTTTCACTACTATCTTTCTGGCAAATACTTCAAAGCATTTACCGATCATAAACCACTTGTCAGTATTTTGGATGGTCAACCTCCATCATCACGGCTCCTGAGATGGAAAATCAAGTTATCAGAATATCATTTTGATTTATTACACATCAGTGGAGAAGCAAATCCCATTGCTGATGCCCTCTCAAGGCAATCATGGAATTCTTCACCAGATGAAGTTGTCTCTCTCAAGAAGCTAGAAGAAGCATCTCTGAAGGAAGGGGAGGTGTGGTAGAATCACCACACTTCAAAACAGTGACTTGTATTCTCATGCACTAGCTAATTAACACTATTTACTGTACTATCTTTAGACATTCTATTTTTAGTTTTATGCCATGTCATCCTCTGAGCATGTGCAGTCAGGCTGTATATATTTGCTTGGCTGTGCCATATGCTGTTCAGTGTTGTATCATATGCATGTTGAAGTTTTATTCTACTAATTCTAAAACCAGACTTGAAACCTCTGTGTGAGGGATTATTGGGAAACTTTAAAAAGCTTGTGGATACAGCTAGCATTCAACACTCTGGTGGCAGCCTACTTCCCTGGTTGTTTCCTGACCCCTTCTACCACAAATTGGTGACAGCTCCTCATAGCCTCCACCACAATGCTGTGGATCACACCAAAAAAGCATGTGCTGGGCAAGTTGGAAAGATGATGACACTTAGTGGAGAGCTGAGATTTCCCAACTTGTATTGTCTTATGGCTGGCCTTCTCAGCATCCCTTGCTCGAATGCAGATGCAGAGCGTGGGTTCTCAGTGCTCAGGAAGGTACATACAGACCAGAGGGTTAGCCTTAGCCATGAAACACTAGTTCATTTATTTTCTATTAAGTTCTACGACACTTCTTGTTGCTTTGACACTGAACATTCTGAAGAACTTATCGCAAAATGTAAGAAGGCTACTAGACTCTCCTTGAACAAGAAGTAGAATACAACTTTCATCTGACACATGCATTAACAAATTATAATTATATTCATAGCCTTAATTAATGGGTGTGGTTTGAATTAATTGGTGGGTGTGGCATGCCACTGATTTTTTTCCTAGCAGGTTGGAACCGATGCTACCTGCTTATCTAGTGAGGTACCATGGAAGTACAAATTATAAAGAAAAGATAAAGGTAAGTAAGTCTGTTGTTAATCCAAGCAGTAATTTTAAGTTTTCATTAAAGTTTGTATACCTATGCACTTACAAGTATTTTTAGTGCATGCACGCACGTACTATTATTTCTAATATGTGCATGCACAAACTTGTATTTCTAGTGCATGAGAAATACAAGTTTGTGCATGCACAGATTAGAAATAATAGTACGTGCGTGCATGCACGCACGTACTGGTTTTTCTAGTGCATGCACGCACGTACTGGTATTCTAGTGCATGCTCGCACGTTCTGGTATTCTAGTGCATGCTCGCACGTACTGGTATTCTAGTGCATGCACGCACGTACTGGTATTCTAGTGTGTTCTGGTATTATAGTGTGTGCACGCACAAACTGGTATTTCTAGTGCGTGAACACACGCACTTTCAATACCACTGTACACACACTAGTATTACCACTGTACACGTACTAGTATTACCACTGTGTGCTCACACGCACTAGTAATACCACTGTGTACACACACGCACTAGAATTACCACGGTGTGCACATACATACCGCGTGCACACAGTGTTTGTTCGTACTAGTGCTAGTGTTTGTTCGTAGTATTGTTTCTTCGTACTAGTGTTTGTTCGTAGTAGTATTTGTTCGTACTAGTGTTAGTTCGTAATAGCTTTCTGTATTATTACTCCTTTTTCTCCGTTTCTTCTCTTTTGTGTTTTTCTAGGTAATGAATGCCCGGATCTGCCTGGGGGTTCTTGCTGCTATACAAGGATATTCTAGCTTGAATCTTGATATTGTTGGCATAGTAGCTACAGGTAAGTTGCAAAGGTATGTATCATGACGTAGTTATGATTAGTTAATAAAAACTTTAATAAAAAATTAGTTGGCTCTGCTTTTTCGGCTTCTTTTGGGTGGGGGTGAGGATGGTGGAGAGGGAGAAGGAGATGTGGATGGTAAAAGTGTGGAGTCATGGTTGTGAGGTGTCTGAGTATGAGGTGGAGGACAGACAATGTCCTTACATGCATCCCGGATTTTATCATGCAGGTACTTCTGCCTCTCCTGTGGCAGTCCTTGTGGCTCAATCACTTCGGGTAGCTGTTCGGAATGGGGCTTCCAGTCTTGGTGGTTCTTCGTGAGGAGGGTGAGCGTTGCCTGGTGTACCTGAGAAGAAAATCAGGTGGTGGAATGACGTAATGCTATCAAAGGCTCCCCTCTTGAAGTATGGCTGGAAGTGTTCTGGTGTTGAGGGGTTTGGATCTGGTGTTGAGGGGTCTGAACTCGACGTCAGAGTCTGAGAAATCCAGGGGGCATATAAGTTGAATTCATCCTCAAAAATAGGAGGAATAGACTTGGACTCAGAGACATCACTAGAACCTTTAAAAATGTATTATTTTTTATATTTTTTATTTTAAAATTAGTAAAAATGTAAGCCCTAGGCTGTTGCATGAAGATACCTTCTTCTGAGTAGCCAATAAAGTAGCCATCAAATTCTTCATCACCTAAAAAAGTAAAAGAGTTATGACTATGAGTAATTTTGTTGATTGGGTACTAACAGTCTGGGGGTTGGTCTTCACTTCCTGGAGCCATGAATTCGCTAATGAGCTCCTCTAAGGCTTCACCATCGGCTCCACCCATCGTGTCCAGGCCGTCGCGGTGGCGGAGATTCAAAGCTTTGGCTAGGTTCCAGGCTTCACTCATGGTCTGTCTCTAGCTCTATCTAAACTGCACGTTCCTGAGCTGTATTTTCCGGCCTTCACGGCGCGGCTTTTTGGCGCGAGTTAAAACTAGAGCTTAGCAACGATCCGGATACTCGTTCTGCTGTAAGTTGATTGGTGACTTCTCATGCTTATTCCTTCAGTTCCAGAGCGTGCATGTCCTTCAAACTTGGTCAGTATCTATAAAAATAGGTTATCATTCCATATATGCATTAAAAATATTTTGGTAAAACATTGACAGAAACCATAAAATTTGTTAATTGTACAATTTGGAGCTTGCCGGTTGTGCCCGATTTTCCTGTAGACGGTCACATTCGGTAGTTAGCTCTCTGTTAAGCTAGCTAGCTCGCCTGCTATTTTATGCTGAAGCACACCACCACACGTTTTGTGCTTGCCTGCCACCCTGGTAAGTCGACCCGCACCCTATACCCCACTGGAAAAACGGATTCCAACGGTTAGGCGATCTTTACCCTTGTCATAAATGTTTTTCCTCTTCAAATTATGTTGCGTGTGACATAACTGAATATTTTGTAGACGCCGGTTAAGTATTAAAAACTTAGGAGTACATGCTCTATTCGAATTAGCGGCGGTGCTTGGTAATCTTGGCTAATGCGCTGTTTGTCATAGTCAATTAACGAAAGTATGTCTTGGTTTAGTATGTCCAGTGGACAAGTGTTTATGACAGTGTAGAGTGTTTCAGCTACTGCTTAACAATAGAATAGCACAACCTAAAACAACCTGCCATACATTAGCAACTGCTTAGCAAAAAAATAGTAAAAAGTAAAACAACCTGCCATTTGTGCTGAAGCACATTACTAGTATTGTTAGGAAATAGCAGCCCATAATCCTTCTTTCCATCTCTTGCTGAATGTATTGTGAGTTCTTTATCGTTCGTGGTAATAATTTTGGCAGCCAGGAAGAACAGAACATCCCTATTACTACAGCAAAAAGAACACTCACGTGTATCCCAGGTATATTGCGCACAGGCGCTAACTACTTTTAACGCGATACTTGATAGCTATAGTAATTTCTCCTTTTTGCCATGTGTAGTAAATAAAGTCGTCATCCTCACGTAGCTACACAGTTCAATATGGTCTCCAGTTTCTGCTATATGTAAGCGTCTGAATAACGGTTGCAATAAATATTAATTGCAACAACTAAAGAGCTAAAGAATGAATAATGTTTAACTCTTGGTGTCCCAATTTACTTTCAAGGTTATTTGACTATACTCATTTAAGTGACTGTAACTTGCATTGTACTAAACTATTTTTTCTAATATTTTTTCTAGGTAAGCAACAAAGATATCTCCACACCCAGAAGATTTCAGAATGACTTACCACATGTTGTATCCCGCAAAAAAAAATATATATTGTTGAAATTTTTGTTAATTTTTTTTAAATATTTTTTTCGTAGTTTTACAGTTGAATTTTATGAAATATGAAGTGATACAGAATTAAATAAAGAGGTATTTGAAAGTCAGAAATTGAAATAATAGTTGAAATATCGAAATTTCCTGTGAAAAATAGGAAAAAACGGAAACCCTTTACCAGTTCTTACGCTTTCTTCTTCCTCTACCTTTAGGGACAGTTGTGCCCATTGGTCTTCCTGGAAGTTCAGATGATGGTGAAGACACACGTTTGGACAGTAGCCATTGATTTCTTTTTTCAGTAAAATTAATTTGGTGAAACTTTTTGAAACAATTACGGGCAAGTAAACAGAGTGGAGCTTCGCACTTGCTGCACATTCGTGATGTACGCCTACGTACACCATACTGAATTCGACAATACACGCAGTCTTTACCAGTTGGCATTCTTTCAGACCTGTGTTCTATTGTTGGGTCAGATTTTCTTCCAGCCACTGTCTGACAAATAGATACTTCAATTTTACATAACTGCCTCACTAATGTTTCTCTAAAAATGTAATGACTCATCCTTTGTCGAGAATCTGAGTGCAAATGTTTGTATAAAATGTAGGAATTTACAACTGCTATATCAATGTAATGTAAAAATAAAGTTTTCCAATACTTTTTGGTTTGGCGGAGAACATTATAATTTTTTATTAATTGGTCCGATCGATCCACCCCTCCCATGTAGCGGTTGTAACTAAATACTGTTGCTGGAATTGGGACATCTTGCTTTGTTGTTGCACCACGTTTATCCTTTATATTTCTTGTAACCTTGGTCTCGGAGTGACCTGCATGCTCATTAGAGAGTACCACCACACATTTGGTATCCCTCCAAACTGCATACACACAGACGTCATCTCTAATATATGCACCATCCCCCCGAAGAACATTTTTTCGGGAATAATATTTCTTTAGTTCTTTTATTTCTGAAGGTACTCCTATACGGCTACAATCTAATGTGCCAGTAACATGAATACATTCCTTATACAGATCTAAAACAAGTACAGGGCTGGTATAAAAGTTATCAATGTATAATGAGTATCCTTGTAATAAAAATGGCTTTATCAAACTCTGCACCACATCATAGCTCAAACCATTAGGACTCCGTATCTCGCCATTCTTTCCACGATAAACAGAGAAAGAACATGTATATCCATTGTGTGAATCGCAGAGGCACCACAACTTGAACCCCCACTTAGTGGGTTTGTTGCGGATATACTGGCGATAGGAAAAACGTGCTTTTGAGCGAACCATGCGCTCATCTACACTAATTTCACGATGTGGTTGGTATAACTCTAGGCAACGTTTTTGAAGGTGATCATTTAGCACTCGAACTTTGCACAACTTATCACCTTTAGATTGCAGTTCTTTCTCAATATCTGAACTAACTATATGTAAAAATGACAGAAAACTTTGGAATTTGTTTCTACTCATAACCTTGGAAATGATAGGATCAAAACAAAGGCTGGTAAGGCTCCACATGAGTCGATACCGAGGAATTTTACGATATCCCATATGAATAAAAATCCCTACTACAGCAAAAAAATTGTCTGCTGTCATTTCTTGGAAGTTTCGATACATTGATTTCTTGACATCTTTCATTTTTTCTGCATATTCATTAGTAGCAGATATTATAACTTGAACAATATTTTCATCAAAATATAATTTGAAAATATCTATAGGTGATGTTATATCAATATTTGATGGAAGGTGAGGTCCAACCTCACGTGCAGGATTGAAAGTATGGGTTTTTGGGACCTTAGAATCAGTATCAGACAATTTGCATGTAGAAAGTTTTTTTTTCTTTCTTCCAACTCCTTGTCCCCGTGCCCGTCCTTGTCCCCGTGCTTGTCCTTGTCCCCGTGCTCCTCCATGTCCTCGTGCTCGCCCACGTCCCTTACCTCGCCCTCTTCCACGTCCCTTACCTCGCCCTCTCCCTCGTTTCAATTCTTTTCCTGTTTCACTATTCCGTATTTTTTTCCTACCTACTGGAGCTGGCATTGTATAGTCTGATTCTTCACTACTATCATTGTCACCACTGCTAACTTCATTACTGCTATGAATATCACCATCACTGTATTTGTTACTATCATCTGTACCACTACCAAAATCAGAAGACTCATGTTCTAAACTACCACCATAGGTTTCAACGTCCATTCTAAACCCATATCTTGTATCGATCTCACCAATAGACGAAGGAGCTTCTTCATGTTCACCAGACGATAAATCCAGGCCCTCACCAACTTCCGCCTCTGGATTACTCAAATTATAGTCTGAGTCGGAATCACTACTAGATGATTCATCTGAAACTCTAGTTTCACTGCAAGAAGAATCAAGCATGTCGTGGATATCAGCTATTGTATAGGTCCTGGTGTAGCTTGTACTAGGATCAGGGGGTTGCACCTGCATAGTATGATACACCATAATGTTGTAGCTTACTATCAACTTAGCATTTAGCTAGAGTCTGACCTCAAAATGTGCTTGTGATTCTCCAGAACAATGGTCTTCTTCTGCAGATACATTCCCAGCTGTCTCCAATAATACTAAATGTTCAGAACTAAACGAATCACAACTCCCTTCGTCGTCCTTTTCTAAAATATTAAGTACTTCTTCAGCGTCCATGCTTGCCTCCACAGCGGTCGTGTAGCTAGATAAGAAAAAAATCGGGAAAATTTTTCTGTTCTATTTAGGTGTATTCTGACTATTTCTAGCTTTTTCTCATTGTGATCTTTACCTAATGCAGAGGCTAGGATTCATAAATACGAGCGCTTCACTGAAAAAAAAAATTGTGGTAAAAGTTTGACCGATTTTGTATAGCGTGGGACATTAAGAGTTAAAACTACGATATGACTTTATTGTTTGGAGACTAACTTGGATATGACCTTGTCGGGATACACACAGAATGCCTTATTTTTTGCGCTGTGTACTTCCTTATTTTATTTTGTCTCATTTAGTGATGCAAGAAATTGGCAGCAAATAGAATTATATTTAGGGGAAGTAATTCCAAAATATGTATTTCTAGAGAGAAACTCTACAGTAACTCTATATTGTGGTTGTAATGCTTCCATTGTGCGCTGGAAATTCCGAAGACATATTTACCCGACACAGTCTCCCACCCGACTAGTTTCAGGTAGACACATTAAAAGATCGAAGCAATTAACACTAATGAATTTAAGGTTAGAGGACTCGGGACTCTACTACTGCAGTTGGAGGAGAGGTGGCAGCAGGTTTGAATCGAGTGCATCAGCAATTAGGATATCAAGGAATTACAACCACATATTTAGTGTTGGTAAGGTAGCACCAAGCTGGGTAGAAGTGTCCAAGAATAGTACAGTGACCCTCACCTGCCATAGTGTTATTCCAACAGAGTGGTTCAGTGTCCACTTTCAACATCAAAGTAAAAGTATTCAGGGTAATTTTCTCACTTTGTTCAATTTACAAGAAGAGCACAGCGGTGAATACACTTGCAGGGGTTCCTACCATGCCCATAGGAGCCATATTATATTTCATGCTAGATCAAGAATTATTGTGGATAGTACCCTTATTAGAATAAATAACACCAGACCACCACACCTGCAAACAGATGTATCAGCATTATATTTTATGTGACTCTTTATTACTCAACTAATTTCATCACTTTATATCTCTGTATGTCATTTTAGTTAGAAAATAATGTGACACAATATACTATGTGATTATTCAACAGTGGAGCAATTTGACAGTCTTTAAAAGTCTTTTTAAGTTATCCTGGGTTTAAAATTTTATCATTATAATTTCCATTATTTCACTCTCCTCATCTTCCTTTTGTGTAAGTACAGGTACAATGTCTTAAATATAAACTTCTGTTTTAATGAGGTCATGGTGTCACAGATAAAAAATAGTATGAAGTGGTCTGTTAAACAAACATTCTACACGAAATTGTACAAGTTCTCAGAGTAACTTTATCACACATAATATTGAACAAACAACTGATCGAATCACACATAATTAACCAGACAAAGAAACTGATATACACATTGTTTATCAAAGAAACAATTGAATCACATTACATAAATTAAACAAACAACTGAATTACACATTTAAACAAACAATTGAAGCACACACATTCAACAAACAAGTGAATCACACATATTAAACTAAAAACAAGTGAATCACACATATTAAACAAAAAACAAGTGAATCACACATACTATAAAAACAAACAACTGAATCACACACACTAAACAAAAAACAAGTGAATCGCACATTATTATAAAGTCAAACAACTGAATCACACATAATTATCACACCAACAACTGAATCACACATACTAAACAAAACAAGTGAATCTCATGTGTAGTAATCAAAACAACTAAATCTCACATATTTTTCAAACAAACAACTGAATCACACATATTGTTAGAACAAAGAATTGAATCACACATTATTTTCAAACATTAATCAAGCAACAACTGAATCACACATGTATATATTAGACTTTCCAATCAAACCTATTAAAGAAACAAAATTGAATAACATAATATTTATTAATGAACATGTAACACACACACATAGTGTCTTATGTTGTCACTTGAATGTTTGAATGTAGGCTATCAATTGGCTGTGTGGAGTTCACAATGAATATTTTTGTCCATGCCACCAATAAGATGCTCACATAAATGAGAATGTTAGCTAATTTTCTGGTCTGTTCCCATAGTTGTTTCTTGCTGTAACAAGTCAAGTTAATGAGTTCCAGTATGACTTCAAGGTCAAGCAATAGCAAAGCATTGCTAAAGACACACTAGAACTAAAACTATGCCATTTAACATTTTAATGCTCACAGAAAATGTATAATAGTAACAGTCCTCTTATGCTTATTTAGATGTTGTTGGATCCTATATAAATTTGGATGACAGACAGGCAGTCAGACAGACTGACTAACAGATAGAAGGATACCTTCATTATTATTTCATTGCTAGTCTTAGCATTGTAAAATGCTACGCCAAAATTATGAACAAATTGGAGCTAGCAGTAACAGCTACATTATTTCTATTATTTTCTTATCTTTGAGTTGTGTTAGTGTTGAAGAGTTGCATTTCCACCACTCAAGTCATCGAAAATTTTGTCCATTCCCTTCTACCGACACTCTGGAAGACAGTAACGTCCATCATTTTTGTCTCTCATATGGGAACCATGGAATTTGATAGCATCATCTACTGGTGTCTAAACAATTTTGATTATAGAGTTTTGATCGTCAATAACTATATTTGCTACCATTTAAGTGTGTTTGCATCATTCACAGTTGTGTTTTTTTTAGTTATAGATTATAGTATAAAACTTTCCCTCTGCAAAGTGTAAGATTTCATGGGTTATAATACTGTAAGTCTAATTATGTAAACTATCACTGCTGCTTTGATTCAACTGCTGATGGAAAACTGCAATCTATATTCATGAAGTGGCAAAGTGCATTCTGTGTAATTTTAGCAAGCACACCTAATGTGGAATATACAATTCTATATGAAACCAAGAGCCTCTTACTGGCATCAAGGCTGAATAAAAAGTTGCCATTACATGAACTTAAATAAGTATATATCTTAAAATATGTTTAACTACTGTGAATCATTTGCTTCTTAATGGTTATTATTATAATTTTTATCAAATATCATCTTAAATATCATACAGAGATATTAAACTCAAACACAATAATGCTGAAATCAAATAATTTTTCAAAATATTATCACTCTAAAAATAAATATCACAAATATATTAAAAAAAAACATTATTAAATTTAATTAATTCAGGGATACTAAACAGGTATTGTATCTTGAGATTGTCCTTGTGTTCTGAAACTGTGTATTCTAGTAATGATACCATCCACAATAATTCTTGATTTAGCATGAAATATGAAAATGGTGCTTATAAATATTGTATGGGTTTGAGCTCCTGCAAATATATTCACCACTGTGATCTTCTTGTAAATGAAGCAAAGTGATAGAATTATCTTGAATTAATTTTACTTCGATGTAGAAAGTGAACACTGAACCACTCTGTTGGCATAACACTATGGCACGTGAGAGTAACTGTACTATTCTTGGTCACTTCTACCCAGCTTGGTGATACCTTACCAACATTGTATTTGTACAATTCACCGAAATTGTTTGTTGATCGAAACTAAAGCGGTTGATCGAAATTGCTTCCACCGCTCGTCCAACCACAAAAATATCGGCCGATGTCCTCTAGTTTTAAATTGATTAATGCTAACTGTTTTAATCCTCTGATGTGCCCGTTAGGAACTAGGCATGCACCTACATGCCCAGCTAAAGCGTTATAATTACAGTATAGAGTAACGGAAGAGTTTTCCTCCAAAAATACATATTTTGGAATAACTTCCCCCAAATATACTTCTATAGGTTGCCAATTTCTTCTAACACTAGATGTGACAAAATACAGTACGGAAATAATTATCGTGAAATAAACAGTATTCAGCTTGTTTCCCGACCTTGGACTATAACAAATCATTACGTATATTGTATAACATTTTTGATTGTGTTTATTCCGCCAATTAACTTGGACGCTCTGGGGCACTAATAGCATAGCCTTAGGAGAGCCGTGCGTGCCGCGTTTATCTTCAAGCCTCTCCCAGTACAAGTCGGTATAAGGTCTTCATTACGGCGTCATTCTCCATTTTAATAATTTGCGAAATGGTTTTACCCATTTTGTTGTTAATATAAAGGACTATAAACACGGACAAGTAATGAGTGGGACCCTTCTTCCCCTTATCCATTAAATAGGAAATAAAATGGCTAAAGAGGGAAGATTCAACTACAAACTACCTAGATAGGGTATCTATCACGATATTTCCAGAAGCAGGACAAGTTAGCACTACCAAAAAAGAGGGAAATATTTTAGTATATTGAAGGGGATTTTGCAATAATATGTCGGTGGTAAAGGTCAGTAGCTATAGTATATAGCTATAGAGAATGAAGTTTTTTTTTATATATGAAGTATATTGCTGTATAATTATGATACCTATTAAAAGTAATTTTGCAAGGCTAGTTTAGAATTGTTGCCTCAATACATGACAGCAAATCTGGGAGTTCACAACATACTGAACAGTACCAAGCAATTGCTACTGGCACAGGATTGTTTCAAGATGTTCATGGAATTGCTTCAGTAAGTATTACATGAAGGTACACTACAAACATGATTGGCATTATATAGAAGTGTGCACAAAATATAGACTTATCGGATTTTTTAGCATCACTTGCCTCTATATCAAATAGCTTACGCCTGCTGTCACGAAAACTGGAAGTCAATTGTTTTTAAAAGTACAGGATCTATATCATTCATGACTGATTAAATATTTAAGTTTGTGTACCTGTCCCTGTTTATAAAATCACTTATAAAATGTTTAGCTTGCCCATGCATTTTTTTTTCAAATGTTGGGTCACTTCAGTGATGGTTGTTTGTGATACTAAAACTTCATTCTTTGTGATGGAGAAGCTCCATGGTCATTGTTCATAGATAACTTTCTCTTTTCTTTTCCACACATTTTTTTCCTGATTGATAAGGCTTTGAGTAAGTCATAAATTTTATGGTAGACAATGGTACCAACATAGCGGTGTTTACATTGAAACGAAATTAGTTCACCAATGTAGGAATGTAATTTTGTAATGATCCATTGTGTTGTTGGTATTTTCGCTTTAGTAAATTTATCCTTGGCCATAACTTTGGCAAGTGTTTGAGCTGTATAACATTAATCAAGTTCAAGTAGTTTGTTTCACTAATTTCATGAAGATTTAATTTTATGGCATTAATTTGCTAAGCAATGAGAGCAGCAGCTTGTGATAAGTGTTACATATATACATGCCTCATTAGGAGAGGTTTTTGTTTTATTTATAAGCATTGCACCATTATTTAATTTGGCAGCAAGATGTAAGTATTTTGTACTATCCTTTTCACACAAATGGCAAGAACCACATTTACCTTCATGTATGCTGACTTGTGCCATATTTGACACACAGGTACCATGGTACATAGGTATTGAGTAGAAGATGTTTGTGGGAGACACTTGGAATTGGAGTCTACAATAGGAGAAGTTTGAAGGATGCAATAAATGGAAGAATAAATGGAAAAATGAAATTAAACACCTAGTTTAGAGAGACACTGAAATTTATTCTTGGTTGATAGAATGAAATTTTCATTATACCTGGGGAAATATTAAGAATTTATTTATTTGTAGAATGAGATGTTGCTAGGCAACTACAACTACTGAAAACTAACACACAAATAATGCAAAAAATTAATCTCTTGCCATTAGTTATCACTACTGTGATATATGATCCCCACAGTTATATATTTTATGTTGCTAAGTTACTAGTTACATTTTTATATTGTTTGTGTCTGCAATTTTTGTACATTGGAATCTCTATCAGCAGGCCTATAGCAACCCTATTTTTAACCTGAGGGTTGAATATTTAATCTCATAGGAGGGGGCTAAAGTAACAAACTTCACTTTTCTTAATCGTGTATGTCCTGTTGTGTCAGAGCATTGTGCTTTACAGCCACTACTTAGCTAAAGAAAACGTTTAAATAGCGTGTATTGTTTTGTTGTTGTTGTTTTTTTCTGTCAATTCAAACAGTTGCAGCAAGTTGTTAGTGGGGTACTGAAATCGTATTGATGAAGCTACTTTCCAACAGCTGCTGGTTTCTGCTCCCACTACCCGCTCGCGTGCTCTAGCTCGCTCCTCTAGCCTTCCTCACGCTAGAGATTGGCTTAATGTGATGCCCTCCACCTCCTTGGGCCTCCATCTGCATGATCGTGAATTCCGATGTTGTATAAGTTATTGGCTTGGTGTCCCTCTTCACAGCATCCCATACTACCGCCCCAATGCCAGTGCTCTGCTGACAACTTTGGAGACCATCAGGTCGGGTGTGGTGGTAGTGGTGACAGGATTACTCGTCACAACTCTGTTCGTGACGTCATATTCACCGCTGCACAGAGCGCTGCCCTCGGACCTACAAAGGAAGTCCTTGGCTTAGTCGGGGCTCACATACCCGTCCAGCAGACGTCTACCTCCCTCATTGGACCTCTGGTCGACCTGCAGCCCTCGACATCCACGTAATCAGCCCTCTCCAGGAGCTGCTGGTCGCTGAGGCTGCTTTCACCCCAGGTTATGCCCTCCAAGTGGGAGTCCAGCGGAAACTGGCCTCCAACCTCCCTTCATGTCGCTCAGCTTGCATTGAGTGCATCCCTGTAGTTGCAGAGACTCTGGGCGCCAGGCTCATGACACCATAACCAGTGTCAAAGACATTTGTATAGCTATTTCTGACCGAGGCTATGGTATAGATCTTCACTCCACCACCAGGCACCTCTTTTACAGCCTAGCCATTTCACTTTGGGAGGGAACTCTACGTTATAGCTCCACCGGTCCCCCACCCTCCCTCCTTCCCGAGATGGGGTGGTGTAGCCCCTTTTATTTTTATTTATTTTTGTACCATTTCTTGCTTTGCCTTTGTAATTAAAAAAAAAAATAAAAAAAACAAAAACAAAAAAAACAAAAAAACAAGAACTCGAACTTATAATCAGTAGCTTCAGCGTTAGATGTCAAAATTATTCATATAAAAATAGTATAGTTTTTAGGCTCGCTAGCCATTTGTGCTCAAGCACATCACTAGTAAGTAAACACTGATTATGGATATGAAGTTAGGGGGATTAAAGTTCGTGGGGATGAAGATCGCCGATACCGTTGAGGTTGTCCCATAAGATTCCAGGCATTCCTGGCAAGCCTGGACAGTATCTTGTTCAAATTTGATGGAATTTACTAAACTAAGTTGTGGTAGAAGAAGTAAGTATTACAGGGGTAACAAAATTGAAAATCGGGGAGTTTGTTTGTTTATATATGTTTGGACGTACGTAAGGCATTCCCAGGTAACTCAATTGAAACCGGGGATATTTGTTTATGTTGGACGTACCAGGGCATTTTTGTACTTTGACACTCGCGTTTTTGTGTTAGTTCGGTGGTCGACCCCGTCCCAAACTTCACTAAACAGAATCCTCTGGTTTATCGTTCAGTACCCGTATCACCCTAGAAATTGATTCGAGTTAGTGGTGGTGGTAAGTCAGTGCGCTCTTTGTCATGGTTATAAGCCCAGCAGTATTTACTTGAAAATACATTGTCCACTAGACTACCGCGAAGGTAAGTCTGTGTAGGTGCATGTCCAGTTGCGTCGTCGTTGTGTACACATTCAATAAGGTCTCAAGGGCCTGCTATATGTAGGCGTCTAGGATAGCTGACCCCGTAAACATGAATTATAAGAAGAACAAAAAGTATACTAAAATTTTAAACTGTATTTGACTTCAATGTCGGGATGCAAACCGAATACTATACATTTATTTCTATTTATTTCTTTGTGTTACTTGTAATACCTAGTGATACAAGAAATTGGCAGCAAATAGAAGTATATTTAGGGGAAGTGATTCCAAACTATGTATATCTGGAGAAAAACTCTGCAGTTACTCTTTACTGTGGTTGTAATGCTTCTGCTGTATACTGGACATTCAGGAGAGGTATCTTGCCCTTGAGTTCGTCAGGCACTCCAGTTTCAAACAAACATGTAGTAAAGAAATCAAAGCAATTAACACTAGTGAATTTAACAACGGAGGACATTGGACTATACTCTTGCAGTTGAACGAGCGGTGGCCGAGATTTCGAATCACTCCGGTCAGTAGTTTGGATATCCAGTAATTACGTTGACATATTCAGTTTAGGTACGGTAGTACCGAGCTGGGTAGAAGTGTCCCAGAATAGTACAGTTACCCTCAGCTGCCGTAGTGTTACGCCGACAGAGTGGTTCAGTATTCACTTTCAACATCAAAGTAAAAGTATTGAGGGTAATTCTCTCACTTTGTTCAATTTACAAGGAGAGCACAGTGGTGAATACATTTGCAGGGGTTCATACTATAATCGTGAGCACCATCATGTGCTAAATCAAGAGTTATTGTGTATGGTACCCTTATTAGAATATATCATATCAGACCACTGACACTTGCAAACTCGTAAATCAGTCTCATCTAACGAATTCTTACTACCTTAATGAATTTCTTACTAATAAAAAAGTGTGAAAATGTTATTGCTTACTTTTGTATCATCTAGGAAGAAAACCGTAACACTGTAAAACTGCTATTTGAGTTGACGGATTTAAAAGTTTAAATCTATACAGAATTTGATGAGAAAAAAATATATATCGTAATTCAAAAGTAAGGCACTTTCTTCCCTAACATTTATCCAGGGTAGAAAAATGGAACCATATTGCTATTCACCCTTCTCATTTTACTGCTTTTGTGAAGATGGATAGAAAGTCTTGAATAAAAACAAAAACATTTGTTTTAAGAGGGTATAATTATTAGCTAAATGCTTTCTATTACGTATAACTAATACAGAATAGAACAATCAAAATATGAGAAAACTTAAATATTGGCTTCTAATATTAATTTTCATTCAACAAAGGATCTCGAAGACGACGGCCTTCCAGGCTCTGAAACGATGTAGAGATAGAGAAATTTACAAAGTAAGTCCCTTTAATATGCTAGAATTTTTTGTTTCGACTTAGTTTTCAAGAAAAAGCTAGTCTATTGTAGCCGTTCGTCGTACGATCGTTGTGCTAGTGCGCTACCAGTAACGCCCCTTTACCGCACGTTATAATCACGTGAGCTGAAAATTGCAGCTAGAGAATGGCCGGTTGGCTTGTAGTACTACTGCAGTTGCAATTGTCGCGCTTCATGCGTGTAAGGGGGCTCTAGAGTCGAGTTTTATACCGTGGAGCTGATCTATTTTAACCTAGAGGCGTTCCCTTCGCTCTGTTTTTTGCTTCTTTCTTTGTATCGCCGTAAGTAGTAACTGTCTGTGTCTAAATGCTAAAGGTTTGAAATAATTTTTAACAGACGTTCGCTTCTACTGCTGATCTCCGGTGGACATACGCTGAGGGTTCGCACCTCCTGGTGCTTCATTGCTATAGTTGGCATGAAACATCCTGGTGGAGTTGTAAGATCATCTTCGACTTATCTTTGATATTACTCAAATACCTCGTCTTATAGTCAGCATAATTTAATCTCTTAACTGAACAGTGAATATAATAGTAATAGCTCTAGTTTTTTTTAATAGTTTTGTACCCTTCCTCAAATTCCTCCATAACATCAAGAATGGGATGAAATGGAGATCTCATTGGTGCTCCTTCTACTTGGAGAAACATTGTGTTGTTGAATGCAAAATAAATGGATGACATGCAAAACTTAACAAGATCAATTAATGATTCTATTGTGAGTGTTGTTTTTTCTTCTAATGAATCATCATATAGTATAATTTCTTATCTACAATTTGCAGTGTTTCATAAACAGAAAATTTGGTGAATAGGCTTTTTACGTCAAAGCTAACCACAGTGTCTGCATTTTGTATTGAAGTGTTTTTTTACTGAAGCTACAAAGAGGGAGGGGGTTCAGTCCCCCCCCCCCCCCCCTTTAGAGTGACTGGAAATAAATATTGTAACCACACCCCACATATAACTTCTGGAATATCATCATCTGTTCAATGGTACAAAACCTTGGATGGAATTCTCGCTGTTTACTCTGTATATGGACGGCCTAGTCTGAGTCCAAGTGACCTAATAACATTCAACTCCTTGACTACAATCAATGCGTTACATGTGCCATTAATCCGAATGGCAAGGTTACAGCGATAACACTGGCTAACAGTACTCTGGCTTTATAAAAACTGCATGGGACTAGTGCAGTGTGTATGGTGCGGTGCAGTCACTATCTCTGTACTTCAGGATAAACTTTCTCTGGAACTTTGCTTTTAATCGATGGCTTATCCTAATCTGTTGAAAAAATTCCTGTAAATATGGGTAGAGCTCCTGCGTTAAAGAATGACGCTGTCTCAAACTAGAAATAGCTTGAACTGTACATTTCCAAAGCTGGAGCAGCTGAGTGCTCGACACTTACCCTTATTATTTTAATTAAGCTACCGTGGCATTTTCACTTTGTTCCCATGCTATTTCACTTTGTTCCTGTGCTATTTCACTTAGTTTTCCAATACATTATTGAACGGGTAAGTAAATTAGCCTGTATTTGACATATTTCGCCATTTCACACTATAACTCATGTAATTAGTACTATAATGTAATACGTAGTTAATATAATTTTCAATATCAAATCCTTGGTGAAGATCTGCTAAACTTGTCTCTGTTTCCTCTCTCTTTATCTATCTATTGATCTATCAATCTGCCAGATTTTACTGTAATATGTATATAATTATGTATAGTATGTCCAAGTTGAGTTGGCCAGAATAAAACTTAAATAACTTTTGAACGAAAACAGCTCATCCGGGGTTTGCACCATGAGAAAGCTCGTGCGAAGTGGTTAAAAATATTTCCTCAGTATACTTCAAAACCTGAGAGAAAGTACGATTCTAAACCTCAATACAAAAATTTATGAGAAGAAAAAAAACACAGGTTTCCCGCTCAAAACGCGCCTGCTTTTAGTCACACTGACTGTCTTTATTAAGAATTTGTAAACAATGAGCGGCTTCTTCTAGGATTGTTGCGTTTCTAGCTTCGTATCGCGATTAGCTCAGGTTGCTATAGTATGTCCACGTTGGGTTGGCGGCGACCACAAATGTGGCAAAAGAGGAATGCAATTGGCGAAAATCGGAAACCAATTAAGGTCACATGACAGTAGTAGCTCAAACTCGCGAAAACGTCGACGTCCACAGTACAAACGGGGCGGGTCTAAGGTGCGCATTATTACCGTAAGTTTACTAGTTGAAATGAAAATGAAGCTATGGCAGTTTCTACCGCTGCTGTATTCAATATATGCTAGGTTATACGCAGTTTATCGTTTATACTAGCTTCTAGTTGTGGCTAAAACTGGCTGAAGGTTGCGAGGGCGATCCGGAGCTTAAAATTAACATTATGCACAATTCAAAGCTCCCAAGGAATTAAAGAAAAATCCACAAATAGTAACACTTCCTCCAGACAAAGGCAATACCACTGCACTTCTTGATAGCGAAAGTTACAATAAAAAGGCCAAAAATTTCTTAGTGACTCAAAAACATGCAAAATTTGCCTTTCACATGAACGAAAATAAGATATCTTAAATGTTGAACTGCTGAGAATCACTTTGCTTCTGAATGGTCATATTTATTTTATTTTATAAAAAACCGTCTTAAATATCATTAGAGATACTAAACTCAAACTCCATACACTTTATATAATAAATTACATTGAGCATGAAGTAATATGATTATCACTTTAGAAATACATATCGCAAGTATAATAAAAAATAATTATTACATTTAATAAATCTACAGTTACTGCTACTTGAGATTGTGGTTATGGTCTGGAACTGTGTATTCTAATAATGACACCATCTACAATAATTCTTGATTTAGCATGAAATACAAAATGGCGGTTAGAAATATTGTATGGGTTGGAGCCCCTGCAAATATATTCACCACTGTGCTCTTCTTGTAAAAAGCAAAGTGATAGAATTATCTTGAATTAATTTACTTTGATGTAGAAAGTGAAACACTATGGCACGTGAGAGTAACCCTACTATTCTTGGTCACTTCTACCCAGCTTGGTGATACATAGTAACAACTCTCTGCAACTGCTTGAATTGAAGGAAAAAAACAACAGCAAAACAATACACGTTATTTAAAAGTTTTCTTTGTGATATTCTTTAGCTAAGTAGTGGTTGTAACACACAATGCTTTGACACAATTGGATATGCACCTACACAGACATACCTTCCAGTAGTATAGTGGACAATGTATTTTCAAGTAAATACTGTTGGAACGGCTTATAACCATGGCAAAGAGCGCATTGACTTACCACCGCCACTAACTCGAATAGAAATGGAAGTCCCTTAAGTTTTCAAGTTTGAACTGACCCGTAAAAGAATTCAAAACAATAAACAATTCAATTTCTAGGGCGATATGGGTACTGATCGATAAACCAGCGGATTCTGTTTAGTGCAATTTGGGATGGGGTCGACCACATAACTAACACAAAAACGCGATTGTCAAAGTACAAAATGACATACATACGTCCATACGTATATACAAATAAATAAATAAACATCCCCGATTTTCGATTGTGTTACCCCTGTAAGTGTGTCGATCACTACGCTCGCTCGCCAATTATGCATATCCTTGAATACTGGTGAAAAATTCTTCGTCAAGTTGCTATTGCATGTAGTATGGCACTACTTGTACAAATTCATGTGCTAGACAACAACATTCTGGGATTTTAGTGTTACTGGTAAATGTTGTGCTTATTGATGGTTACTATTTCTTATGCTGCTCCAAGTATACATGTCTGAGGCATTGGCTGCATCAATTGAATGGATGTGCTGTGCCAGCTTCGTGTGGCATCAAAAGTGGACACTGTAACATGGGGCTCTAATGTATCAACGTTTTCCACTGATACTAGAGTCAATGCATTGGACATTAATGATGGTTTAAAACATGTGGTGCTATCCTATAGCTGGTATCCAGTGATGCAAATGCATCTATTCTGTTCATTATTTGTACTAATAAGACTTGGTCTCCTCCATGGAATTGCTTCAGTAAGCATTACATGAAGGGTACACTACAAACATGATTGGCATTTTATAGAAGTGTGCACAAAATATAGAAATATCGGATTTTTTAGCATCACTTGCCTCCATATCAAATAGCTTACCCCTGCTGTCACGAAAACTGGAAGTCAATTGTTTAATAAACATCAAAAGTACAGGATCTATATCATTCATGACTGATGAAATATTTAAGTTTGTGTACCTGTCCGTGTTTATATAATCACTTATAAAATGTTTAGCTTGCCCATGCAATTTTTTTTCAAATGGTGGGCCACTTCAGTGATGGTTGTTTATGATACTAAAACTTCATTCTTTGTGATGGAGAAGCTCCATCGTCATTGTTCATAGATAATTCTCTCTTTTCTTTTCCACACATTTTTTCCCTGACCAATTATGCTTGATAAGGCATTGAGTAAGTCACACATTTTATGGTAGACAATGGTACCAACATAGCGATGTTTACATTGAAACGAAATTAGTTCTCCAATGTAGGAATGTAATTTGGTAGTCATCCATTGGGTTGTTAGTATTTTGGCTTTAGTAAATTTAAATGTGAATAATCTGCCAACCCATTCATAACAAAATCTTCAAAAAGACCTTGTAAAACTGACAGTAGTATGATTCGTCCTTGGCCATAACTTTGGCAAGTGTTTGAGCTGTAGCATAAATCAAGTTCAAGTAGTTTGTTTCACTAATTTCATAAAGATTTAATTTTATGGCATTAATTTGATAAGCAATGAGAGCAGCAGCTGCTTCTAATGTGATAAGTGTGACATATACATGCCTCATTAGGAAAGGTTTTTGTTTTATTTATAAGCATTGCACCATTACTTAATTTGGCAGCAAGATGTAAGTATTTTGTACTATCCTTTTCACACAAATGGCAAGAACCACATTTACCTTCATGTATGCTGACTTGTGCCATATTTGACACACACATACAATGGTACGATAGGTATTGAGTAGATGTTTGTGGGAGACACTTGGAATTGGAGTCTACAATAGGAGAAGTTTGAAGGATGCAATAAATGGAAGAAGAAATGGAAAGATGAAATTAAACACCTAGTTTAGAGAGACACTGAAATTGATTCTTGGTTGATAGAATGAAATTTTTGTTACCTGGGGAAATATGAAGAATTAATTTGTTTGTGGAATGAGATGTTGCTATGCAACTAGCCATAAGTTATCACTACTGTGATGTATGATCCCCACAGTTTTATATTTTATGTAGCTAAGTTACTAGTTACATTTATATATTGTTTGTGTCTGCAATTTTTGTACATTGGAATCTCTTTGGGCAGGCCAATAGCAACTCTTTTTTAACCAGAGGGTTGAATATTTAATCTCATAGGAGGGGGGGGGGGGGGCTAAAGTAATAAACTTCACTTTTTTAATCTGTAGAAATAAGTAAGCTTTAAGCTTGTGATTAATCCAATGAATTAAGTTCTGAACTCAATTGAAAATAGGGGATATTTTTTTATACTAGTTGTGTGCTGGAGCACAAATGGCAGCGAGCCTTAAACTACACTATTGTTATTCAAACTACTAAAATAAAGTCCAGTTGTTAAATTAGGCATATAAGGTAAAGGGGCTTCAATGCCATAGTAACCACTCCCCTCAACTGTTTGAATTGAAAAAGAAGCAACAAAATCAAGTCACGTTATTTAAAATTTTCATTGTGATTTTCTTAATAGTAGTTGTAACGCTCAATACTTTCATACAACAGAACATACCTAGCAAGACTTACCTTCGTGGTTCGTCTAGTGGACAATGAATTTTCCAGTAAATGATGTTGAGTAGGGCTTATAACTGTGACAAATAGTGACTAACTCGAATAGAAATGGAGCTCCCATAAATTTTTGCGTTTTAACTGTACACCAAAAGAATTCGAAGCAGTAAACAATTCAATTTCTAAGGTAATACGGGTAATGGTCGCTAAACCAGAGGATACTGTTTAGTGAAGTTTGGGACGGGGTCGAACGCGGAGCGAACACAAAAATACGGAGGGTCAAAGTACAAAATGACATACATACATCCAAACATATATATAAACTAGTGGTGTGCTTGAGCACAAATGGCGAGCGAGCCTGATAGTTAGGTAACATAAAATGTTACTATTTAATAAGCCAGTGTTATTATTTGTAATTTTAGCCGACAAATATGGAATTACTACTTACATCATTCTTGATTATTGATAACTTCTGTAGTATCAAATTGAAGTTACTTTGACCATCTGAATTACCTTGAATTCTTGACAACAAGCTCTCACCTACAAAAACAAAAGACAATCAATTTTAGCACACAAATACAAAATTACTTTCTTACCTCATTTTCTTGAGCACTGGTAACTTTTGTAGTACCAAATTTGATCCAATCTGACCATTTGAATTTACCAGTCACTGTTGACAAGCTCTTAGCTGCTACAAAAAGAAAAGCCAGAGTTAATTTTGCATATTTAGCTAACAAATATGGAATTATGTACTTACCTCAGCTTCCCTCGAGAAGTAGTAGCTTCCTTAGCATTAATACTACGACATTCTAACTACAACGGCTCTTGACAGCCAACAATAGGCACTCCGCATCCCCCCCCATAAAACGGCGAAGTTTTGAAATTAAGTCTGGAAAAGGGTCTTCAATACCATAGTAATCGGTCGAATCAACTTTTTGTTTCTTGAAAAGCAAGCATTTTCGCAGGAATTTTCTCACACTTTGGAGCTTAAGTATAAAGTAAGGCTTGCTTAATGCTGTAGTTTCAGAATAAACTGGGGTCAACTAAAAAGCAGTTACCCGCGCGCGTTTAAAGAACATACGTACCATCCCCACATACATACATATATATAACATATACCCGATTATGCATTATCCACCCCTAATACTGTCTAGCTCGCTTCGCTCGCTCGCCAATAAATAAATAAACAAACATCCCCGATTGTCAATTGTGTTACCCCTGAAGTGTCTCGCCAACTATGCTCGCTCGCCAAATAATGTTGGACGTAGGTACGGCATTTTTGTACTTTGACCCTCGCGTTTTAGTGTTAGTTCGGTGGTCGACCCCGTCCCAAACTTCACTAAACAGAATCCTCTGGTTTATCGATCGGTACCCGTATCACCCTAGAAATTGAATTGTTTACCTTTTTGAATTCTTTTGTGGGTGCAGTTAAAACGTGAAAACTTAAAGGACTTCCATTTCTTTCGAGTTAGTGGCGGTGGTAAGTCAATGCGCTCTTTGTCGTGGTTATAAGCCGTAGCAACTGTATTTACTTGAAAATGCATTGTCCACTAGATTAACCGCGAAGGTAAGTCTCGTGGTGTATTGTCAAAGCATCGTATTTTACAGCCAATACTTAGCTAAAGAAAGCGTTTAAATAGCGTGTATTGTTTTGTTGTAGGTTCAGTGTTCACTTTCAACATCAAAGTAAAAGTATTGAGGGTAAATTCTCTCACTTTGTTCAATTTACAAGGAGAGCACAGTGGTGAATATATTTGCAGGGGTTATTATATACGTGAGCACCATGTCATATATCATGCTAAATCAAGAGTTATTGTGGATGGTACCCTTATTAGAATGTATCATATCAGACACTGACACTTGCAAACTCGTAAATCAGTCTCATCTAATGAATTCTTACTACCTTAATGAATTTCTTACTAATAAAAACGTGTGAAAATGTTATTGCTTCCTTTTGTATCATCTAGGAAGAAAACCGTAATACTGTAAAACTGCTATTTGAGATTGATGGATTTAACAGTTCAAATCTATACAGAATTTGATGAGAAAAAAATATATCGTTATTCAAAAGTAAGGCACTTTCTTCCCTAACATTTATCCAGGGTAGAAAAATGGAACCATATTGCTATTCACCCTTCTCAAAGATGGATAGAAAGTCTTGAATAAAAACAAAAACATTTGTTTTAAGAGGGTATTTAATTGGCTAAATGCTTTCTATCATAACTATAATATAGTCAACATTAATACAGAATAGAACAATCAAAATATGAGAAAACTAAAATATTGGCTTCTTCTGTAATCAGTGCTACAAAATTAATTTGCAATGTGACATAAATCCAAGCGTGAGTAAGATCTATATGGCCATTCAAAACCATTAGTGCATTTAATTTTTCTTGGTGCATGATTGTTGCAGATAGTTTTTGATGCATCGCTTGGCAGAAAATGAACGTTCACTAATAGCGTGTGTTGCAGGAATAACAAGCAAGAGACTGACAACTCGCACAATCTGAAAATAAATACTTCTTCACTTCTCCTGACATTCCCTTCACAAAGTTTATAATTGTGACAGTCTATGGGAAAAGGGGGCACTTCACTCAAACAAAAAAAATTGAGTTATTTATGCTAATAAAAAGCTACAATTTATCTCAACTTAGTGCTAAAATACTGGAGGGTAAAACCTTCCCCTTGCAGAGAAACTGGCAGTTGAACTGGGCTGTATTCAGCAAAGCAATTAAACTAGAAATCGAGAAAACATAAATTGAATTTCCACTTCCGGCATAATTAATGTTTCCGTATACTTAACGGCGTACTCCGCATACGCAATTAAATCGTACAGCCGCTTTTTAACGGCGACTAACGAAGTTTGCGTAGAGTTCTTTTTAGCTTTCACAGCGCTTCACAGCCTGTCTTGTCGGAATCCTTGGCTACTCTACTCCATGTAGTGGTAAACTTTCAGCCAGAGGTAAGCTGTAGATTACATGCACTATTCTCAAAGCTATGCCGTTCTTTTTAGCTGCTTGTTTGAAACTCCGCCCATTCCCCGTTTATTGTACTTCGAGAACGAGAGAGAATAAAAACAAGCTTGTCTTTCCACTGCACGCTTGGGGTCTTTTACGTTGTTTCGGCATTTGAAATTTGGCATAGACTTAGAGTAAGGGTCACTAAGACTAATTCTGCAAAAAACAAAAATAGGAGAAAGAAATAATTTTTCCTATGACTTACTTTTGGAGCCTATATCTCAATTTCAATTTTTAAGTGAAGTGCCCCCTTTTCCCATAGACTGTCACAATTAGTCTGGCTTAGCGCGACCCCGTACCTAACCGCTACGGGGAGAAAGGGTCTAGGGACCACCTTGATGCACCTAGGCTGTTCTAGGACTAAGATTTTGGGATGAATTTAGTTAACATTTTTTGTCATCTCCTGGGCAGCCCTCTGAAATGAGTGGACATCTTACCACAAGTATACACAACGGAGCCCACGTTCTGAACTATCAAAATGTTGGTGATTGTTGCATCTAATACTCTGTGGCATGCTCGGTCAGCGTGCCCTGCAAACTGTGGGTGCCAAAGCAATTAGATAACCACTACCACATTCCCCTAGAATAGCCTTGGTGTATAATTGTCCCCAGACTCTTTCTCGGCAATGGATAGGTAAAGGGTCTGGCTAAGCCAGACTAGTTTATAATAGAGTACAAAGTTGGCATGAAACAACCCAGTGGAGTTATAAGATCATCTTCGATTTATCTTTTCATATTACTCAAATACCTGGTCTTATAGTCAGCATAATTTAATCTCTTGACTGAACAGTCAATATAATAGTAATAGCTCTAGTTGTTTTTTTTAATAGTTTTGTACCCTTCCTCAAATTCCTCCATATACATCAAAAATTGGATAAAATGGAGATCTCATTGGTGCCCCTTCTACTTGGAGAAACATTGTTGTTGAATGCAAAATAAATGGAGGACATGCAAAACTTGACAAGATCATTCTATTGTGAGTGTTGTTGTTTTTTCTTCTAATGAATCATCATTTAGTATAATTTTTTATCTACAATTTGCAGTGTTTCATAAACAGAAAATTTGGTGAATAGGCTTTTTACATCCAAGTTATCCACCACATCTGAATTTTGTATTGAAGTGTTTTTTTACTGAAGCTACAAAGTGGGGGTTCAGTCCAACCCCCTCCCCTTTAGAGTGACTAGAAGTAAATATTATAACCACACCCCACATAAAACTTCTGGAATATCATCATCTGTTCAATGGTACTGAACCTGGGATGGAATTCTCCGCTGTTTACTCTGTATATGGACGGCCTAGATGTCTGAGTCCAAATGACCTAATAACATTCAACTCCTTGGCTACAACATTTTGGTCTCATATTGACATGAGTAAAGCTTGCTAGTTACTTCTATTCTTTATAAAGTGCAATGTAATGAACTTATTAATTAGTAAGAGTAATAGCTTGGGTAAGCCAATAGCATGGGTAAGCCAATAGCACGGGTAAGCCAATAGCACGGGTAAGCCATAGCACAGGGTAAGCCAATAGCAGGGTAAGCCAATAGCACTGGCTTCCGAATTTTTTTGAGAAAGTTAATCCTGAAGTAGCGGGCAGTGAGTGCACTATACAGTACAGCTACACTGCAAATGATTAAAAAAAAAGCTGGCCTGCTATAGCCAGTAGTAGCAGGGTAATCTCGCTATTAGGCGTAAATATGGCTCTTAAAGCTATTTCAATGCATTGCATGTGCCATGGCAAGGTGACAGCTGCTCAAGCACATCACTAGTAATATATTATGATGCTAGTGCCAAGATAATGTTTGGGCTGGAGCAAGCAGCTTTGATGAATGATAAAGAAAAATCTCACAAAATTCAATGAAGACACAGTTCTGAAAGTTTCCAGAAATTTAATTTTTCTTGATGTCTGGCCCAGATCAATTCACTTGTAAAGATGATTTGAGCACATTTGTATTACTATAAACTGATCTTTCTGATGTACTCCAATTGGCTCTATATTCTAAGATTGATTCTTGGGAAGATATTAGATTAGGCAATCTACCTATAAATCAGAATTCTCTCTGTCCCTAGGCTACCAGTATGGCAGCCAGGGAAGGGGACTTATCAAGCCAAAGAAAATAGGCCACTCATGTACACCGTTAATAAGGCTTCGATGGCCTGCTATATATAGGCGTCTAGGATAGCTGTCGCCATAAACATTAACTATAAGAAATTAAGAACTAAAGTATACATACATTTTAAAACTGTATATGACTTCAATGACGGGATGCAAGCTAAATACTTAGTACTATTTATTGCTTTGTTTTATTTGGTAAAGTCTAGCGATACAAGAAATTGGCAGCAAATAAAAGTATATTTAGGGGAAGTGATTCCAGATTATGTATTTCTGGAAAACAACTCTACAATTACTCTTTACTGTGGCTGTAATACTTCCCTAGTGTACTGGACATTCCGGAGAAGTACCGTGCCCCTGGATTCCTCGGGCCACCCAGTTTCAAATAGACACGTTAAAAATTCAAAGCAATTAACACTAATCAATTTAACAACGGAAGATGCTGGACTGTACTCCTGCAGTTGGACGAGCGGTGACCGAGATTTCGAATCACTTGCGTCAGTAGTTCGTATATCAAGGCATTACGATGACGTATTCAGTTTAGGTATGATAGCACCAAGCTGGTTAGAAGTGTCTCAGAATAGTACAGTTATTCTGAACTGCCACAGTGTTATGCCAACAGAGTGGTTCAGCGTTTACTTTCAACATAACTGTAAAATTATTAAGCAAGTTAATTCTCTCACTTTGCTTAATTTACAAGGAGAGCACAGTGGTGAATACATTTGTAGGGGTTCATTCTATAATCGTGAGCACCATCATGTCATATTTCATGCTATATCAAGAATTATTGTGGATAGTACCCTTATTAGAATACACCATGTCAGACCACCAAACCTGCAAACTCGTGAATCAATCACATCTTATGCACCCTTACTACCTTAATAGTTTCTTATTAATACAAAAGTGTGAAACTGTTATTGCTTTTATGCTACATAGATCATCTAGAACGTAAACCATTTGAGATTGATGGATTCAAAAGTTCAAATCTGACAGGGGCGGATCTAGGGGGGGCTCGACTAGTGTTGTACGAGCCCCCCTTTTTTCATGATGAGCCCCCTTTTTTTCAAGATGAGCCTTCATTAGCTAGCCACTGGATTCATTTCTTACCTTAAGCGGGAAAAGTACGAGAACAATATACTTTTCGCTGTCCAGTTCCTTTGTTTGCTGCGGTCGCAGCCTTCTAATAGGCGCACTCCATCAATTTTAATATGCTGAGTCAGGAATTTTGCAATTCGTCCGTTTTAATGGTAGCATGTCTAAGCAAATAAAACTAGGCTGTTTTTAAAACCTCCTACCAAGTAAGCAGGTGAAGGTAGTAGTATCTCATAACACCATTTAGATTGTGTTAATGTAGTTAACAGTTTCATATTATTATTATATTTTTTTTTTGCATTTTTTTAGTCATTTCATTAATTTCAATGGACAGAAATGTTACTTAGCTCGTTATATTCTTTCTTCATGGTTAAACTTAATAATTATTACTACATTCATCGAAATTTCATTCCTACTTACTTAAGTTTAATGTTCTTTATGATGAACTGATTGATTCATTTTATTTGTTCAAGCCATTTTAATAGTTCATTTTTTCATTCCCTAGTAATGCTAATAAAATGAAGCACCCAAGGCGCAAACCCTCAGCGCTATTAAACACTACCTAGCTATTACAATATAATCTCCTTCCAAAAGAACAAGCAATCTGTTAGCTATTTTTAATGAGGCATCAAAATAGCTTGACCAATGAAAAATGGTACCTGGAAACGCTGTCTTCATAAGAAAAGAAGCTAAACTAGCCAGAAACACTCACCTGTATACATTTTCTATGCGAAATTTCACTTTCAACTCCGTTAACTTCCCTGAGCATAAAGCGAACACTACACCGCTGGCTGCAGAAATTATTTGCTCACGTGATTATGATGTGACGTTAGGGGACGTTGCCTATAAAAGCTGGTACCTACGTGGAACTTTTCTCAACGATTAGCCCGAAATTAAAAAGTAGCTCAATTAAAGGTCTTAAATCTTCGTCCTGAGCAAGTTCATGCCTAAATCAACTGTTAATTTTCAGTAATCTCCAAAATCAGAGCGTGACAAACTTGACAGGACGATGACTGCTATAACCTTCTTGCTTATAACTATGAATATACTCTTGTAGGAAGTAAAGAGAACGCGTCCTAAAATTAGTTATATTCTTAAAAGAGCCCCCCCTTGGAAAATCCTAGATCCGCCCCTGAATCTATATAGAATTTAATGAGAAAAAATATATCGTTATTCAAATGTGGAGCACTTTCTTGCCTAACATGATATATCCAGGGTAAAATAATGTAACCATATTGCTATTCACCCTTCTCATTTTATTACTTTTGTGAAGATGGGTACAAAGTCTTAAGGGTGCTCACACATAGCAACGCCTGGGCGCCTGTAGTAGCGCACTCCAGCTGAATAGTAGCGCGTTATCTACCACAAAGTCACGCCCCGCTCTGTAACAAATTAGTGCCTGTGAAATGCAGCTGCGCCTCACTCACCACTACGCGCGTACTGATCGGGCGGGGCGGAGTCAAACTTTCAATAAAAAATTCTCGTGCTCTAATGTAATGGATCCAGAATCTTATCTTGCGTACTGCTCAGGAATGGACTAACTGCTATGGTTCAAATTTTGCCAGGGTTTAGGGCCACAAGTGGTAGACCCTATAACGTTGAGATATTTTTATTGTACGGAATTTCACGGAAATAATCGACAATAGTTCACTGGTAAGGTGAGTAAATAGAAAAGTAAAATCAAATTCAACAAAAACTCAACGTTATGGCATGCACGCACTGGTAAGAAAATGATATACAAAAATAAGCTTCTAAACTACGGCGGTAGCCGCGCAGTACTGCCTTAAGGGTGGCCGCACATAGCAACGCGCACTGCCTGTAGATCCGGACATTAATTTATTCCCCGCCAATACCCCACCATTTGATAATACGGAGCAGAAACTATCGCGCAGTAGTAGCAGAAGTATACTTTGCGAAGTTGTAGTGTTTTAGTTTAGCTTCTTGTTGTCTCATATCCGTTTACAGCAACTCTCCATACGTCGTCTGAGCTCACGCAGCAAGGTGCACCAGGCTGCCTCTCCTCCTGTAGCCGTTCTCTGGACTCTGCGCACCTGAACTCAAGCGGATGGATATACCAGGCTCGATTTCTGCGGAGCGAAGACTTCCCAAGCTGCGCAGATCTAATACCTTCACCTATGGCTATCTCCAATAAACTGCTCTCTCTTCTGACTCTCTTATTATTGTTGTATTGATGTTTGTTTACTCTTGATATAGGCGGGCTCTTTTTAGAACCAATACAAACTAATTGAAAAAAAAATTGCTCGCGTACTCGTAAGTACGAGATATGGGGGTGGGGCTATTTCTTAAGAATTGCGAGTGGAATTAAAGTTCCAAATTTTGTAACAGTTTTTCTTGGAATCTAATAATGAGAACGGCACAAAAATTTTATACACGGGTAAACCAAAAATAATGAACTGCACCACGTTGAGAATTTTTCAATATCTTATAAATAGAAAAAAATGCGAATATATCATTAAGTAATATTGAAATGGATAAGAACTCTTTGTCTTGCAGTAGAGTATCGGCTCGGCTAGTAGTGCACCAAATTGAGGAGCTCCAACTTACCGCACCGCTCCAAAAAATTGCTACAAAGTTTTATAACCAGGCCCCGATATTTCCTCCAGATTAGCTCTAAAATTAGTGAGCGGCTCCTTCGGCAGGTACTGTGTCCTTGTGTTATAGTAGAGAAGCCCCTGTAAGTATACAATAGTAGTAATCGTGCATAGCAACCATCAACAAAAAATTGCGTAGGCGGTGTGCGGCACCCTTAAATAAAAACACTTGTTTTAAGAGGGTATTGTATAGACTAAAAAAAAACTAAAATAAAAAATTGTTATAACTTGTCAGGAGGGTTCAGAATTTGAAGACGCAAAAAGACACACCTACTTTTGTTAATTCTTCTTGTACAAGTTATTTAAGGGTGCCCGCACACCGCCTACGCAAACGTGTATTGTTTTGTTGTTGTTGTTTTTTCCTTCAATTCAAGCAGTTGCAGAGAGTTCTTACTATGGCACTGAAATCCCTTTACCCTGTATGCTAAATTTAGAAACTTGACCTTATTTTCAGTAGCTTCAGTGTTAGAAGTCAATAAAAATAGTATAGTCTTTAGGCTCGCTCGCCATTTGTGCTCAAGCACACCACTAGTTTATCTGTTTATGGGGTACGTGAGACCTCTGTTTTCGCCCGCGCTTCTAATTACGTAAGTTAGGTAAAGTGTTCACAGTTCCAGTATTTTTCAATTAACGAGCTCTGAGAATCCTTAGTTGTGGTGGTAAGTCAATGCGCTCTTTGTAATGGTTATTAGCCGTGCGCAACAGTATTTACTTGAAAATACATTGTCCACTTATAGGGGTAAAAATTAAAAAAATCGGGATGTTGGTTGGCGAGCGAGCAGTGCGAGCGAGACAGTATTAGGGGCGGATAATGCAAAATCGGGTATATGATATTGGCGAGCGGGCGAAGCGAGCGAGACACTATCAGGGGTAACTCAATCGAGATTTCGCTATATTTATTGGCGAGCGAGCGAAGCGAGCGAGACACTCTCAGGGGTAACGTAATAGAGAATTCGCTATATTTATTTATTTATTTATTTATTTATTTATTTATCTGTTTATGGGGTACGTGAGACTTCTGTTTTTGCCCGCGCCTCTAATTACGAAAGTTAGGTAAAGCGTTCACACTTCCAGTATTTTTAATTAACGAGCGCGGAGAATCATCCTGCTACACTGCCTTACGCAACTTTGTTTCAACCAAAAAGTTTACAGCTACTCTCTTCTTGAAACAATTGTGAAGTCTTTATCAAGCTGCGCTTCTTTGCCACTGCTTTCGAAGTTTATTCAGGTAATTCTGTTAGTTTAGTCTGGGATCAAAGACTTTAGATTCTCTGGTGCTAACTGAGAATGGAAAGGGTTACACTGTGCACTACAGTTAGATGTTGCTTTTTTTCCTTCCAAGCAGTTGCAGAGAGTTGTTACTATGGCACTGAAACACCTTTACCCTGTATGCTAAATTTAAAAACTGGACCTTATTTTCAGTAGCTTCAGTGTTAGAAGTCAAATATAAAAATAGTATAGTCTTTAGGCTCGCTCGCCATTTGTGCTCAAGCACATCACTAGTTTATTCATTGACGAGCGAGCGTAGTGAGCGAGACACTTACAGGGGTAACACAATCGAAAATCGGGGATGTCAGTTTATTTATTTATTGGCGAGCGAGCGAAGCGAGCGAGACACTCTCAGGGGTAACACAATCGAGATTTCGCTATATTTATTTATTTATTTATTTATCTGTTTATGGGGTACGTGAGACCTCTGTTTTCGCCCGCGCTTCTAATTACGTAAGTTAGGTAAAGCGTTCACAGTTCCAGTATTTTTCAATTAACGAGCGCGAGAATCCTGCTGCACAGTATAGTTTACAACTACACTCTTCTTTAAACAATTGTGAAATCTTTGTCAAGCTGCGCTTCTTTGCCACTGCTTTCGAAGTTTATTCAGGTTATTCTGTTAGTTTAGTCTGGGATCAGAGACTTTAGATTCTCTGATGCTAACTGAGAATGGAAAGGGTTACACTGTGCACTACAGTTAGATGTAATTTCTTTCCTATTTTTCTGTAAAAAGAGTTTGCTCGCTCGCCATGCATTTGCGCTATTCGAGCGCACCACTAGTTTATTTGTATATATGTATGGACGTACGTAAGGCATTTTTGTACTTTGACCCTCGTGTTTTTGTGTTAGTTATGTGTTCGACCCCGTCCCAAATTGCACTAAACAGAATCCTCTGGTTTATCGATCAGTACCCGTATCACCCTAGAAATTGAATTGTTTACCGTTTTGAATTCTTTTGCGGTACAGTTAAAACTTGACAACTTAAGGGACTTCCATTTCTATTCGAGTTAGTGGCGGTGGTAAGTCAATGCGCTCTTTGTCATGGTTATAAGCCGTGCGCACAGTATTTACTTGAAAATACATTCTCCACTAGACTACTGCGAAGGTAAGTCTGTGTAGATGCATGTCCAGCTGTGTCAAAGCATTGTGTGTTACAACCACTACTTAGCTAAAGAATATCACAAAGAAAACTTTTAAATAACGTGTATTGTTTTGTTGTTGTTGTTTTTTCCTTCAATTCAAGCAGTTGCAGAGAGTTCTTACTATGGCACTGAAATCCCTTTACCCTGTATGCTAAATTTAAAAACTTGACCTTATTTTCAGTAGCTTCAGTGTTAGAAGTCAATAAAAATAGTATAGTCTTTAGGCTCGCTCGCCATTTGTGCTCAAGCACACCACTAGTTTATCTGTTTATGGGGTACGTGAGACCTCTGTTTTCGCCCGCGCTTTTAATTACGTAAGTTAGGTAAAGCGTTCACAGCTCCAGTATTTTTCAATTAACAAGCTCTGAGAATCCTTAGTGGCGGTGGTAAGTCAATGCGCTCTTTGTCATGGCTATTAGCCTTGCGCAACAGTATTTTACTTGAAAATACATTGTCCACTAGACTACTGCGAAGGTAAGTCTGTGTAGGTGCATGTTCAGTTGTGTTAAAGCATTGTGTGTTTACAACCACTACTTAGCCAAAGAATAACACAAAGAAAACCTTTAAATAACGTGTATTGTTTTGTTGTAGTTGTTTTCCTTCCAAGCAGTTGCAGAGAGTTGTTACTATGGCGCTGAAATCACTTTACCCTGTATGACTATAATTTAAAAAATGCGACCTTCTTTTCAGTAGCTTTAGTGTTAGAAGTCAAAATCATTCATATAAAAAATTATATTATAGTCTTTAGGCTCGCTCGCCATTTGTGCTCAAGCACATCACTAGTTGGCGAGCGAGCGAAGCAAGCGAGACAGTATTAGGGGTGGATAATGCAAAATCGGGTATATGTTATATGTATATATATATATATATGTATGTATGTATGGATTGTACGTATGCCCTTTAAACGCGCGCGCAGGAAACTTTTTTCTTCAAAAAAACACGGCTTTTTAGGCTTGACCCCAGTTTATTCTGAAACTACAGCATTAAGCAAGCCTTACTTTATACTTAAGCTCCAAAGTGTGAGAAAATTTCTTCGAAAATGCTTGCTTTTCAAGAAACAAAAAGTTGATTCTACCGGTTACTATGGCATTGAAGACCCTTTACCAGATTTAAATTCAAAACTTCGCCTTTTTTCCGGCTAAGTGCGGCTTGTTAGTTGTCAAGAGCCACCTGTAGTCAGTACTAAGCGAGCTATCACTACTTCTGAAAAGAGTATGTAAGCACATAAAGTATTAATGCTAAGGAAGCTACTACTACTCCAGGGATTCTTAGGTGAGTACGTAATTCCATATTTGTTAGCTAAATAAGCAAGAATAACTCTGGCCTTTCTTTTTTGTAGCTAAGTGCTTGTTGTCAACAGTGACTGGTAAATTCAAATAGTCAGAATGACTCAAATTTGATACTACAAAATTACCACTGCTCAAGAAAATGAGGTAAGAAAGTAATTTTGTATTTGTGTGCTAAAACTTGATTGTCTTTTGTTTTTGTAGGTGAGAGCTTGTTGTCAAGAATTCAAGGTAATTCAGATGGTCAAAGTAACTTCAATTTGATACTACAGAAGTTATCAATACTCAAGAATGAGGTAAGTAGTAATTCCATATTTTGTCGGCTAAAATTACAAATAATAACACTGGTTTATTTTTTATCGTAGCTGAGAGCTTGTTCAAGAGTTACTGGTGATTGAGATTATCAGAATGGTTAATGTTTGATACTACAAAAGTTGCTATTAATCAGGTAAGAGAGTGATTTTGTATTTGTTTGCTGAAATCAAATGTCATAACTGCTATTATATAGTTTTTGCATGAAGTAAGCTAAAAATAGTAACATTTTATGTTACCTAACTATCAGGCTCGCTCGCCATTTGTGCTCAAGCACACCACTAGTTGGGAGCGAGCGTAGCGAGCGAGACAGTATTAGGGGTGGATAATGCAAAATCGGGTATATGTTATATGTATATAATATGTATGGATTGTACGTATGCCCTTTAAACGCGCGCGAGGGCAACTTTTCTCTTAAAAAACATGGCTTTTTTGGCTTGACCCCAGTTTATTCTGAAACTACAGCATTAAGCAAGCCATACTTTTATACTTAAGCTCCAAAGTGTAAGAAAATTCCTGCGAAAACGCTTGCTTTTCAAGAAACAAAAAGTTGATTCGACCGGTTACTATGGCATTGA
>WLWD01000478.1_pt1 | contig 106111 bp, 70 predicted proteins | sample 6712731 | NCBI WGS metagenome assembly WLWD01 (sample SAMN12718690, study PRJNA576275) | sponge metagenome | isolation source: marine sponge | host: Mycale hentscheli | place: New Zealand: South Island, Marlborough, Capsize Point | collected 2014-11-01 | reverse complement strand
GGCTGGTGGGCTGGCGAGGATCTGTAGCACCAGAGACTTTGTTACTGAGGTGGAGGCGAGAAAGGCGGCTGGTGAATGGCGTAGCGCACTGCGAAGATTGAGGCCCCCATGACTACACCGGAGAGACGCCTTCAACCAGGACCAGTGGGAAACTGGGCCACCTACAATGGTCTCCAAGGTGCAGCGGATGGCTCTATCAAACTCGGCAGCGGTGCGTTGGATGTGACTGGGAGGGCAGGCGCGAAGGATGAAGGAGACCTTGGGGAGGGCGAGGCAAGAGCGCAAAAGGGTGCACTCCACCTGACAGTCGCCAACGCTGTGTAGCGCTCCAAGGGATTCCTTCAGCTTCGCTAGCCGGGCGCCAAAAACCTCCTCGCAGTAGTCGGGTGGACCGATGGGGCATCCCAGGAGAGAGAAACCTCTGCGGGTGGTGGGAATGTCTGTTGGGAGGACAGACTGAGCCTGGACAGCGTCCTCTGGGATGTAGAGGAGAGACTTGGAGCGGTTGAGATGGAGGCCCAGGGGGGGACCTTCGCGCTCCACAATGTGCAGGGCAGCAGCAAGGTCCTCTGGGGAGCCCATCAGGGTGCCGTCGTCTAGGTACCACACGTTGAGGCGGAGACCTGGAACGTCAGCCTGCAGGCGCTCAAGCAGGGGCTGGAGGGTTAGAGCAAAACCCAATGGGCCGAGAGGGTCCCCCTGCTGCACACCACTGCAGCTATGGATGGTATCTTCCCCCAGATGGAGCAGGGGCTGACAGGAGTAGCAGGATTCCATCCAGGCCGCTAGGTGTGGGATGCGTTGCCTGATCTCAGCAAACATGGACTCCCTGCTAATGCAGTTGAAGGCGTTGGAGAAGTCCAGGAAGAGGCACCAGCACTGATCAGGGTCATTAGAGGAGGAGAGCAGATGTGAAGTGGAATGGATGATGGCCTCGCAGCCGCCTTTTCTCTCTCTATCAGATTTTAGCGTAAAACGTAAAGTTCAGTCTCTGGGGTAGCCACTCGAGTGAGGGTTAGCTAGTAAGACGCTAATCCCTGGCCGCACCAACTCTGGAGTAGAGAATATCCTGATGGCAGCGAATCTACCTGGTATGCAGGCAGCTGAATAATTAGTCAACCCCTACTGGCTCTACCTTCCTCGGTGTAGCAAAACTCCCAGAATTGGGGGCAGCGGTGCTCCGGATTTGCCCTACACAGCATCTCTGCGGAGTCAAAGACGTGCCTGACACCATCGAACACGATCTGACTATTATATGTGTTCTTTTCCTTTTAGAGCTCGCTACACGTCTTTCCTATTTTTTACTTTTTGTTGCGTTAGTTACTTGTCTTTTTCGTTTGTGTCTTTGTAGGCTTCCAAAGTCTTCCTGCGTCTGGACTGGTGTGGATGTCGGCCAGGAGGCAGCTGGAGAGAGCTTGCAAGAGTCCATGAGAGAAGTTCAAAGGTAGGAGAAGGTGTTGCGTCTTCAGATTCAGGTTTGGAAGGTGGTGAAGTGTGGGACTGTCGAGTGTGGTGATTATATTGGTGGTAGTTGTGGTAAATAGTGTTGAAGGTGTTTCAGTTTGTCGTTTAATAGGTAAGGCGAAGGACGGTGTCAAGTACGTTCTCACCTTTGTATGTCTCACAACGAGGTAGCCTGAGGCTGTTCCTTTGAGAACAGAATCATCCTCCGAAGTGGCTGATGGGTTGATATCTGTGATTACTAGGACCAGTATACCTTTGAAAATATTATCAGACAGGGGAAGTGTTTTCATGGGGAAGGTTGTGAAAAAAACTGGGTATAAGCACGATACATATTTCCCCTTACCGCCCACAGGGCAATGGAATGATTGAAAGGCTACATGCCACGCTCAAGCCTATGTTGGCCAAGGCCAGAGATGAGGGGATTGATTGTGCGATGTTTCTACCGATGGCGTAGTTCGCCGTTCGCCAGCTCATCAATAGAAATACTGGTTTCTCTCCCCATGAACTTGTCTTTGGGAGAAAGATGAGGGGGCCCCTAGATATATTGTACGCTGGATGGGTAGAAGACTGTTATGTGGAAATGGATGTGGCTGAATGGGTGGATAGATTGCAGGATAGGTTGCGTGTTTTGTGTGATGTGTCTATGGCGAGAGGTAGCTTAGTGAATGAAAAAAGGAGTGCTCAGTTCAACAAGAATAGGTCGTTGAGAGAACTGTCTGTGGATGAACGTGTGCTTTTGAGAGTACCGGGCCTTCAGGGGGCTTTAGTAGCCTCCTGGGAGTGTCAAAGAGAAGTTGTCAAGGGTAAACTATAGAGTATGTAAGGAGGGGAGTGATGCTTTGAAAATAGTGCACATCAACAATACCAAGAAAAATGCAGTGAGGGAAGTTAATGTTGGTGCTGTGTGTGTGGTGGCAGAAGATAAGGAGCTGTGTGGAGTATTAGAGAAGGGATGCGTGTTGAGTGATGAGAAGTGTGATGGTTATGTGGAAAGGGAGCTACAGATTGTGTTGGATAAGTTGAGTTCTTATTTTTCGGATGTTCCGGCCGATGTTATGTGGAAAAATGTGTGATTCATGTTAAGGATAGTGGTGGGCGATACCAGATTTATGTTTTCGATATTGATATCAAGTACTTTTGTACCTGGTATCGGCGGTATCGATACCTATATCGATACCACGTATGCGCACTAATTAATTAAATTATTCTTTTGAATTTAGATGAATTGTCAAAAAAAATGATTTGGAAGAGTATTACATGTAAGCAAAGTAACTACTACGGATGAAAAAGTTCGCTATTTTGATTATTATCAGCTCTGGAAGAAACCGCTAGAGATTAACCACATTAAATGAACCTCCTTTACCAAATGTTAATGTTGGCCACAATGAGATGTCGATAAAGGTCGATATTCTGTCTGGGCAGGGCTAATAGTAATATTTGGTATTTGATACCACTCTGGAAGTATCGAAGTATCGATACCAACTACTCGGTATCGCCCACCACTAGTTAACAGGGCCGGCGCCTATGGTGCGGCTGGTACGGCCGGTACGGCCATGGCCGTACCACTTTTTTGGTCTCGCCGTACTATTCTCCGAGTAAAAATTGAAAAGATGGAATGGGTTGGGTTACGGCACGCAAATTTTTCACTTGCGCGTGGGCGGAAAGAAATAAGACAGAATGTTTGGTAATTTTATATAAAGGAACTGACTATATAACTAACTAGTGATGGGCTTGAGCACAAATGGCAAGCGAGCAATATGAATGATTTTGAATTCTAACACTGAAGCTACAGAAAATAAGGTCGAGTTTTTAAATTACGCATACACTGTAAAAGGATTTCAGTACCATAGTAACAACTCGCTGCAACTGTTTGAATTGAAGGAAAAACAACAACAAAACAATACACACTATTTAAACGTTTGCTCTGTGATATTCTTTAGCTATAATAATGGCTGTAAAGCACAATGCTTTGACACAACTGGACATACACCTACCCTTACCTTCGCGGTTAGTCTAGTGGACAATGCATTTTCAAGTAAATACTGTTGTGTATGGCTTATAACCATGCCAAAGAGCGCATTGACTTACAACCGGGGTCGACCACCCAACTAACACAAAAACGCGAGGGTCAAAGTACAAAAATGCCTTATGTAATATAAACCAACAAACATCCCCAATTTTCAATTGTGTTACCCCTGTAAGTGTCTCGCTCGCTACGTTCGCTCTCCAACTACAGATTCATTTTAAAGTAATTTTTTTTGTTCACCACTTAGCTAATCGTAATTTTTCATAACACAATAATATGCAAATTGATTAGTATAAATCTTTTCTCATTGCTATCTCTCAATTAAAAAAAAAGTAGTTTGTATTGTTTCTATCAAACTCTGCAAGGCTTAACTATACTTAATTAACCCCATTATCAAAGAGTTAATGTGTTTGATAGCAAGACAGCATGGATATATACAGAATAATATAATGGTGACAAGTCCATATGAAAACCAAAATGTAATTTTGAATTTCCAACTCGCAGGTTTAGCAGGAGCATGTTCACAAGTCTCAAAGTTCCTTCTGCTATAGTTCTTGAAGATTGGTTCCCTCAGCCAGATATTCTTAAAATGCTGAGACTCTGTGGATAGCTACATATTATTGTAAAAGTGTTATAAACTGTTAATTTAATGGTTAGAGCCATACCACATTTTATTTGCTGGCTCCGGCTCTGGTTAAGGATGGGTGTGATGTAGTAAATCTGCCCCCGAGCTGATCCCAATAAATATCAGAGCCCAGGTCAAACAAGAAGTTGACAAGTTATTGAAGGCGGGTATTTCTTGGGTTACCTTGGCCATCAAATCGGATGTGGAAGGGTGGCTGTGCCTGAGTATAGGGTTAGCACTATAGCTGAGTTTAGGAAGCCAATCACAAAAAAACAACTCAGGTCGTTTTTTGGTAGTGTTGGAAACTATAGGATGTTTGTAGAGGGCTGTGCTAACTTTACATGCAAGCTCACTCCGGCCACCTCTTTGGATGCTCCACTCAGGGGTCATGGACGAGGGAGATGGAGGAGTTACGTAAGTGTTTATGTAATTGTGTTATTTCGCATGTCCCTACTTTGTCTGATTCTTTTGTTTTGTATACCGATGTATCAGGTGATGGTCTGGGGGCGTGTCTGCATGTCGTTCGTGAGGAGGAGGAGCTCCCAGTGGCGTTTTACAGTCGGCAACTCCAAGAAGCGGAGACAAAGTATACTGTTCCAGAGCTGGAGGCGCTAGCAATAGTTGCCACAATCCAGCACTTCGAATTCTACCTATATGGAGCACCGGTGGTTGTATTCACTTACCACAAGGCTTGCACCTCGCTGTTAATGAGCACACACCTCAACAAGCATCTAATGAGACTGGCGCTCAAGCTGCAAGGAATGGTGCTGGACATCCAGTATTGCCCAGGCAAAGAGAACGGCAGTGCCGATGGACTGAGTCAACAGGGCTGGAAGATGATGTTCCTGTGGAGCCCCGTCCTGGTGTTTGTCAGATGCACCCCTACGGGCGCAGTCTTAGCCGGGGGGCCTGTGGGGTCGGTGGGGCCAGATTTCCATTGGAAATATGAAGATCAAGACAAAGACTGAGACATAGTCAGTTTTTCTTTATGTATATACACTGTTAAAAATGAAGCGTTATAATAACACTTTTGAAGTGTAAATCAAGAGTGTAAAACCTTGCAGTGTTATAGTAACACTGAGGCCAGTGTTAGTGTAAACACTGCAGCATTCCAGTAACACTGAAATAAGTGTAATTGTGAAAATTGGTGTATATGACCACATTTTTTGTTTCTTTAGCATTTTTATTTACCTGATAACATTCAAGCCATTATCATTACTTTATTAAAATCAAGTTAAATTGTACAATGAGCTAAATATTTCATACTGTATTTTTATTTAATTTTAGCTAATATACTGATACATTCATAGAAGTTTATAAATAACAAGCAGTAAGGGAACTTAGCTGCAATAGCTATCTATCTAAATTCTACAATTGACAGTAACTTTGTTGGCTACTTATTTGTAGGCTAGGGCAGGAAATAGAAGAAATCTAGCCATTGCTCCACGCAATGTCTAATTTAATGCATTATTTAAATCCCCGCAGAAGACCGTCTTGCTGTACAAACTTTGGCAAAAAAATTCTGAGAATTTGTTTACTATTCGATCGAGTGCTTACTGAATGCGCGGTATGGTTTTTATTGCGATGCGCACAAGCACCCGCTTTTTACCGGAGAGCGTTTATTAGAATATTCCAGGCCCTCCTTATCCTGCAGAAGAGTTTTATGGATATGGTGTTTTTAAGTGCAGATCGTGCCTTGGATCTTTCGGAGAAATGGTAAGTTTAAATATATGTTTATTATTGGAAACAATAGAGTGTTTTGGCTAATGTAAGTGACGCATTTGAATAGAGTTAGCCGTTTAAGTTGAGTTTGAGCACGGAAGAGGTAATTTCTTCTTTATGATTAATGAATTTAGCAGGTAGCTAGTTCAGTACTTTTTCCGACTATATCTGAGAGTTATCTCAAAAATTATTTACTGCACTCTTTTTATTTATTTATTTTCATATGTAATTTTAGGCTACAAAAAAGTGCTGCTGTGAAAATCTAGAGATGCTTTTGGAGACTAACAAAGTAAGAATATACAGGTCAACACAAAATTATTACAGTTGTTAGTTCAGCAGTTGATTATAAATCATTCATTTACCCTCAGTTTGCTCTTTTTTCTTCTTTCCCCAAATATTTCCCCCAAATTAAACATGCCACAAGATTAGTTCCTGTTATAGTTTGTGTTCTCATGCTGTCCAGACTATTCAAAAGCATTATCATGCTATATAGAGTGATAATAGTAAAAAATGTATTTGTAGACAAACACATTTGTTTTGCTTCTTTTTCTATTTCTATGTATTTTTGTGTGTTTAGAATAGCGTGTTTAGTTGTGTTATGTTTGTGTATATGTGACCGTCTATGGGAAAATCGGGCACTAAGGCGTGGCAACAATGATTCCGTATTCTACCGCACTCTCCGCATACTATAGGTTTTTACCGCGCGCATTGTGTAGAAACATCAACAAGGAGTTATTCTCTCAACAACACTGCTGGTGGAAAAAAGGTTAGCGAGCTTGTCTTTCTTGTTCTAAGAGGATAGTTAGTATCTTGCTATGCTGAAGACTGGGTGGTGATTTTTTAGCTAGCTAGTTTCCTATTCTCGTTGTAGTTGTAGGTAGCCCTTATAATACTTGTTCTTTTTTTTTTTCCCCCTCTCTTTCATTTTAGCTTTGATGATGCTAGTGCTGCAATATGCTATGACAACTGGGGATCTGGTGTTCCTGAAATGTGAAGAAAGGTAATTGTTAACTAGTTAGATTGTCTACTTTTTGTTGCTGTAGTTGCTAGTAACTTTTTTTTTCTTTTCATTTCCTAGATTTCATGGTGCTTGGGCTGCTGCTATCTGTACTGAGGTTCTGGTGTTCTTGATTGAAGAAGAGAATAATGGTAAGTCTCTAGGCATGCACTACTGTTATCATTGTACATACACGTACTAATACTAACACTGCATTCACGAAGTAGTACTGCACACGAAATGCTAACACTGTGCACACATACATAGTACTAACACTGTGCACGCACGTAGTACTATTACTGTGCACGCACATAGTGCTAGCACTGTGCACATACATAGTACTAACACTGTGCATGCACGTATTACTGTGCACACATTTAATTACTTCGGTCCTCTTTGCACCAGCCCCCCATCCCACTTACATATTGATTAGGGCCTCCTGGGTAGTGGCAGGTCTTGCTGTTCCACGGCTCCCTTGCCGTGTAGGGTGGCGGAGGTGTAGGCTTGGGGGATCCCCTCACCACTCGCTAATTAGTGCTAAGTGGTGCTAATAGGGGATAATTGGATCTAATTGGGGGTTACCCCCCAATTAGAGCCCCCAGGCCCAAACACCGATCACACTGAGAAGCTTGGCTCCCCAGTGGAGAGTTACAGGTGTGGGTGGGTGGGCGTAGCGGTTCTTCTTGGCTGAGTTGTCTTTCCACTGATCGACTCTGGTCACTGGTCCACGTGTCTGGTTCCCTTTCCCCACGTGAGCATTCTATAGCTACCTTTCTGACAACCTAACTTCTGGGCTGGGTCTCTGACCCACCCCTGCCGCACCCCCTACTAATGCGGTCCTCGTAATTAACTAGGTCTAACTTACTGTTAAACCGGATTTAATTACTTCGGTCCTCTTTGCACCAGCCCCCCATCCCACTTACATATTGATTAGGGCCTCCTGGGTAGTGGCAGGTCTTGCTGTTCCACGGCTCCCTTGCCGTGTAGGGTGGCGGAGGTGTAGGCTTGGGGGATCCCCTCACCACTCGCTAATTAGTGCTAAGTGGTGCTAAGAGGGGATAATTGGATCTAATTGGGGGTTACCCCCAATTAGAACCCCCAGGCCCACGGTCGGCCACGACCCCCTCCCAAGCCCAAACGCCACCTTCACCCCTCCCTAGGACCTGCCATATCCCGACACCCAAACTACCTCACTAACTATTGTCTACCGGTCGTCTCTACCTGTCAGCACTATCCTTCCCCCCTCCCTCCCCCCTTTTTTTTTTTTTTTTTTTTTTTTTGATACAGCTACTGTCGTTATTAATCTGATGCTACATCATGTTATCATGAGAACAAATGACAATGCTGACAGCATACTGCTACCATCACTGGTGAGTGTACATGATTGTTAGCTCTCTATCCCTAGTCTCATACTGTCTGATCACGCTGCCAAGATACGTGAGTAACTAGCCAACTGCTCTCGTGGTATCCTCACATAGTCCAGGTATGCCAAACTTCGCCACCTGCCCAAAGTCTTAATCACTGAGTCTTCCAGTCCCCTGCTAGCTGCCGTTGTTGCTGCCCCTATGCGAAAACTGTGGCCGCAGTACTGCGACTGGTCCAGCCCTGCGACAGCGAGGGCCTCTCGGACTGCTGACACCAGCCTTTGTCTAGTCAGGAGACGCCCGTCCTTGAACACAAAGAGTGGCCCTGGACGTTGCCCCCTGGTCACCAGGTAGCCCAACAGCACCGTCACTGGGCACAGATCACTATTCGTCCTCCCTATGTACAGGTAAATCCCCTTCCTAAACGGATCTGTTTTAGATTGCTTAATGTGGACTCGCACCACTCCTGGCCTCAGGGGGTCGTCTAGCGCAATATCACTCCGTGTGAGATGCATCGTCGGGTCGAAATCCTCATCACTCGGTACTGTCATCTCGCCCGCCCTGAGAAATCCGAAGTAACCCAGGGAGACTGCCGCCCACAGCATAATCTTATCTGGGTTGCGACTATCGTTCTGCCAGACTGCTCTCATCTTCCTGAGAATATCTGGGCCTATTGGCAACCTTGTCCTGGCTGTATCACCTCTATATGCCTCTGTTCTCTTCACCCCTTGAAGTGTGTACTGCAGTCTACACAGCGATTTTTGAAACGGGTCTGGCGCACCTTCCATGATGTGAAGGAACCTCACCGCTGACAAGTACACCTTCATCGTCCTATGCTTCAAGCCATCCTTTGCCAATTGTGCCACAAAATACACCAGCGTAGTCTCTGTTGCCGGCACTGCCACTAGACCCCCAGCCGCGCAGAATGAGATATATCTCCGTTGCCCCGACCCATACACTCGCTGCGTAGACTCCGCCAAGCCTTTCAGGAACAGGCCTTTAGCAATTCCGTCCAGCTCAGTGACGTCCAGTCTGGGCGCTCCAGGATGAGTGCTCTGATCAGCTCCTGTGGGATAGTCACTGGCCCGGGCTGAGCCCCTGGGTTCTGCAACAGAAAGGAGGTACAGTCATTTCTGGACAGAGCATCAGCACTCCTATTCTCCACCCCTGGTATATGCTCTGCCCACACTCTGACATCGTGACGGGCTAGGAAGAAGAAGGCACTTCGCATTAAGTGCATTGCCCTTTCGTTCTTGCTGGTTCCTGTATTGATGATCGCCACCACTGCGGCATTATCACACAGACACCTCACAGACTTTCCACTCCACTGGTATCCCCAGACTGCCAAGGCCATGACCACTGGCAGTAGTATGCACCTCCATCCACGACTCCGGCCATTGGAGCTGGAACCACTCACCCCTTGAGGTGAATGCCCCACACCCCCAATTACCTGAGGCATCCGATGTGACTGTTGCAACGTACCCTCCTTTACACACCCGCCTCATCATGCCGGTGCCGTTCCAAGCCGGCAGAAAAGTCGCCCACCAGGCCACGTCAGACCTAAAGCCCATGTTCAGCCTGATGCGGTGGTGCGGCTTTTTTGCCACTGATAGCAGCGCTATCAGTCGCCTCAAGAATGTCCTTCCTGGCCGTACCACGCAGCTTGCATGCTGCAGCATGCCAATTAGTGACTGCAGCTCTCTTTTGGTACAGCAGCGCCTCCTTAACCAGCGATTGATCTCTCTTTGCAAACGGCACACTTTTTCCCTGGGCAGCCGCAGTGTCATTGCCACTGTGTCCAACTCAATTCCCAGAAAAGTCATAGTCGTCGACGGACCCTCCGTCTTGTGCGTGGCAATGGGAACTCCCAACTCCTGGCACCCCTGCAAGGCCTTTGCCAGTGCTTCCTCACATCCCCCCTCTGAGGGGCTGATGACCAGGAAATCGTCCAGGTAATGCAAAATTTCGACCCCCTGTTGCTCTATAATCCCTTGCATAGCATCCGCCACTGCACTGAAGATTTTTGGCGCTGACCTAAGGCCAAACGGCAAGACCTTGTCTATGTATACTCTCCCACGCCAGCTCATGCCCAGCAATGGCCTGTCATCCGGGTGCACCGGCACAATTCGATATGCCGACTCAATGTCGAACTTCGCCAGACTAGTGCCCGCTCCGTGTGTCAACACTCTGGCCACTGCCACATCTACAGAAGTGTACTTCATAGTGCAGAGTTCGGGTTCCAACCCATCATTCACGCTGCGGCCCTCTGGGTATGATAAGTCAACTATGAGTCTGTACTTTCCCGGCTGGTGGGGCTTCTCGATCACCCCAAACCTGTTTATATGGATACCTGGCTGGGCTGTGGGGTCTACAGGGCCTGCCACTCTCCCTAGCCTCACTTCCTTGTCCAGGTACTCGTCCACTACCTGCTTGTTCCTAGTGGCTGAGAGAATGTTGGTCTGGGCAGACCCGATCGCGACTACACCGTACTGGAAGCCGACTCTGAAGCCTTCTTTTAACCCCATGACGATGTATCGCCGAAAATTCTGGTCGGGGTGATATTGCAGTCGCCCGTCCCAAGTCCACCATTCCAGCGGCGTCACCACGGTCTGATACTCTACAGGCATAGCCACCAGGCGGAGCGGTCTCCTGCCCGCCAGCCTTTCCAGGTGCTCCATGTAGGCGTACCTCCTTGCTGGGACGACACCTGAGAGCACACACACACCCACTCTGACAGTAACTGGTACTGGTCGTTACAGACCTAACTCTGTTGTCATGTGAATGCCCGGATCGTCCCCATGACACACCCTCCTAGCTGCCGGCCCACCCCCCCATATACTACCTTTCGCTCCTTTCCCGCTTCTTGTGACTATCTCAACCCACCCAGCGCCTATTTAACCATTTTACTTTATTTATTTATTTATTATTATTATTATTTTTTAATTGTTATTATTTATTATTATTATTATTATATTTATTTATTTATTATTATTATTATTTTTTTTTTTTCTTACCTACTACCGCTGCTATCTATGCTTAGACTAACATAGCCACAAACTACATGTATACATAATATTTTTTTTTTTTTTTTTTTGTATACCAGCACACATCATATTATGCCTCTGTCCTGACGCACTGACTACACATACAGACACCAACAGTCTTTTACTGTCCTCTCTGGGTTCCCCCCAGCACTTCTCTATTAGCTGGGTACTGGGTACTCCTGTCCGGGGCCCTCTGTCGCTCCATACCACGGGTACGGCACCCGGACTTCCGGTGCTCGCCTCCGCACACTGAGCACACATGCTCGAACCGGCAGTAAGGAAGGGAACACCTCCCATCATTGAAGGCATAGCATGCGCCTCGCCGGCCCCTTCTCCTCCTGGCGTCTCCTTGCAGTTCATCTCTCCTGCCACCAGCTGGCCTCTGCTCCTGTAACTGGACCACTGGAACCTCTCTTCTAGGGTGGAGTGCACAATCCTCCTGGGAGTGGTCTGACGCCATGCATCTGCTGCAGAACAGCCCCTTTCCTCCATAAGCCAGGAAAGTAGTCGCATATAGCCCTTGGTTTACTTTTGAAAAGTCCACAGCCTCTAAGTCTATAATCTGCTGGCGAAACGCCGAGTCATACAATAACCAGCCCCGTCCACCACACTTTCTGTACTCGGCTAACATCAGGGCCTGGTAAGCCCACAGCTCCCTGGCTTTCTGTGGGTACTTAGCACATACCACCGCTGCGTACAGACTAAAACACTGCAGCCAGCTATCAAAGTCCGGCACCTCTCTGCGGCAGGTTCTTCCGGCTTGCCCGCTATCTCCTGCTGCCACTCTCCTCCTCTCCGCCTCCACGTTGTCCTTCAGGAGTTCCGCCATCTCGATGTACTCTCCCTTTTGGATCCTCTGTACTAACTTCCCAGGGACAACGGGCAAGGCCTCACTAAGGACGAAGGGGGACGCCTCCTCACTTAAGCGAGCTCTTTCCCGATCGCGCTTCCCCGGCAGGTAACTGGCAGGCTGTCTGTGCCCCTCTACCTGAGGAGCTCTCTCACCCGGATCCTCTTCCGCAGAGAAAACTGGAAGCCGCAGACTAGCCACCGTCTCTAGGGCCAGACCGCCCCCCAGCTCCACACCTAGCCAACACAAAAGCACCTGTCATATCACTACAACTCACTGCTGAGTTCCCCCGTACCCACTGCCTTCCTACTTCCAATTGGAACCTGAGCGTCTGTGTGTAGCCCCCTGTGTGTGCGTATGTGTGCGTCCGTGTCCCTTCCCCCTAACTGGTTTACTCCTGGGCCTCTGCCTAACGTCCACTAACTACTCCCAGGGGCCTCCGCCCGCTCATCACTCCAAGGGGCTGCGCCCACTCATCACCGCGAGGGGCCTCTGCCCACTCATCACTCCGAGGGGCCTCCGCACACTCCTCACTACGAGGGGGGCCTCTGCCCACCCATCCCTACGAGGGCCTCTGCCCGCTCATCACTACGAGGGGCCTCCGCTCACTCGTTACTACCAAGGGGGGCCTACGCCCACTCGTTACTACCAAGGGTGGCCTCCGCCGACTCCTTACTACCAGAGGCCTCCGCCCACTCCTTACTACCGGGGGCCTCCGCCCCTACTTCCTACCAGGGGGTTTCAGCCCGCTCCTTACTACAAGGGGCCTCCGCCCACTCCTTACTACAAGGGGGGGGGGTGGGGTCTCCGCCCACTACTCCCTACCTGGGGCCTCTGCCTGCTCCTTAGTACTAGGGCCCCTCACCCCCCCGCCCACTCCTTACTACCAGGGGGCCTCTTCCCACTTATTACTACGGGGAGGGGGGGGCTCCGCCCACTCATTGTTGCAAGGGGCATCCACCCACTGACTAAGGGGGGCCTTTACCTCCTAAATACTGCCCACTCCTCACTGTGAGGGGCCTCCACCCCCTACCAAACCTAAACTTTTCTCTGCATCTATGTACCTAAGCTCCAACGAGTGGCCCCTTTGCTCTACTACCACTCTCTTACTACATTTTTCCTTACCTCCTGCCTCCCGATTGCGTCGCTCGGAGGAGTCTCCCCTATCCGTGTCTTCACTGGGCGCTGGCCTCCTCCCGGGCCGCTCCCCATCCGTAGCCCCCGGAACGCTGTCCGCCGATTCTCTCAGTTGGGCTGCCACCCTAGCCGCGATTAAGTCCACTAATGCTGAGTCCAGCGGCATAGCGGCCACCACGGGAGCTCGACTTCTAGGCGCCTCCGACGACGAGGAACCCGCGGCATGGTTGTCTACGTCTCCTCCCGCTGTCAGTGCTGCCTCGCTACCTCTTGCCGTTCCTGACATCGACATCGCTCACGTAGCGGTTCTTCTTGGCTGAGTTGTCTTTCCACTGATCGACTCTGGTCACTGGTTCACGTGTCTGGTTCCCTTTCCCCACGTGAGCATTCTATAGCTACCTTTCTGACAACCTAACTTCTGGGCTGGGTCTCTGACCCACCCCTGCCGCACCCCCTACTAATGCGGTCCTCGTAATTAACTAGGTCTAACTTACTGTTAAACCGGATATAGTGCTAACACTGTGCATGCACGTAGTACTATTACTGTGCACGCACATAGTGCTAGCACTGTGCACATACATAGTACTAACACTGTGCATGCACGTATTACTGTGCACGCACATAGTGCTAGCACTGTGCATGCACGTAGTACTATTTCTGTGCATGCACATAGTGCTAGCACCATGCACGCATGTAGTACTATTACTGTGCACGCACCTAGTGCTAGCACTGTGCACACACATAGTACTAACACTGTGCACGCACATAGTGCTAACACTGCATGCACGTATTACTGTGCACGCACATAGTACTATTACTGTGCACGCACGTAGTACTATTACTGTGCACGCACATAGTGCTAGCACTGTGCACACACATAGTACTAACACTGTGCATGCACGTATTACTGTGCACGCACATAGTACTAACACTGTGCACGCACATAGTGCTAACACTGTGCATGCACGTATTACTGTGCACGCACATAGTACTAACACTGTGCACGCACATAGTGCTAACACTGTGCATGCACGTATTACTGTGCACGCACATAGTACTAACACTGTGTATGCACGTAGTACTAACACTGTGCACGCACATAGTGCTAGCACTGTGCACATACATAGTACTAACTGAACACTGTGCACGCATATAGTACTAACACTGTGCACGCACATAGTGCTAGCACTGTGCACGCACATAGTGCTAGCACTGTGCATGCACGTAGTACTATTTCTGTGCACGCACATAGTGCTAGCACTGTGCACGCACGTAGTACTATTACTGTGCACACACATAGTACTAACACTGTGCACGCACATAGTACTAACACTGTGCACGCACATAGTACTAACACTGTGCACGCACATAGTGCTAATACTGTGCATACACGTAGTACTATTACTGTGCATGCACATAGTGCTAGCACTGTGCACGCACGTAGTACTATTACTGTGCACGCACCTAGTGCTAGCACTGTGCACACACATAGTACTAACACTGTGCACGCACATGGTGCTAACACTGCATGCACGTATTACTGTGCACGCACATAGTACTAACACTGTGCATGCACGTAGTACTATTTCTGTGCACGCACATAGTGCTAGCACTGTGCACACACATAGTGCTAACACTTTGCATGCACGTAGTACTATTTCTGTGCACGCACATAGTGCTAGCACTGTGCATGCACGTAGTACTATTTCTGTGCACGCACATAGTGCTAGCACTGTGCATGCACGTAGTACTATTTCTGTGCACGCACATAGTACTAACACTGTGCACGCACATACTGTGCATGCACGTATTACTGTGCACGCATATAGTACTAACACTGTGCATGCACGTATTACTGTGCACGCACATAGTATTAACACTGTGCATGCACATAGTACTATTTCTGTGCACGCACATAGTGCTAGCACTGTGCACGCACGTAGTACTATTACTGTGCACACACATAGTACTAACACTGTGCACGCACATAGTACTAACACTGTGCACACACATAGTACTAACACTGTGCACGCACATAGTGCTAATACTGTGCATGCACGTAGTACTATTACTGTGCACACACATAGTGCTAACACTGTGCACGCACATAGTACTAACACTGTGCACGCACATAGTACTAACGCTGTGCACGCACGTAGTACTATTACTGTGCACACACATAGTGCTAGCACTGTGCACATACATAGTACTAACACTGCATGCACGTATTACTGTACACGCACATAGTACTAACACTGTGCACGCACATAGTGCTAGCACTGTGCATGCACGTAGTACTATTTCTGTGCACGCACATAGTGCTAGCACTGTGCACGCACGTAGTACTATTACTGTGCACACACATAGTACTAACACTGCACGCACATAGTACTAACACTGTGCACGCACATAGTGCTAATACTGTGCATGCACGTAGTACTATTACTGTGCACACACATAGTGCTAACACTGTGCACGCACACAGTACTAACACTGTGCACGCACATAGTACTAACACTGTGCACGCACATAGTGCTAATACTGTGCATGCACGTAGTACTATTACTGTGCACACACATAGTGCTAACACTGCACGTAGTACTATTACTGTGCACGCACATAGTGCTAACACTGCACGCACAGTGCTATTACTGTGCACACACATAGTGCTAGCACCAAACACTGTGCACACACTAGTACTATTACGGTGCATGCATATAGTGCTAACACCAAACACTGTGCACGCACATAGTGCTAACACCATGCATGCACATAGTGATTACACTGTACTAGAGTCATTCTTATTAGTGTTATCAAGTCTAGAGTCATCCTTATTAGTGTTATCACGTACTAGATTTATTCGTATTAGTGTCAGCACATGCTAGTGTCGGTCAGTTGTAGTATGTTCGATTAAGTTAGTTATTGCTAGTTTGATTGTAGTAGCTGTTGTTGTAAGGAAATTACGATGCTGATGAAATAATTTACTAATCAGGTGATCTTTGGAGGTACGGGCGAAGTCCTTGAGACCAAATTATTTCTTCACTGGTGGGCGTGTCACATGATGTCACTTCCAGTTTCACTTCCTGTCCTTAAATTTTGTCCTTCGAGGCTATCTGAGTGGTTCTGAGGTGGGCTTGTGGTTTTTCATTAGTGTGTACACGTACTAGAGTCATTCTTTTTAGTGCCCACATGTACTAGAGTTATTCTTTTTAGTGCTCGCATGTACTAGAGTCATTTTTATTGGTGTTTGCACGAATAGTTTTATTTATCTTGGTAATGTCTGTTTTTACTATTGTCCACTAGAGTATTTTTTTTGGTGGTTTTAGCTGAGTTGGGATAATTATATTGCGTATTCAATGTAATTAGATAGATTTTGATAACACTGGACATAAGAACAAAGTAAAGGTGTGTATTACTTGTATAGATGATACATAGTTTAAAAGAGATGACTAAAAATAAAAAAATAATAATTAATAATTGATGTCTGTACTTCTAATTCTTTTAGAAGGGCGGACGAAACTGGTGATGGTGAAGGAATTGGTGACTGTGACGGGCTAAAAACTGATCTAACTGCTCAGTTGAGGTAAGTCGTTTCGTCCTTGCTGGTGATGGCTTTCTTGACCTCTTCCTTTCCTTAACACGGATGATGCTGTTCCGTCGGCAGGCAATGGACACAGTATCGGAAGGGGAAAGAAAAGTGGGGTCGGAATGGGGTGGTGACAAGAAAACAGATGAGTGGTCAGGATGCAATGATGAAGGCTCGATGTCTGGTACAGAGCAGTCCAAAGAATCCAGAGGATCATAGAGGTCATCTTCGTCTTCAAACAGTGGAGTAGCAGAACCTGACTCTGCTGATGAGACATCCCTAGAAGCTTTATAAGAAGTTGTTTTGTTTTGTTTTTTTTATCAAAAAAATTTTTTAATTAAATTTATTACCTTCATAATAGTTGGTAAAATGGCCATCAAATTCTTCATCACCTAAAAAAAAAGGGGAAAAAAGATGATGAACTGATGAGGGTTATAGTTAACTGTAATAAGTGACTTACAGTCAGAAAGCGGGTCCTCACTTCCTGGAGCCATGGCTTCAGCGTCAGCTCCACCCATCATGTCCAGACCATCACGGTGGCTGAGGTTTAATGCTCTAGCAAGATTCTTGGCTTCACTCATGATAGCCACTGTACTTACTACTACACGGAGAGCTGTGTTTTGACGGCGGCATTTACAGCGGATTGGGCCACTTGCCGCGTTGTGCCCGATTTTCCCGTAGAGGGTCACTATTTTGGATAGTGTGTTTAGTTGCATTTATGAGCGTGTTTAGAATTGAGTGTTTAGCTGAGTCTGGGTGTGTGTTTAGAATATGTGTTTACTAGCATTTATGAATGTGTTTGTATATTGCTTATTGATTTATGTTATATTTTTGTGTCAATGCAGGTACATTTATCTTGAACATGATGGATCATAAATGGAGTGCATATCATGATATTTCATCTACTCATGTTGAAAGGACAGCTTTAAAACTGTTTAGCTACTTTATTCAATCTATTTTTATATATTCATCATTGTCAATCATTTATTTATCTAAAAATTTTGAGGTTATGTGAATGAGGTGTGGTCATTATTTATTAGCAGTGCCATTGAAACATGTTACTTAGTGTTGTAATAAGCTTGCAGAAGGTGTTAATACAACTCTGTTAAAGATGTTGTCCAAACACCTCTCAGAGTGTTATATTATAACCCTCTGTGCAGTGTTCAGGAAACGTGGGTGGGGCATAAATTCCTCCCTCTCCTGGGAATGCTCCTTGCAGTGTTACTGGAACACTTCATTTTTAACAGTGTAGATGTATGTTATTTATGGTTTCACATAGTTTAGTAGGTGGGTCACGAGTACATTATTATTTTTAGCGTATAAGTTGTGTCCGGATGTGTTTGCGCATGTGTCGGCGGCATTCTTATAAACTATCTGGTCAAACATGCGTACGGCAGTTCTCTCTATCAGATTCTAGCGTAAAACGTAAAGTTCTCTCTCTGGGGTAGCTGCTCGAGTGAGGGTTAGCTAGTAAGACGCTAATCGCTGGCCCCGCACCAACTCTGGAGTAGAGAAGAACGTGGTGGCAGCGAATCTACCTGGTACGCAGGCAGCCGAAGAATTAGACGACCCCTATTGGCTCTGTGGGCTCCCATAGCAAGGCAGCCCACATTCATGAAAGGAGAAAGGTGAAGGAGAGAGAAGATAAAGAAAGATAGAAGAAGAGATATATGTTGAACATTCATGTTATTTTATGCATTCATTTATTGTAGTAGTTGTATGGCGCATGTCAGACTTTGTTGTATTGTACACTTTTCCATTTATGGTCATGTTAGAGTGTGGGAACGTTTCATATCGTGTGGGTGGAGTCATAGTTTAGTATAAAACCATCCACTATTATCTTTGTAAATCAGTCTGTCCTAATATTAAATTTAAGTTCGCTTGAATGAGATTTGCTGCGGCGGCAGACCTGGTGGCAGCGTAACAGGCTGTTCATCAGTAGTGCGAGGTTGTCACGACTGTTCCTCGGAGCTTAGGGCGACCCCACAATTGGTGGCAGCGGTGGGATCCGCAGGAGGAAGGCATTCCACCCGGAGACCTCAAGAATCCAGTGTGAAGACATTCACGTAGTCAACTATCTGTTGGGAGACGTCCCACACTCTACCCGGAGGAAGACATTCCTTTCGTACCGCCGTGGACACTCACGGAAACCATCCCAAACTCCCGTGCTACGGCTAAGGGAGCTAGTGGAACTCAAGCTAGCTTGCTATGGCAGTGAAGGCAAAGGAGTGAACTTGCTACGGCAGAGCGCACAGTCTTCGGACAAAACCAGCAGCGGAGGCCATCTTGCCCACGTGTAGTTTCTTGAGTCGTGTGAATGTTGATTGTGGTGTGGTGTGAATTTTTTTTGGAATTGTAACTTTGATTGTGGTGTGGTGTGAACTTTTTTTTTGAATTGTAACTTTGATTGTAGTGTGGTGTGAAAAAAATTTTTTGAATTGTAACCGAGTTGAATATATATATTTCTAATTCATTGTGTTTGGTGTCCTCCACGTATTTATTTTTGTTAACAGTTATTGTTTTGTGTCTGTAGGTCTCTGGCAGAGGTTCAGTTCGCTGGCTTATGTCAGACCCAGGACAAGTGGGGGAAAGGAATAGAACGGTCACTAAACGGTTGCCCGTGGTCACTGCCGGTGATCAACCTTATAGTCCCTCATAGAGGCCGACTGCCTCTGAGCGGTCCCCCTACCCTACGCGCCCTGCGGACGTGTTATATACTGAGGAGGCGGTCTCTCGGGAGGAAGGTGAGGTGGATCTTGTTGAAGAGGAGGTAGTTGCTAGAAGGGAGGTAGCTGTATTTTCTTTATGGACGAAGATTTGTTCTGTATACTGACCACTGTGGGTTAGTCAATTTGATGTCCAAGAAGCAAGAAAATCTTAGACTGTATGGGTGGATTGAAATTGACCGAGTTTGATTGTGAAGTTGTATACAGGCCGGTTAGTCAGAATACTGTCCCGGATTAGCTGAGTAGATGCCATGGTGATCGTGGCGAGCATCTTTCGTCAGAGGGGGGTGATTTGGGCTCCCACAGCAAGGAAGCCCACATTCATGAAAGGAGAAAGGAGATGGAGAGAGAAGATAGAGAAAGATAGAAGAAGAGATATATGTTGAACATTCATGTTATTTTATGTATTCATTTATTGTAGTAGTTGTATGGCGCATGTCAGACTTTGTTGTATTGTACTCTTTTCCATTAATGGTCATGTTAGAGCGTGGGATTGTGATTGATTGGTCATGTACCGTTGTTTGTTCATATCGTGTGAGTGGAGTCATAGTTTAGTGTAAAACCATCCGCTATTATCTTTGTAAGTCAGTCTGTCCTAATATTAAATTTAAGTTCGCTTGAATGAGATTTGCTGTGGCGGCAGACCTGGTGGCAGCTTAACAGGCTGTTCATCAGTAGTGCGAGGTTGTCACGACTGTTCCTCGGAGCATAAGGCGACCCCACAGGCTCTACCTTCCTCGGCCCAGCAAAACTCCCACAATGGGTCACATTAGAAATTAAGCTGGCTGAGGCAACTGAACAAAATGGAAAAATACCTCAAGCTACTTCATCAAGTTTGTAAAAGTTTGTATGTCAAGAGCTAAGCTGTATTGGTATACTTCCTGGTATCAATAAGATACACGCTTGTGTCTGTGTGTCAGTAACCACCACTACAATTGAGACTGACGACTACAACCAACGACCAACAGTGTGTGTATTCATGAATAGCTCTTGAATAATTCATGAGATCAAATAGCTCGGTTTAACCTGAATTGGTAAAGCATCATCACATTCAGTGGGAAGTAATTATTGATACCTAAGAAGAAGGTTTAATAGTATGCGAGGGAAGGCGGACGTTCGTTTCGAAAGGAAGGTGAAAATAGGACAAAGAGATTTAGAAGCAAGATGGTAGAAAGGGCTGAAGAAAGGAAAGATGGGGGTTAAGAAAGAAGAGATTGTTCAGAAAAAAGAGAGCTGGAGATAGATTTTATATAACGTTAATCACTGATAGAAAATGATAACTGAGCAAGATAATTTGTGCTACTGATTTATTACCTTGCAATAGGTCAAGCGCCACCGTGTGGTGGAGTACTTGCTCTAATGTCTCAATTGCTTATGCATGGGCATATGCACTTGCATACAATTCAAGAATGTATAATTGGCGAGCGAGCGTAGCGAGCGAGACACTTACAGGGGTAACACAATTGAAAATCGGGGATGTTTATTTATTTATTTATTTATTTATATATATGTTTGGACGTATGTATGTCATTTTGTACTCTGACCCTCCGTATTTTTGTGTTCGCTCGGCGTTCGACCCCGTCCCAAACTTCACTAAACAGAATCCTCTGGTTTTGCGACCATTACCCGTGTCACCTTAGAAATTGAATTTGTTTACCGCTTTGAATTGTTTTGTGGGTGCAGTTAAAACTCAAAAACTTATGGGAGCTCCATTTCTATTCGAGTTAGTGGCGGTGGTAAGTTAATACACTATTTCTCACAGTTATAAGCACTACTCAACAGCATTTACTTGACAATTCATTGTCCACTAGACGAACCACGAAGGTAAGTCTTGCGTAGGTATGTTCAGTTGTGTGAAAGTATTGTGCGTTACAACTACTATTAAGAATATCACAAAGAAAATTTTAAATAACGGGACTTGATTTTGTTGCTTCTTTTTCAATTAAAACAGTTGAGGGGAGTGGTTACTATGGCATTGAATTCCCTTTACCGTATATGCGTAATTTAATAACTCGACTTTATTTTAGTAGTTTGAATAACAATAGTGTAGTTTAAGGCTTGCTCGCCATTTGTGCTCAAGCACACCACTAGTATACTTGCATAAATTATATACAAATATTGCATTACAATATTCATTTACCATAAACCTGAAGTTTAGCTTCACTTAGAAAGAATTCTTTGGTACTAATATTAAATCCATAACAATAGTAAAAGCCATCATGCTTCCCAATTAGTGGATATAAAGTAAGAATATATTTTCTGACACTTATTTGTTTATTATAAGGAGGTATACCATCAGTGGAAAAAAACCACAGTGGTAATATATTGGAATTACATTTAAATGTTAGTTTGTGGCCTACATCCCCTTTCATAAATGAAGGCTCTATTCTATCAACTTTTTTTTCTGTAGATGTAATAATTATGACAAAATATTTAAATATACACCATTAATTAGTAAACAGTCATTTTAGGTAATATAAACTATATTTACAACTAAGTAAAAAAATAGACCGTAATTACATAACGAAAACACCAAATTAATACATGCTAATGCACACAAAAATTGGTACCGTATTAAAACAATATTTTTTAACTAATAACATAAGCATAAATTTTTAATTTTTACATACCACCTACAAACAGTTGAGTTGAGATTAAAAAATTATGTCCATCTTCATATATTCCTAAGCAAGAGTATTTTCCATTATATCTCGATGTCATATTATACAAATAAAGTTCGTGAATATTGGCTTTTCTATTGTGAACCTCTTTATATTGTAGTTGCGATCTCGTGATATTTTGATATGATTTGAACCAAATAGCTTGTGACTTGCTTTTACATCGTATAATAATATTGTCGCCCACATATGTTACCTGTGATGAATCTATTTGTCCATATTTTCCAGGAAAACTTTCAACTGGCAATGTATCTATAGTGATGTTTGTTGAGTAATAGCAAGGGTGTAGAGGGACCAGCTAACAAGGTTATAACCTCAGTGGTAGCTGCTAACTATGAACAGAGCATCTTTTAATATATCACATTTATTATTATTGATTGTAGTATAAAAAGACTTTCAATTTGTATTTTGGATAGTCTTTGTGTTTGTAATAATTTGAACAAACCTTAGAGAAAATACCAGCAGCATGTACAAGACAGTGAAGAGAGAAAACAAAAAAAAATTGGACAGGCAGACCATATTGAAAAGTGGCAAGAAGCAGATCTACAAGATGAATATTTCGCAAAATTTGAAATGATTATGACTCAAAGTGAAGTTCCAAGGACCAATGGCCTATCAGACTAGTGAATTGATTAACAGGAAGTGCACTTTGTGTATTCGATTTTTTGTTTACACGCAACAGGAAATGAAATATGGCACTTTGGAGGACAAGTTATTGGAATCAATGGGATTAGGAATACAAACTCGGAAATGTTTTTGGACATTTCAAAGAAACACACAGAACACTCCATTGGAGATATTCCGACAGATGGGCTTATACTACAACAGGATTTCGAGGGATTGTGAGGACAAGAAAAATATAAATTCAGAGAAATCAAACACTAACAGACATAACATGGGGAAAACAAATGGATCAAGGTTATGACTTTGAAGATGGTTAGCTTGTACATGTGGTTGAAAGTCCTAGTGGTGAAGCATGGAAAATAATTGTGGTTCGTACTAACAGGAGAAAAGAAATGTTGAAGGCACCTCATGGTTCTATGATAGGTGGTCACTTGTCACTTACAAAAACATGTCAATTACTGAATAGATTGTTTACTTGGCCAGGTATGACAAGACATGTTAAACATTCATGCAGGAGTTGTGAGAAGTGTCAAATGTCTGTCAAAAGTGGGACAACAAAGGCTCCTTTACAACTCTCAAAAATTGCATTATATTTGTAGGAGCTTTTCTTAGAAGAAAATCAGGATAAAAATATGTATTATCTTCGTTAAGCTTGGAAAGTAAGTATCCTGACATTGTACCATTGATGCAGAGACTGGAGCTGAAGATTTATGTGAAATTTTCACTAGGACAGGCTAGCCAGATGAGATGACTGACCAAGGTACTGTTTTTGTAGGCAAAATAACCAAACAATTATGTGAAGTATTTAGTCTTTGCTTACAGATCAGTTCCTCATGTAAAACACAGGGTACTCTCCTTTTTAAATAATTTATGGAAAACAGATTCATGATGGTTGGCTTGGTGGTGATCTACCTCAGCAAATGTACTGAATGGATTGAGAAACTGAAAGACAAATAACCTTAATTTGGGGAGTAGTAACTGCTGACAAATAAGGAATATCTAAGGACAAACTGAAGCTTAGAGCTTATTTTGGAGCAAAAGAAAGAAGTTTTGCTCCTAATGATCGAGTTTTAATTAAGGTAGTTGAAACAGGAGGGAAATTGAATGATCAGAGGAAAGGTCTGGTCCGCATGAAGTTATTGAGAAAGTGGCTAATGGACCTACAAACTAGCAGCCCAAACAGACGACAGTATTACAGTAATTGTGGCAGATGAGGAACAAGTTACAAATCAACACATTCAAACAATCAGCACAGCCTAGATACTGCAAAACAAAATGAAATAGAAGAATTGCTAGAAGAATAAAATGATGTTTTGACAACTAAGTTAGGGTTGCTATAGGCATCAGTCATGAAATAAACAGTCAAGCTCATGATTCAATGAGAACACCACCTTATAGGTTAGCTCCTGGGTGGAATCAGTTGAGGAAGAAGTTCAGTCATTGCAAGCTGGATATTATTGAACCATCACTCAGCCCTTGATCATTCCCAATGGTACCAGTCAGAAAGCTAGACTGTTCAATTAGGTTGTGTATTTACTTCAGAAATTTGACGAAGTTCAGTACCAGATTCTTTTACTATTCCTAGGATTGAGGAGTTGATTGATGATCTAAATATCTCACAATAATTGATCAGAACAAAGTATTTTTGCAAATTCCTCTTAAAAGATAAGACCAGCCCAAAACTGCATTTCAAACACATTGGGGTAAAAACCATTTCACTAGAATGTATTTTGGACTAATGAATGCACCACCAACTTATTAGAGGTCTATGGACAAACTTGGGATTTTAAGAGAATAACCAAACAAGAAGGAAGAGAATATGTAGAGGGACCAGCTAATATAACTACAAGCTCAGGGTAGTTGTATCAGTTATCTTACAGGCATCATAATATTGGATAACTATAAAAAGTGCATCTTTTATTAACCAATCATATCACACATTCATTATTATTTCATTGTAGTATAGAAAGATTTTCAATTTGTATTTTGGATAGTTTAGGTGTTTGAATCAATGTTAGAAAAGACTTTGAGTTGGACGTATACAGAAGACCTAACAAGGACTATAATGAAAACAAATTGGGAGTAACATTTACTAAAGTAGAGTTCAGCACCCTCCTCCTCCCTTCTTAGGGAAGCTTGCTACTATTTGGGATTACTATCAAAAGTAACAGGATTAATATCAAGAGTAACCCATTGAAACAGTGCTAGTAGTCTAGCTGTTAAGAGATTGGACCCTGAAAAAAATGGTCCCTAGCTAAATTTGGTATCACTGGAAGCACAATTTTTTGGACAAAAACATATCCAAAATCCTCCAAAATCTACCTTAGGGAAAAAATTTAGCAAAACTTTTAAGTTTTAATACTACTTTTTATACACAACATAGTTGGACAGGAACAAAATTAGACAAATAGTTCTCAATATACCATGGTAGCTATAATAAAATGAGTCTGTTATGATTGTTATCAAATTTCTCCATCCTCATCGAATAAAACCTCCTCAGCATTTGTGCAACCTTCACCTCTGCAACCTCCACAAGATGTGACATACTTCAGCCCATTTTTACGGCATGTACATACATTAGTTGCACATGGTCTTTTGGACGAAAGCTTGCATTGACAACGCACAAACTTCAGCAGGCTCTCTGGAGCTGCAGGTAAGTCTGTCATGAGTGGTGCGAACACTCCACCATCAAGTCTCCAACCCCAATGCTTAGGATCCACTATTGACAAGCTTCTTCCAGAGTATTACTTGAAGATAAACTCGTAGGCTATGAAAATACGCTGCTCTCTCTGTAGGTGGAAGCTTCTGGGGATTGAGCGATGTTCGGCTTGATGCGACCATCTCCATAAATTTAGCATACCTTTAACCTGTCAAGGAATCTTTGCACTTGCCACCATACTTGGAAATAAGTACCTGGATGCCAGCTTCGCCAATTTGTTCAGCAGTTGCTTGAGGGTCACTCATCAAAACTGATGTCTTTCAGCTTCTCTGATTCCTTTAATTTCTTAAGCAAGTTTGTTTTACCCTGCCCAAATATTGCAGACACTGTGTCACAACCACTCCAGGCATGAACAAATAGAATATGTGGTATAACTGCCTCTCCAGCTTCCATTACAAGATTATGTATCTTCCATACCAGCAAGCCTTTCTTCTGTGAATTTCTTGCTTCAGAAAGGAAGTATACGTCGGCCATGTTCTCCTTCCAGTGGTACATTAAGAGAATAAGCACATCCGTGTCATCAGCTACAACAGTGGTGGCATTCCCTTGAGAAGCAAATTGAAGGGCAGATGCAACAACCATGGTGTCAGCATCTCCAGTACTGTTATTAACTATCTGACCATCAGCTCTCAAGCAGTGGCTCAGCAACGTGATGAACTGGCTCTTGTTCTTCATGTTTGAAAGAAAAATCTGCTGGTCTACAGAAGCTCTCGTTGATTCAGCCAGCTGAATGTCTGCACATGCTTTGTGTACCCTTCTGACATGTTCATGGTCCTTTATTGACGGCCCTTGGTCATAGCCATCAAAAACAATGCAACAACTTCCATACTTGGTGCGAACATAATTCACATAATGTTTTGTTATTTCCTTGTATGTAGAATGTTTCTTCCACTTCACTTTGTGAAGTAAAGCACCACCATCAAGGACATGGATAGCTTGTGTGTTTCGCTCTGATGGCTGCACACCTTGTGTAAAGGACAGCGCTAAACGGGACTTGTCAGTTTTTCGCATTGCGTTATCCTTGAATAAGGAAGTTGCGATTGTTGTTAGCTCATATTTAAAGAATGAAGCCGTGTCCTCATCTCTCTGTATAATAGCAATCAGCCGAGAAAATAGAAGGATTGGATTGATATCAACTTTTTTCTTGTCAACTTCAATTCCTGGAAGCAGATGATCTAATGATTGAACTTGGTGACTTCTCTTAATTGTTGCTTCTGTAAAATTTATTTGGTTCAACTGCTCATGAATCTTTGCTCCAATCTGCTCTGTCTTGTCACAATTCACACCATCACCATTAGAAGTAGCTAGACCAGATGATAAAGAATGCAATCTTTTCTCATTCAAGTTAAAGGGTTCATGCTGATGGAACCATTCTTGAATCTTTGTCAGGTCATCAATATCACGCTTGCTCCTTGAAGCTCCCAACTCAATGTGCTGTTTGCTTGTCCTGTGCTTCAAATTTGTGATTGTAGTCATAGCATCGTGGACCCCAGCACACTTGTGCAGACTTCAAATCCATTGCAGGCGAACAGATTCAGTTACTCCTCTTCCTCTTGATATGGCGTTTGATGGATCTCATCATTACTTGTTTGATGATCAGGTCAGTCCACAGTCCTGCCCAGTGTCTGCTACTTCTGCGAACGGTATGAAATCCACGTGTCGTAAAGCACTGATAGAGCCATGGAAAATTGGTTGGTAACTCTCGCATTAGCTGCAGATAAAGTAGGGAACTTTTTGCGTAGTTGATATGACCAGTTGCAGCAAACAAATTCATCATCTGTCCAACTGCTACAAGATGTAAATTCCAATTTCCTGTTCTTTCAGCTCGAATAAACAATTTTAAATTTTCAACATATTCTATGTACTGCAGCCATAACTTTGCTATTGGTGATTTGTCAGCTAGCAATGCTTTGTACTTGTGTTAACAACTTTCCAGTTTTATCAGTTCCTTTGATTGGCAATACTAGACAATGGCATAGATTTTTCTTTAATTCTTTGGAATAACTCGTGGATTTTGTCTACCTCACCAACTTCAAGTTTGTTTTCCAAAGTGCAACTTAATACTTCACCACCGACTGTCAAAGTGTTGATATCATCATCTTCAAAGAGTGCTTCCTTGGATATGGCCTTCATTCTGTTCATGTGGGTAATACTGCATCTTTATTAACTTATTGACCAACCTCTACCAAGAAATGGCCCTGTAGTGCTCTTGAGACAGCCTTTCCTGAAATCATGTGAGTAACTGTATTGGGACCATAGGATGTTTCCAATGCTTCCTACAGTCCTGAGCCTTTCATCATTGCACCAATGCTACCCATGAAACTCATCATTGTGTGAAATCCACTAAGTCTGCATACTGTATTCATGGACTTGGCTTTGATAATCTCAACTGCTTTGAGCCATAAAGGTTGATCAAACGTGATGCAAGGGGTAGGTATATTCAGTCGCTCAGCCTGCCCTTGAATGTAGAGGAGAGTGGAGTAAACACAAGTCTCATCAGATGGATTTAAATCAATTATTGGTAAAAGAAGTATCTTCGATCTTGGAGCTGACAGCTGACCGGAAAAAATATGCTGCATGAAACCAGACCAGTTTGTTCTTGGTTTTGCTGCCTCAGTGAATATCCATCCAGAGTGCCAAAGTAGATCAGAATATACTTCGGACGGTAATGTGTTTGGAACTTGTAGTTCAATGGTGGGTTTAAAAATGACTGACCTTAGGCCTCTTTCAAGTGAACCAATGTATTGGACAATTGGTACACCTTTATCTTTCACTAACTCCATCTGTTTTCATAAGTTCTTGTCTACTGATCACTCTTTGCAATTAATGGTGTACCACAATATTTGGGAGTTGAAATAGCCATTATTCCCATTCCATGCAAGCTACCTTGCCCGTCTAATGTTGCTACATTGTGATCAACATTATCTGCAACCCACTGAGTAAATGTGCCAGGATAGTACATGGTAAGCAAGTTATCAAGACTTTCACTCTGTATGACAGACTGTTTATATCTGTTCACTTCATCATAACTTGTAGAGAATCCCAACCGTGACATTTCATCAATGAGCCCATCTTGAGCCAAACATATGGTCCATTTCAACACCAAGACCAAAGAGCACTGGGGTTATAACTGCTCTTCGAGCTGACTGTACAATAGTTGACAAAACAATTGTCTTCAATAACGTTTGTAAGTGACGTTGTATCCATTGTCTACCTCGATCAAGGTCAACTATGTCTTCTTTGGTTGGTTAAGACTCTAAATTATAATTCCCATCTCTAATTTCGGCCCTGATGATCTTTGCTGCAGCAGTGACTATACGCTCAGCTTTATCATCTATGTCAGCTTTCTTTTCTGAATAACACTTTTCATTAATGATGTACTTTGCCATGTTTCCGTAGCATACAACATTATTGCGGCCTTCAATGTCGGAGAAAAAAGATAAATTCTTTGTAATGCTCCTGCAGCTTTTGCTTCAGTCTTTTGATAGTATAAACATCTGATTCATTACCAGAAAATTCTACCATCTTAACATGCAATTCAGAAAGTGTGTACAATTATGCACCAGCTTCAGATTGAAGCCACTGACATAGCATTTTGAACCATTGTAATATACCAGTATTCTCTGGTCTACCATGAGCCTTTAGGGTTGACAATACGCTACTTTGTTCTTTGCTTAGCATGAATCGCAAGAAGCATAAGGCATGATAGACAGCCTCTGCGGCAATTAGATCAATGCAGCCATGAAGGCGTGTTCGAACTTCAGATGCCCAAGAGTCACCCCTCTTGGCACAACGCTCAAGAACCTTACTACGAATGGGGATGGTTCTCACAGTCTTGACATGTGTCCTGTCTGGGTGACGACTATTCACTGCAACAGATCTACCACAAAGCATGCAGTCTTCTTTCCAATTGAAGGGCAATATACTAGATCTCAGCCTTTTCGCTGAAGGCTAGTCTTCTGAACTACTACAAAACCAACGTTTTGAGTCAGTGATATCTCTGCGACAATCTTGGTGCACTAAAACGGTTCCAATAGGTGTCTTACTGACACACTCAGTTAAGTAGGTATGCAGTTCTGACTTGCCACGTTTTTCACTATAACTGATGAGGCTCAACATACCTTTTTTAGTTACTTTAACTAGTTTTTCATTGTCAAACCCTAATTTGCAGATTACACAGCTCTCTTCCAAACAGATGCTGACATCTTGAATAGGGTGCTGTTTTGCCATAAATGAACTCAGCAACACCTACAAATAAGAAGAGCTACAGGATAAAACATTCTAGCCAGTATTTCTTAATGGCTTACTTGACATAGATAGATTCTTTCCAAAGCCTTTAACAACAATAGAAGAATGATGTGTTAGTCTCCACTCTAGTCCTTAGAAAGGTAAGAGCTAAAAGTACATGTGCTATGCAGGTAAGGTGTAGGTCCAATGCAGGTTTAATTAACAAGTAGTACATTACTATAAATGGGTGTAAATTGATTTCCCCAAGGTGGATTTGGGAAGATTTTGGATATGTTTTTCAATATTAAAATTTGCTTTAATTGATACCAAAATTAGCTAGGTACCATTTTTTCCCAGGTTTTTCCAGGTTTTACAAAATTTAGGCCTCTTCAACAGCCACTCTATAGGTGAAGTTGACTTCTATTTCAATTGATTTAAGAGAGCTGTAGATCCATAACGGCACAGGTTACCAGTGTTATTACCCCCTCATAGTAAGCCTGCTTTTTTAATCATTTGCTCTGTATCTACACTGCAGTTATACACTGCATAATAACTCGTTACCTCCGTTCATCAGGATTTGATTCCTCAGAACTTCGCTTTCAACCCTAGGCTCCTCCTCATGTATTAAAAAAAATCCGTTTGATTATAGTAGAACTTTTGCGCTAAAGAATGACATTGTCTCCAACTAGAAAGCTACTCAACTGCTAGTTAAACTGCTCGCCTGCGCACCTACCCGGCTAGTTTAACTGCATGCCTGCGCACTTACCCGTACTCGGGTAGGTACGCAGGCGTGCAGTTTAACTAGCAGTTCACTATTCTAGGGTGATAGATTTCACTTTATTTCCGTGCTATTTCACTAAGTTTCCACGCTATTTCACTTAGTTTCGAGCCATTTCACTTATTTACGTTGTATTTCACTTAGTTGCGTTCTATTTCAATTTTCCCGTGCAATTTCATTTGAACAACATGAAATTATATAATAGTATTTTTAGTATAAAGTTTAAATATGAATCTTATCAGCCCGTACTATGCACACTTTTTTTAAATGCTGATTTGTACAACTCTCTATTGTGATGTATTGAATGATTATAGAAATTCAGTCATTCTCAGCACAACTCACCTGTTTTTATAGCAGTAGTATTACCTAGATGAAAACATAATATTCCAACCCATTAAATGGAATATTTTAACTACAATAATGTTGGTGCAAGGAGAGTTATGAAATATAAGCATTTAAAAATGCATTATATGTGACAGTGCCTAGGAAAAGGGACCTTTTCCGTAAAAAAATGAAAAATGAGTTATTCATACCACTGTGCGGAGCACTTCTTATGGATTATAGAGGTTATTCGACTCCACCCACATTTTGCGCGCGCTAGACCATTCGGCCATTTTGGGTGGCAAGACGCGACTGCTGTGGGTTAGTAAACGAGCCTGGAAGTCGTGGAAAAGATGGTGAAGAGTTGCTGTGCGGTTGGCTGTAAGAAGAGGCTTACCAAAGGCTGTATTTTATCATTCTACCGATTTCCAGTGGATGATAACCGTAGAAGGCTGTGGATAGCTGCTATTAATAGAAAAGGATGGGAACCTAGTCAGTATAGTTTTGTCTATTCAGCTCATTTTATAAGTGGGAAGAAAAGTAATGACCACCTCTCACCTGACTATGTGCCTAGTGTTTTTAAGCATTTGGATAGTCCCACTAGACGAAGGCAAGCATCGAAAATGGAGGCTTATGAACGGAGAAAACATGCAAATCAGGCAAGAGCAAAAAGTGTGCAAGCAGACAATGAAAAGCTAGAAGCAGAAAGAGAACAAAGTGAGCCAGTTTGTGCTAGTGTGGAATTGCAGGTTGAATCATCAGCTTTAGCTTTACAACCTCATAGCATAGGTACACAAACTGAATTATTTAGTGAAGATGTAAGTTACATGGAGGAGTGCTTGGATCAATCTTTGCAGTTTGTGGGTGTACACACTGATGTTCTGAGTAAAGAATTTATGGAATCTGGTAGCAGTAAGGTACCTGGTGTAATAAAGTTTTATACTGGGCTTCCATCCTATTCTCGTTTAAAAGTTCTCTTTGAGTATGTGTCATCAGGTATTGTGGAAAGTAAATGCTCTGCATTGTCTCTCTTCCAACAATTTTTTGTTGTGTTGATGAAGCTCCGGTTAAATGTCCCTGATCAAGATATTGCATATCGCTTTGGTGTCAGTCAGTCTGTTATTTCTAAAAATTTTAAGAAATGGATTAATGTAATGTACATATATTTGCAACCGCTTATTGTGTGGTTTTGAAAACTATGCCTGAGATGTTTAAGGGACAAAGCAAGGCAATTATCACGTGTGCGCATACTCGTTGAAAGAGTCATTGGAGTTCTAAGACTGAAGTACCACATATTAGGATCCACAGTTCCAATTAATATGATTATGTGTGATGAGGAGGTCAACATTAGTACAATTGATCAAATAGCTGTTATTTGTGCTGCCTTATGCAATATTTGTGACTCTATTGTATCATAATCATGAGATTTGATTTTGTAATATAATTCATGTATGTCAATTGATGATTTTAACACAAGTCAAAATGTGATCATAACATGATAACTAAATTGTTATAGAAATGTAATAAAGATTTACACTACTGTAGCTAATTGTGATGGCTGGGTTATTTGTTTTCTTTTTCTGTTTTTAGATGACATTGTTTCTTTCCTGCAATCTGGGCAGATCCATTTATTCTTCGGTGCATTAGTTATTTTCAAACATTTGAAATGGAACCATTCAATTTTACAACCTGTGTTTTCACACATAATCATTTTTCCAACTTCTGGCTCTCTGCAGTAACACCATAATATTATTTCTTGACCTGAGTTTTCAGAATTGACATTTGATGTTTTTGGTGATAGACTTGTACCAGGTTGCTGTGGCTCCTGTGATAGCATATGTGGCACTGGCTTTGTGTACCATTTTCCAACTAGTTCAGGTAAAATACAGAACTTGAAAAATGTGTTAACTTTGTCAATTTCCTTTTCCAAGAAGTTGTCATCACGTTTAATACGGTCAATAACTAGCTCTTCATTTCTCCAGATGATGAAATCACAAAAGTGTACATCACACATTTTCATTTGGAGTTGTACTTGATAATAATAAGTGTGATCTTTTTTTAAAACAAAAGTATCATTTTCACTTTTTTCCAAACAAAAGTTACGATCACCTATTGCTTCAAGAAAAGAACGATCTTTACATGAGAAGGGACATTTAACTTCTAAAACTCCATTCCCACAGCAATGACACTTAATGAATCCATCTGGACTTGCTCCAAGATGAGGATACTGAGGATGAATTACCAATCCTCTATCTGTAAGTGTCAAGTTAAGATGACTTAATACTGCTTTGTGGAAGTATGCCTCTCGAGCTTTTTGCTCATGATCACACCCCCATTTTGTAGCCTTAGTGCAAAACTGAAAGCTTTGTGGATAGCAAATACGTTTTACTAAGGATACTGATGGTTGAGTATAGTCTGTTCGTGCTGCTGCCTTAAATTTTGATGCTGTAATACGTCCAGCCCGGAATCGAAACCATGCTTTACACTTAGATTGATCACGTGTTGAGAGTTCTATGTTAGTCGCCTGATCATTAGTCACGCTTATACTGGAGAATATGTCTTCACATTTCAATAATAAATCAGTGTATGACAACTTCATAGCCTCAGGGTCAAACAAATTAGACAATGGTAGTGAATATTGTGAATGATCAACTATGTAATCATCACAATACTCTGGTATAATAGCTAAAAGCACTGGTTTTCCTGTCTTTGATAACTCTTGAAAAAAACTGGAAATCTTGGCCTGAGATGGTGGTGATGGAAGAACAATTTTAGGTTCAGGATGCTTACTATTGGAACCCTTTAATAATCTTTTCTTTTTTGTTGCAGGAGCAGTAAAACATATGTCAGATATTGGGGCATATGGAACATTTTTCATGGTTGGTGAAAGCCATTGACATGGCTGAGAGGTGCAAGAAGTGTCTTTGAGGCGATTATGAACTTCAACTGCAAATAATAAGGCAGCAATGTGTGAGCAAGCTTCTCCAAGCCCAGCCATACATGTACAGTGGGCACAAATAATTGTTCCACACTTCTCTGCTGCAACCCAAGGTTTTAAATGTGAAGCAGACACAGATTGAGAGTGCCTTACATTCCCAGTCAAGACAACTTAATCATCATCATTCGCTACGGGATGAATACACATATTGGAAACCCAACCAGCCAATAAATACTTATATCCATCTAAACTCTTGTAAGCTTTAAGCTCTTCTTTGGTGTAAGGGCTTGGAGAGTTTATAAAAAAATTGTAGATATCAGGATATTCAATGTTGGGGACAGTATCTGTTTCTGTAAAACTTTCTCTTGAAGTAGTGTAAGTGTAAGGATCATCTACTTGCAATCCTATACTGTTCAGTTTTTCACTATACCTCAGTTTAGCACTCTCATCCAATTGACTGAAGTAGTCAGAATATTTAGGATTGACAGACATGAGGAAACCCACTCAGTACCACCGCTGCCACCTCAATAAAACCCCTCTTTGCCACCCAAAATGGCCGCGTGTCAACGCGCGCGCAGGGGTATGGGCGGAGTCGAATAACCTCTATTTTGATTTCAACTTTATAGGCAGGCGCTTCTTGGTTCACTAAATATACCAGCGACAATCTGACCATCTTGAGCACAGTTATTTCGAGAAAACTGCAATTAAAACTTCTTGTTCAATTTCTCGCGCAGTTAACGTTGAATTCCGTAATCTAACCGGAAGTCCGCGTTACGGGTTACGTGAGACTGTTACTTATACATGGAAAATGGTGGCGATCAGCTGAACGGCAGTAAGTTATAGTTGGGGCCTCTTACTTCATTGATGGGGGAGGCCTTACTCAGTTTAGACCCTACATTGTGTAAGAGTACTAGACAGGTATGTCTTTAATAGCACTGGATGCGTATAGACATAATTTTGCAGGCAGTTTTGTGCTTCTTTTTTTTTTTTTTTTTTTCTGTTTCCAACAGTTTGATAGTTACAGTAAGTCATTGATACAGTCACTCTTTTAGAAATGATCAACTAGCTTGGTTTGTTAGTTCACTGGCTAGCTAAGTTTAGGATTATATTTGTCTTGCAGCCAGCTTGTTGCCTGTTTTGGAACAAATGAACAATAGGAATCTCTTTAAGTCAATGAACAAAAATGATGGACTTTCAAAATGTGTTGCCTTCTCTTGTTGTAGTGTGACAGAAGTCCTCATCATCACTGAAACCTTTGTCCAGTCAGAGACTTGCTGATTCTTCTATTGTCTTAACAAAAGTAGTCCCAGGAGTCTCCATGTCTGCAGGCTCCAACTATCCATAAATAGCAACATCAACCTATATAGCTTGATTATTCACATTTACTATTTCTATTCTGTTGCTGCAATGCTAACCAAAACTTATAAGAATATTTACCAGCGATTATCCAGGTAGGGAGTAATTTGTTGCTAGGCAACAAATTGAATTCGCTCACGATTTTCAATTGCCCGCGGGTTGGATTTCCGTGCACGCAATGAAGGTCAAAATAGAGAGTGAAAGGTGACTGTGTTTAAACAGGGCGCTCGGACCTTTAACAACGGTTTCAGCCACTCAAATTTGGTGTCAGTGTAGCTAAAGGGTAGGAGATACCTGTGGGCCAATAAAAATAAAACCAAAAAAAAATTTTTGTCGGTGTTTGGGCTCTACTGTACATTTTTGATTTTACGTAAAAGGTCCCTTTTCCTAGGCACTGTCACATATAGGATTAAAATTGTCTGTGCGTAACTCCCTACACAATTCACTAACGCACATAGAAGAGTGGTAGCTTCTCAAATGCACTGAGGAGTGTTCAAGGACCAGATCACTAAAGTGGTCAAAAGTAAAGTTAACCTAAACAGGCTGATCAGTTAGTTATAGGTAATTATAGTAGACACGAGATAACTCGATCTTTACAGTTACTGACAAAAACAATAACTGAAAGAACGAGGATAAAAAGACAAAATATAACTTGGAATCCTAAAGTTCAGGAACATCGACAATCGATGAACCTCGACAAATACGACAGGAAGTAATAATTCAATTAGGGGTATAATGAAAAAAAATGATAACTACAGCAGCTGAATGAATTAGTGAAAAATTAAAAATTATAATATACATACAAACAGTTTAAGTGTGCCCACACACCGCCTACGCAATTTTTTGTTGATGGTTGTGCAGATTACTACTATTGTATACTTACAGGGGCTTCTCCACTACAACACAACTACAACTTACCCGTGAAGGAGCCCTCACTAATTTAGAGCGAATCTGGAGGAAATATCGGGGCCTGGTTATAAAACTTTGTAGCACTTTTTTGCAATTTGGTACACTACTAGCGGAGCCGGTACTCTACCGGAAGACAACTAGTTGCTATCCATTTCAATATTACTTAATGATATATTCGCAATTTTTTCTATTTATAAGATATTTAAATATTGTCGTTGTGGTGCAGTTCATTTTTGTTTGGTTTACTTGTGTATAAAATTTTTGTGTCGGTCTCACTATTAGATTCCAAGAAAAAAGTTACAAAATTTGGAACTTTAATTCCACTCCCAATTCTTAAGAAATAGCCCGCCTCCATATGGGAATAAATTAATGTCGGATCTACAGGGATCCATAGGGGGAGTTGCTTAAAACTAGGATAAATAAATTAATTAACACTGCTTGCCAGTATTTGTTTTACAGAAGTTTACTGCAAAGTTAACTGTGTGGTAAACTCTAATTCTGGAACAAACTACAAACCACATGCACAACTTCCTATGTTTACTCATGTTTTACCAATCAGCAGTGTAATTTTTGTTCCAGAATAAGAGTTTACTACATAGTTTCCTCTCAAGCACACTACATATTTTCCAGCAGTACACTTAAGTAAATCATATGCCTGCAAGCAGTGTAATTAAAATATATATATATATATATATTATATTATATATGTGATTATATAATAAATACATCAAAATAATGCAGTTCATCTTAAAAAAAATCATGGGTATGTACCAACTATTTAATTATGTACATAAATAAATAATGCAGTTCATCTTCTTAAAAACTCATGGGGACATACTATTTTGCAATATTGATTATAGAGAGAGCATTGTTTCATGTACCAAGCCCACAGTACAACTAAAATAATAAAAGCATAGCAAATAAAGTCAATTTGCCATAAGCAATTCAGTTTAGGTGGCAGGCACCCCAGCCAATAATGTATGTAATTGGGTTGAAAGTGATTACTATAATTGTGACCGATTTGGGAAAATCCGTCTAAACGCAGCAAACAATTTTTTTATGTATCACGGGGTAAAGCCTTATGGGTCGATTTTTTTCGAAAAAATTTTTATGGCAGAAATGGATAGACACCAGTTAGCTCTAGCTTATGACGCAGTTGTAAGCTCTGGCGTGCTCTAGAATTCACACTAGGAGGCTAGAAACACTAGCCGGTTGGACTCGTTTAGGGAGAGTTGCTAAGAAATTATTGGCGGGCTTTTCACTAACAGCCAGGGAAAAAATTGTAGCTAACTAATTAACTTGCTATTCTACATAATTCACATACTCACGCAATTCTCGTCATCATAGTTTCTTAAGGAGCCCTGCATTAAGCCTTTTAGACTTCTTTCAATCCCCTGTAACCGATTTATTCCAAAGTGTCCCGGAGACACGCAGTAATAGTATACGGACACAAGGCACGCCCCCTGACCTTAGCAACGCCTTTACCGGGCGTTTTTTCGAAATCAGTTTATCAAAAATACTGATGAGTTGTAGCGCGTAGGGCGAAGACGGCTTGTGCTATAGCTTCCAAATTAGGAGGAAGGCATCCCACGGCCCCGTGCAGCCTATAAATTAGAAAACTTTAGATGCCGTGTTTAGCCGTTTTTCACAAACCCGGTCACAATTGTAACTAAAAAGTGGGTGATAAAGACAAGGATTGGCATGGTTGGTTTCAAAATAAAGCAGAAGGTTTAAAGAAAAGGCAAAAAAGTGATTAATTAGTGGGTGGAATCTTTGAGGAAAGGGTATAGTAAAGAATGAGGACTACAAGTGCAAGGAGAAGGCAAAAAGGAAATATTGTAGAATAAGTGGGTGGAATCTACATCTTCGAGTGAAACCGCATAAGTTTAAAAAAGAAATGGAAAATAGAATATATAAGGCAAAAGTATTACCAATTATGTGACAGTACTTGGGAAAAAGGACCAATTACGTAAAATTAAAAATGTACAGTAGAGCCCGAACACTGACAAAAATACTTTGGGGGGGATTTTATTTTTATTGGCCCACTGGTATCTCCTACCCTTTAGCTACACTAACATCAAATTCGAGTGGCTGAAACAGTTGTTAAAGGTCCAAGCGCCCCGTTTAAACACAGCCATCTTTTGTTCTCTTTTTTTTACCTTTTGTGCGTGCACGGAAATCCAACCCGGAAGTAATTGAAAATCGTGAGCGAATTCAATTTGTTGCCTAGCAACAAATTACCCCACCTCGGAAATTTGCGGTTTAATTCTTATAAGTTTCTGTTATAGCGCTGCAGCAACAGAATAGAAATAATAAATGTGAATATGAAGCTATATATAGGTTGATGTTGCTATTTATGGAGTCTTGCAGTTGGAGTCTGCAGACCTGGAGACTCCTGGTACTAATTTTGTGTAGACACTAGAAGAATCAGCAATCATTTTTGTTCATTGATTAAGAGATTCCTACTATTATTAATTGTTCATTTGTTCCAAAATAGGCAACAAGTTGGCTGACACACTAAGACAAATATATTCCTAAACTTAGCTAGCCAGTGAATAACAAGCCAAGCTAGTTGATCATTTCTAAAAGAGTGACTGTATTATAGTTACCAGTGAATAACAAGCCAAGCTAGTTGATCATTTCTAAAAGAGTGACTGTATTATAGTTACCATGACTTACTGTAACTTTAAACTGTTAGAAACAGAAAAAAAAGCACAAAACGGCATGCAAAACTATGTGTATATACTCATCTAGTGCTACTTTAGGCGGAGTTAACGTTGAATTTCGTAATCTAACCGGAAGTTGTGTTACGGTTACGTAAGACTTTTACTTGTGCATTCAAAATGGCCGTGCTCAGCTGAATGGCAGTAGTATGTAATAGTTGGGGCCGCTTAGTTGGTTTATGGGAGAAGCCTTACTCAGTTCAAACAATAAGTTGTGTAGGGGTACTGGATAGGTATGGCTTCAGAAATTGAATAAGAAGTGTTAATCGCAGTTTTCTCGAAATAACTGTGCTCAAGTTGGTTAGATTGCCGCTCATGTAGTGAACCAAACAGCACCATAATAACTTAACTATAAACTTGGTATCAAAGTACTCCATTGAAGTGCTCTATACAGTGGTATAAATAACTCATTTTTCAATTTTTAAACGCATTTGGTCCCTTTTCCCAGGTACTGTTGTCATATATCAGAATAATATAGTATTTTATTACATGACTCAGAGTGAATATGGCAAAATACTTCATGGGAAGCTGGTGTATTTTCATAGCCAGAGTCAGTGAAAATATAAGAACTCGTTGTCTTGCAGTAGAGTATCGGCTCGGCTAGTACTACACCAAATTGCGGAGCTCCAACTTACTACGACTACGGAGCAATGTTTTTTCAATTAGTTTGTAATAGTTCTAAAAAGAGCCCGCCTATATCAAGAGTAAACAAAAATCAATACAACAATGACTAGAGAGTCAGAAGAGAGAGCAGTTTATTGGAGATAGCCATAGGTGAAGGTATTAGATCTGCGCAGCTTGGGAAGTCTCTTCCTCCGCAGAAATCGAGCCTGGTATATCCATCCACCTGAGTTCAGGTGCACAGAGTCCAGAGAACGGCTACAGGAGGAGAGGCAGCCTGGTGCACCTTGCTGCGTGAGCTCAGACGACGTATGGAGAATTGCTATAAAGTGATATGAGACAACAAAAAGCTAAACTAAAACACTACAACTTCGCAAAGTATACTTCTGATGCGCGATAGTTTCTGCTCGCATGTTATCAAATGGTGGAATATTGGCGGGGAATAAATTAATGTCCCGATCTACAGGCGGTGAGCGTTGCTATGTGCGACCACCCTTAAGATCTCCCCTTGAGTTTCAGCAGTTTCAGTAACTGTGTAGATTAGGCTTCACTAGAGGAAGGTAGTTAAAAATAACAACGGAAAACTGACACTGTTGCTATAACAACAAAGGCAATCAGCTTTGCATGTGAACACCATGAAGATTTAAAGAAAAAATGTGAGAATCTTGGAAGTTGAGGGTTGTAGTAGCTCAGTGGTTAGAGCACTAGTGACTAAAGCCAGTGGCCCTGGGTTGAATCCCAGTGACAACTAAGATTTTTTCATATTTTTCCTTTATTTTTTTCCAGACCCCTTTTGGTAAGAAAGTTTCAATCTATTTTTTATGAAGGGTTAGAACTAGATAATCACAATTATTATTATTATATATAATATATAATTATGTTATATGCAGATATGTTACTTGTGTTTCTGTATAATATTAACTGTCCTGATGACAGAAATGGCTCAGAAGCCATTTTGTCAAATCCATAGCACACGTATACTCCCTCATGAAATTTCTTAATGGGATTAATAATTATTACCGTGTTCTGATTAAAAAATTCAACTCCTGAAGGAATGCTTTGGTTATAATTTAGAAACCATCTTGTATTTGAACATGAGTCACATGAAAACCTTATTCTTCTTCCAACTTTTCCATATGATTTGGAAGGATGTACAGCTAAGTTACTATATTTAACTAAAATTTAAAACTTAGCAATAATTATAGAGAAAAAAATTCATAAATAGGCTAAGTAATTTACCCACCAAAATGACTACATCCTTATTGGCAAACAATGGACAGCAAGTTACTAGTGTTGTCGCTGCTATATTTTGAATCAATTGCAAGCCTAGTTTTACCATTATATTGAAATAGTTCTAAAATGCTAGTAACTAAACTAGTTAATAAATAAATAAATAAATAAATAAGTACACCAATAATAATATTAATAATTATATTTGCCGAGCGAGGCACTTACAAGGGTAACACAATTGAAAATCGGGGATGTTTGTTTATTGGGAGCGAGCAGACACTACAAAATCGGTTATAAGTTATTATCTAGCGATCGAAGCGGGTGGTTAATGCAAAATCAGGTATATGTTATATGTATATGTTAAGGATTTCATCGGAATTTTCTCATACTTCGGAGCTTAAGTTAAGTAAGGCTTGTTTAATGCTGTAGTTTCAGAATAAACTTGGGTCATGCCTAAAAAGCCAACGGTTACTATGGCTTTGAAGTCCCTTTTCAAAACGTAATTTCAAAACTTCGCTGTTTTAGGGTATACGGAATGCCGCTTGTTTGTTGTCAAGAGCCATTGGTAGTCAGAATGCCTTAATGTTAATGCTAAGAAAGTTACTACTATTCCAGTGAAGCTGAGGTAAGTACGTAATTCCATATTATGCAAAAATAACTCTGGCCTTTCTTTTTTGTAGCTAAGAGCTTGTTGTCAAAGGTGACTAGTAAATTCAAATAGTCACAATGGCTTAAATTTGATACTACGGAAGTTACTACTGCTCAAGAAAATGAGATAAGAAGTAATTTTGTATTTGTGTGCTAACATTGATTGTCTTTTGTTTTTGTAGCTGAGTGCTTGTCAAGAATGTGAGGTAATTCACATAGTCCAAGTAACTTAAATTTGATACTACAGAAGTTACCAATACTAGGGAAATTGAAGTATGTAGTAATTCCATATTTTGTTGGCTTAAATTACAAGTAATAACACTGGTTTATTTTTTTTATCGTAGTTGAGAGCTTGTCCAAGAATTACTGGTTTCAGAATGGCAGATGTTTGATACTCCATGAAGTTACCATTAATAAGGTAAGTGAATGATTTGTATTTGTTTGCTGATATTATAGTGTTTGCATGAATTAAGCATGAATTAAGCTAAAACATAGTAACAATACTGTAGTTTTATTGTTACCTAACTATCAGGCGCGCTCGATTTTTGTGCTCACACACCACTAGTATATATGTATGTATGGATGGTACATATGCCCCTTAAACACGCGGTGGATAATGCAAAATCGGGTATATGTTATATGTAAGTAGGTACGGATAATACGTATGCCCTTTAAACGCGTGCGCGGGTGACGGTTTTTTCTCCTAAAAGCACGACTTTTGAGGCTTGACCCTGATACTACAGCTTTAAGCAAGTCTTACTTGAAACTTGGGCTCCAAATTGTGTGCCATAGTAACCGCTCCCCGCAACTGTTTGAATTGAAAAAGAAGCAACAATATCAAGTCACGTTATTTAAATTTTTCTTTGTGATATTCTTATTATTACATAGTTGTAACGCACAATACTTTCACACTACTGAACATACTAACGCAAGACTTACCGTCGTGGTTCGTGTAGTGGACAATGAATTGTCAAGTAAATGCTGCTGAGTAGGGCTTATAACTGTGACAAATACTTACCAGCCACTAACTGTAATAATAGTAACCGCTCCCCGCAACTGTTTGAATTGAAAAAGAAGCAACAATATCAAGTCACGTTATTTAAAATTTTCTTTGTGATATTCTTAATAGTACATTGTTGTAACGCACAATACTTTCACACAACTGAACATACTAACGCAAGACTTACCGTCGTGGTTTGTGTAGTGGACAATGAATTGTCAAGTAAATGCTGCTGAGTAGGGTTTATAACTGTGACAAATACTTACCAGCCACTAACTCTAATAGAAATGGAGCTCCCATAAGTTTTTTGCGTTTTAACTGCACCCGCAAAACAATTCAAAGCGGTAAACGTTTTAATTTCTAAGGTGATACAGGTAATGGTCGCTAAACCGGAGGATTTTGTTTAGTGAAGTTTGGGAAGGGCTCGAACGCGGACCGAACACAAAAATACGGAGGGTCAAAGTACAAAATGACATACGTACGTTCATAAATATAAATACACATACATCCCCGATTTTCAATTGTGTTAACCCTGTAAGTACTATGGATTGTAGGTATGCCCTTCAAACGCGCGCACGGGTAACTATGGATTGTACGTATACCCTTTAAACGAGCGCGGGGGGACTTTTCTCTTTGAAAAACACGGCTTTTGAAACTACAGCATTAAACAAGCCTTACTTTATACTTAAGCTCCAAACTGTGAGAAAATTCCTGCCAAAATGCTTGCTTTTCAAGAAACAAAAGTTGATTCGACCGGTTACTATGGCATTGAAGATCCTTTACCAGATTTAAATTCAAAACTTCGCCTTTTTTCCCGCTAAGTGTGGCATGTTAGCTAGTTGTCAAGAGCTACCTGTAGTCAGTACTAAGAGAACTGTCACTACTTCTGAAAAGCGTATGTAAGCACATAAAGTATTAATGCTAAGGAAGCTACTACTACTCCAGAGAATCTGAGGAAGTACGTTTCTTTTTTGCAACTAAGAGCTTGTTGCCAACAGTTTGCTGTGCTTCTTTTTAAAATAGAAAGGCAAATGCAATTATCAGGTTTTAGTTTAACTTTCCAATATCTTATATATTCTTTTTCTTTATCTGACCAAAATTCATATTGAGTATGGACGTGTCTTCACATAAAACACATGCACTGCACGGGCGTTAGAGTATTTTGTAGAAACTTGCGGTAAAGAATATGGGGTCACCCGGAGATCCGCAGTTTCTAGGGACACTCACACTTGGTACCAGCCAAAGTCACTGCCACCGGAATGCTCAATCTGAACTCTCGCGGCAGATAGCGCTCAGCCGACGAATCGATACACTAAGTTTTTTTAGACTCCTCCCCCTACCCACGACATAAAACTTAACAATGTGAAATGAAGCAACAACATGACCATAAACGGCAATACAATAATCCATCACAAACACACGAACACATGATTAGTTCTGTCAATGCAAACACACAACAAACAACTCCACAACATCACATACACACAACACATAATAAGTTATTTCTGTTCTCTCTCTCCTTCCCTTCTGTCTCTCAACTTCTCTTCTTCATGTGGGCAGTCCACACATCTTCCCCCGCTCCGCGAAGACGGGTGTCACCGACAATGGCATCCCCATGGCATCTACTGAGCTCATCCGCTACGACATTCAGTTCTCCCTTTCGATATCTCAGTGTAATCGAACTCAGCCAACTTGAGCGCCCAATTATGAACCCGTCTGTTCAACTGCCTGCCCAACTTCAGCGTTTCCAGTGACTTGTGATCAGTCAGAATGTCGAACGGCCTCCCATAGTAATAAAAGGCAAATTGACTGACCGCTTCCACGAATGCAAGACATTCCAACTCCTGCGCAGCATATCTCGACTGTGCTCCCTTGAGCTGCCTTGAGAAGAAGGCAACCGGCTTCAACTCATCCTCTCTCCTGACCGACAGAACAGCACCCACACCAGTACTGCTAGCTTCGCATTCCACTACAAAACAATCACTCACATAAGGTACAACTATACAGACAGTGTCACATAACACATATCTTAACATAGAAAAGGCCTCCAACATGGGGCCAGACCAACTTACCTCCCCTGCCACGGTCCTGGACGTGTGCAGGGTCAGGACGGACGACCATTCATGAAATCCGCCGATAAACCGCCGATAGAACCCGACCGGGCCCAAGAAAGCACGCAGCTGTCTTCTCGTCTTGGAAAGTGGGTGCTCTCTAATAGCCCACACCCTAGCCTCAGGCACGCAGACTACACCTTCTCTTATCTCGTGCCCCCAAAACTCCAATCTCCTCTGACCAAACACACACTTCTCCCTTTTACACGTCAAACCTGCCTCCAATAAAGTCCTAAACAAAGCCCTTAGATGACACACATGCACACTCCAATTCTCTGAAACAACCAAAATATCATCGATGTAACATCTCGCAAAATCAGAACACCCAACCAAATCCATCAATCGTTGGAACACTGATGGCGCATTCATTAGCCCAAACGGCATGCGTCGAAACTGGAACTTGCCGAAGGGGCATACAAAGCACGTCTTCACACGATCACTCTTCTCCACTTCTACTTGGTGGAAACCCTTAGCTAAGTCGACCTTGGAAAGCACGCATCCCTGTCCTACTCTGTCTATCATCTCTTGAAAGGACGGAATATAGTACGGCTCTCTCGTTGTTATCTCATCGAGCTTCCGATAGTTGACACACAATCTGATCCTGCCATCTGGTTTCTTAACCGGGACCAACGGAGAAGCCCACGGGCTCGAACTCCGCTCTATCACCCCGCAGCTCACTAGCTCTTCCAGCTCCTTCCTAACTTTATCTCGAATCCCCATTGGGACCGAGTAGGGTGTCTGCCTAATGGGCAGACTATCCCCCGTGTCAATTGTCATCATCACCACCACACTAGTGTTCCCAGGTTTATCTGAGAACACTGCCTCAAATTCTCTCATCAACTCATCTAACTCACTCTGCTCAAATCCCTTACACACACCCCTCAATACATTCCTCTCTTCTTCATTCTCCTCAACTACAATATCTAACCTCCTCACAGCCAACCTCTCCTTATACTTATTCAAACAATTTATGTGCACCACCTTCGTACTTCCGAACCAACCTTCGCAATCCCATAATTCACTACACCTTTCCTCTCAATCACTTTATATGGACTCTCCCACGAGTCTGCTAGTTTGCACTGCATCCCCGGCAGGCCCGGCGGAAGGAAAATTGGATTGGTCAGGCAAAACGTGTGGATAAATGTTTCATTTTCTTACACTTACATGTAGTTTCACAATGCTTCCAATAATAATATTACAGTTTATATGAAGACATAACCTGATCAAAATAGAAGAATAAAAATTATAACAGATATTGCAGTATAATTACATAGTTTTATTCAGTAAATTTACCAAAAATGTTGAACCTGTGTTCATTTACTGAAACAAATTCATTGGCACATGAAATGATATCAAGGCCATCACTAAGATCCTTGTGGACATGAAGGAGCATCAAATGGTTGAGCCGACTTTGCTACATGGTTCCTCAAAGATATGTCTTCACTCTCCTGAGGGCTGAAAAAGACCTTTCACTGGTAGCATTGGTAGCGGGAAGCACAAGTATAAGTTTAACTAACTTCGACACCTCAGAAACAAGGGATTTAGCTTCACCAAGACTAATGATAAAGTTCTTGATATCTTTCAAGGTGACATTTGAACCTTTGCTAACTTCTGCACTAAATTTATCCCTCATTATATGAAACTGAGTACGAAAATTTAGTACATCGAAGTCTCCATTAAAGACTTCAGTAACAGCATCAAATTCTGCTTCAAAATCAATGCCAGTACAAGCATTAATGATTAATTTTTCTAAATTGTTGTATACCTTAAAGCCAGGTTGATCGAATCTATCCTTGATACAACCAATTAAAGTGTCTATGGCCTCAAAGTATATAGGTTGGTAAAAATCAATGACAGACATGGGATAATGAGGATCACTATGTACTTCCTCAAACCTTGCTGGAGTCCTACGTTTTCAAGGAAGAACAGGCTCATAAATGCCAACTTCATGTACTTTAAACATAACACTATCCCAAAATTTGTGAAATTCATTGTCACAGCGAAGTGCAACGAGAGTATCATAAGTGAGCATTGCTGCTCTGTTACCCTCAGCAGCAGACAATGTCTTTTGTTGAAGAGTATTGCTAAGGTTGTCTGCTAACCGCAGTACTAACTCTCCAAGCATTACACCATAGACAAAGTCAAATTTTTCGAACTGAGTACCTACACCATTTACTTTGGCAGACATTTCCATATCTCTAGCTGCCATTTCAGAAAATTTGTCTAAACTGCTCTGCAAAACAGAATAATTTTTACGAACACTAGCTAATGAGTCAGCTCTCACTGTCCATCTTGTGGGGCAGAGAGTGCGAAAACCAGATTCAGTGGGAGCAAGCTCATCCTTAAGCTTTTTATAGGAAGACTTCCGCTTTGAAGAGTATTTCAATAATTTTGATTATTCAAATGTTGTGTCAAGAGCATCTCTTATTACTTTAATACTACGAATAGTGTCTTGACAAGCTAAATTCAGGGCATGTCCGTAGCAACGCAAAAATATGGCGCGCGGCTCCATATCTGCAATTTGCTTTGCTACCCCATTCCTACAACCCCTCATGTTTGCTGCTCCATCATAGCATTGCCCCCGACAATTTTCTATGTTTAGGTTTAGCCTAAGAAGAACATCTCTGATGATACTAACAAGAGAATTAGAAGCTATTGAATCAGTGGAATGCAACCCTATAAAATCTTCATGCACATCCAAATCAGAACCGACCCAACGTAAAACAATAACAACTTGCTCAGTGGTACTAACATCAGTGGTCTCATCAATCATAATGGTGAATTTTGATGTACGCACATCAGCTATATTTCTCAACAGATTTAAAGCCATTACTCCTAACATTTCATTTTCAATATCATGACTGGTATATTTGTCGCTCTTTCGCTTCAACCATGCATTTAAATAAACACTAGATTCGTCACTGGCCCGGAGCTTTAACAGTTGAGTGAAATTTCCCTCAATTTCCCCACACCCATCACCTCTCAGTGCAAGCCCTTGCCGAGCCAAGAAGTGGATTGAACTTAAAATCTTCAGAAAGCAGGCTTGATTCTTCTTTCTCTCTTCAGCCATAGCAGAAGAAAGACAAACAACAATATCTTTGTTAGTAGAGGGAATGGTTACCATCTGGTGAACAGCATCTTTATGAGTACCACTACATTCATGGTTTCTAAAGGCAACAGTAGCATCTTTCCAGTTTTGAAACCCTTTTTGAATAAATGCCCCATCACCCTTAGGTGCTATCAATTTCTTCTGCTTATAAGCTACCATGCAGGTAAAACAAAACACTTTCTCAGAAGCCACATCCCAGTGTAACCATTGCCACTTGTCATACCAAGCTGGATTGAACGACCTAAATGTCACTTTAGACTTGCCAAATGGAATCTTAGGATAAGATATATTTCTTGGTTGATGAGGGGAATCACTAACCGGCTGACTTGAAGCAAGACATTGTGAGGAAGAAGCCAAAGATTGTGAGGAAGCCATACTGTTGTTACTATCCTACGAGCAACTGCGGTGAAGTCAGAGCTATATAGACTAGTAGAGCTGACGATCTTTACCATATCGCGTACAGAAATTATTGGTCCGGCATTTGCCTGACTTGCCGGACCACTTCCGCCGGCCCTGCCCGGTATACAGTACAAAACCATCTCTCACACCTCAAACGACCTCAACTTACTACCTCTATTCACATACTCCATTCTACTTACTCTTCTCTTCATCATCTTCACTGCCGCACAATCCCGCATTTTCTCTAACTCCTCTGCCATTCCTCTAACCCACTCGCAAACATTAAGTTCCTTACTATCAGCCTCGTACAAGCCATGATACAAGATGTCAAGTGGAGTCCTCACTCTGAATCCAAAATCTGAAAGGACTGAAGCTGCTGTCTGCATGAGGCATCTGCCTCAGTACAAACAATACAAAACACACCTGCCCAATCCAATCCAATCCTCCAGCCACACACTTCCCTAGAATGCTCTTCATGGTGCAGTGCATTCTCCACCGTACCATTCGTCTCCGGATGGTACGGCAAAGTCCTCGCACTCTCTATCCCCGAACATAACTCCTTCACCAACCTACTACAGAACTGCACCGCCTGGTCCGACCTGTCCTAGAGAAGATACTCCATGAGCCTTCTGACACCGCCTTCGCCGTGATACTTCTTAGGGGTACTGTTTCTGGCCACCGCGTCGCCATACACACACAAGTCAGTAAATACTTGCAACCTCCTCTACCTTTGGGCAACAGTCCCACCAAATCCACTGCAACCGATTCGAAGGGCTCGGTAAGGATGGGTCTCTCAACTACCGGTGCCTTCCTTGGCTTGTACTTGCTTTTAAGCTGGCAGACCTTACAGCTTCCACAGTGATCTACCAAATCCTTGCTCATGCCTGGCCAAAGAAAGTACCGAACCAGTCCGTCACTTCCTGGATATACCTGTACTACCTTTCCCAATGGCCATGAGCGAGTATGTAGAACCTCATCTTTTAAAAAAAATTTCTCCAGGAACACAATTCCGTTTCACACCACTCCACTATGATCGAGACTGAACAGACTGCAAATATCTAGACAGCCAGCAGGACCAGATATCTGCTGAGATCCACTTCATCAAATTCCATTAGCGCAGACTGCCAATGTTCCTCTTGGAATCTGTGGCTATTTCAAAGGGCGTTGAATAATAAAGTGGCCTGTCGTGAGAGCGTTGGGACCATCAGGATCTGTACTATCTATAGGCAGTATTGGCCGACTGTTGAGAATCGCCTCCACATCAATCGGAATAGTAGAAAGTTGTTCGTAGGTGAGAAGATGAGGTGGAAGAACTTTACGAAGTTGGGCCTTCATTATATGAACTCCAGCTTCCCACAACCCTCCAAAATGTGGAGCACGAGGAGGTGAAAAACTCCAAAGAATTTGGTCCTTTGCACAATATTCAGAGATAGCACACTGAGTTTTCTTATCAACCAGGAACTTGTAGAGATCCTTCAAATCTCGAGCAGCTCCTTGAAATGTGGTCCGATTGTGTCTGAGCTAATACTCTCTGGAATACCTCTTCGTCGTCCAATGAACCGAGACAGTGCCTGCCATGAATGACTCCGTAGAGAGATCTGTACATAACTCGCTCCAGTGACCATGCACACAAACAGACACATGTATGCCTTCATTTTAACAGGACGTCGTACAAAACCCTGGCGTAGATAAACAGGACCAATGTGATGAAATGGATGAGCAAGAAGTAACACAGGACCGACAGAGACCTTTTACGAATTGCTATACGTTAACAATGTGATATGTCTCTGCAATGACAGACAACATAACGGCTGGCTAAGTCAGCAGGGTTGTCAGTTGTAGGTACATAGCGCCATTGTTCTGGAGGGAGAAGAGCTTGAGTGTTAGAAACCCTGTTGGCTACAAATGTCTTAAGTGTTGAAGAACTCTTGGTATCCAGCACAAAGCAATCATCGTATCCACCCAGTCTAAACAAATCAGTACCCGCATCACCCTAAAAATTGAATTGTTTACTGTTTTGAATTATTTTGCGGGTGCAGTTAAAACGTGAAAACTTAAGGAACTTCCATTTCTATTCGAGTGAGTAGCGGTGGTAAGTCAATGCGCTCTTTGTCATGGTTATAAGCCGTGCACAACAGTATTTACTTGAAAATACATTGTCCACTAGGCTACCGCGAAGGTAACAGGCCCGTAGCTAGAGGTTCCCATTGGGGGGTTCGGATTTTAAGACGCAATAGGCCACACCTACTTTTGTTTCCTCGTTAATTCTTCTACAATACTAAAAAACGAAAGATAAGTGTTCTAGCTAGGTATTCAACTTCAAAACTATAATTCATTAAACACTGTTGATATTCGAGAGAAAAGCGGTATTATTCTCGTGTAACCAGGCTTCTAACCACTACGGTGAGCTGTATCTAAACAGTGCAACATTAATTCGCCTTATCCGTACTACAAGTTATTTAATAGTACAGCATGTGAACTGCCCGTTCAAAATGTATTGGAAAAATCGAGTGAAATAGCACTGGACCAAGTGAAATGTCACGGTAGCGAAGTAAGAGTAAGTGCGCAAACATGCAGCTCTAGCCTTGGAAATGTACAGTTGTAGTTTCTAGTTGGAGACAACGTCATTCTTTAGCGCAGAAGCTATACCCCTATTAGACAGAGTTTTTTTCAACAGATTAGGAGGAGCCATCGATTAAAGCAAAGTTCATAAGTAGCCACACTGTAAATGATCTTTAGCTTACTGTAGTAGCTCGTGCAGTTTTATAAAGCTGGCATACTATTAGCGTGTGATAGCATGGGTAACCATGCTATTCGAGATTAATAGAACGAACAACGCGAGCGCTACTGATTCTTAATAGAACAGGTTACCCGTGCTATCACTCGCTAGTAGTAGTCCAGTGTGTGTTTTTTTTAATCATTTGCAGTGTAGCTACACTAGATAGTGCACTTACTATCTGTATATTTGAGGTTTAACTTTCTCAGACATTTCCGACGGCTCCCTTTCTAATCTGTTGAAAAAAATCCGTTGCTTGTGCTATTAATATCGAATCGCACGCACTTTATAAAGAATAGATGTAACGTAGCAAGCTTTACTCATGTCGATATGAGAGCGAAATTTGTATCCAAGGAGCGGAATGTTTATTAGGTCACTTGGACTCAGACTAGGCCAGAAAACAGCTGATAATTCAAGCTTAGGTTCAGCACAATTGAACAGATGACTATATTCCAGAAGTTATAATATGTGGGGCGTGGTTAAAATGTTTACTTCCGGTCAGTCTAAAGTGGGGTTCGACCGAACCCCTCGAACCCCCCCCTGGCTACGGGTATCCGTCAGTGTAGGTGCATGTCCAGTTGTGTCAAAGCATTGTGTGTTACAACCACTACTTAGCTAAAGAATATCACAAAGAAAACGTTTAAATAACGTGTTTTGTTTTGTTTTTCCTTCCATTCAAGCAGTTGCAGACAGTTGTTACTATGGCACTGAAATCCCTTTACCTTGTATGCGAAATTTAAACTTCAGTGTTAGAAGTCAAAATCATTCATATAAAAGTAGTATAGTCTTCAGGCTTGCTGCCATTTTAGCTCAAGCACATCACTAGTTGGCTCGCGAGTTAAAAACTTCAGAGCCAGCGGGAAAGTGCAGTTTCGAAATTCAAAAGAATAGTCTGTGGGAATCACGCTCTCAAACAGGCCCAACCACGTGCCAGTACCACAGAGACAATTTATTGTAAACAAAAATCAGTCGTAGTTTGGTGACTTAGTTTCTACCCTTATGCTTGATATTCTGTTTAATTATAGGCTCAGGACTTTGTTACTATTCAGGGTTACTTAACAAGAGCAAGCTACAATGTGAGGTACGTTTGTAACACGGGTTGTTTGTCCACTCAGATTGTCTTACCAGTTTAATAGGGTCTATTTATTTAGAAACTCAGCCATTTTACTATTTGCTGACCAAGGTAATAAGATATATTATATAATTCCTCATAGACTCTTTATGCCACAATTTATGCTTTAGCTGTCCATCTCCTCATATCTATGTAGGTACAGTTCTCTATGGTTATTGGGATGCTATCTACCACTCTCCAAATGTAATTGCTACTTATAGCTACCTCAATTTCATATATTAATATATGTCAATTTTTGTATAATTAAAAAAATTTAAATTTAACACCTAGATAGAAACTACAGTAATACCGTGTTTATACGGTGGGCGTCAACGTTTTCGTGAGTTTGAGCTACTGCTGTCATGTGACCTTAATTTCTTTCGGGGTTTGCCAAGTGCATTTCTCTATTGCCACATTTGTGACGGATTTGTGAAAACCGGGCTAAACGCGGCATCTAAAGTTTTCTAATTTATTCTACCAGTAGGCTGCACGGGGCCTTGGTATGCCTTCCTCCTAATTTGGAAGCTGTAGCACAAGCCCTCTTCTCCCTAGCACTACAACAATTCAGTATTTTTGCTGAACTTATTATTGCTGATTTCGAAAAAACGCCGGGTAAAGGCGTTGCTAAGGTCAGGCCGGTTACATGCGATTGAAAGAAGTCTGAAAGGCTTAATGCAGGTCTCCTTAAGAAACTATGATGATGAGAATTGCGTGAGTACGTGAATTATGTAGAATAGTAAGTGAATTATAGTATGTCCACGTTGAGTTGTTGCGACCACAAATGTGGCAAAAGAGGAATGCACTTAGCGAAACCGGAGACCTATTAAGGTCACATGACAATAGTAGCTCAAACGCGCGAAAACGTCGACGCCCACAGTAAAAACGGGGCGGTCCAAGGTGCGCATTATCACGGTTAGTTTACTTGTTGAAATGAAAAAGAAGCTATGGCAGTTTCTTCCCCGGCTGTATTCAATATATTATGCCCAGTTATAACTAATCACTCGTATGTACGAGCTTCAAGTAGTGCGCTAAAACTGGTTGAAGGTTGCGGAGGGTTATCTGGAGCTACAAAACTTAGAGGAAAGAAGCACAGGACCGCGGCTGAATGCCTCCTCAAGTAAGTCTGATTGTTGTGTGCTTAAGCGTGTATTTAAACTCTATTCTTACTTTCTTGGTGTGACGAATTTCTGAAGTATTCAACAGTAATGTGAAGAATCCAGCACATCACCTACACTTTAGCTATGAACACACACATTCCAGTATTACTTTGTCCTTCACACTGAATCATTCATTTCATTTTATTCATGATTTTACTATATTATTTTCTATCTACTTGTTAAATTTCAACTTTGTTTTTAATTATACAAAAAAAATTGACAATTAATATAGTTTTGTAATGACATGTACTTATACTTGGTCAGCAAACAGTAAACTAGCTGAGTTATTAAATAAATAGGCCCTATTTAAACAGGTAAGAAAATTTGAGTGGACAAGCAACCTGTGATACAAACATACCTCACATTGTAGCTTGCTCTTGTTAAGTAGCCTTGAATAGCAACAAAGTCCTGAGTCTAAAATGAACCAGAATGTCAAGCAGAAGGGTAGAAACGAAGTCACCAAACTACGACTGCTTTTTGTTTACAATTGTCTCTGAGGTACTGCTCACGTGTTTGGCCAAGGTTTGAGCGCGTGACTAAATCCCGACGCGTGTAGCGCGGGAAACATTTGGTTTTATTTATTCCCATAGACTTTCCTATTGAGTTTTGAAACTGCACTTTCCCGCTGGCTCAGAAATTTTTAAAGGGAATTTTCTGGACCGCTTCGGCAAGAGCTTTCGAATGGTACAAACCCCGGAAGCGTAGTTACTTCCGTTCAAAAGTTATTAACGGTTTTTACCGCCCAACTCAACTTAGACATACTATAGTTATCTACAGTTTTTTCCTGGCTGTTAGTGAAACGCCCCCAATAATTTCTTAGCAACTCTCCGTACACGAGTCCAACCGGCTAGTGTTTCTAGCCTCCTGCTGTGAGTTCTAGAGCACGCCAGAGCTTACAACTGCGACATAAGCTAGAGCTAACTGGTGTCTATCCATTTCTGCTATAAAAATTGTTTCGAAAAAAATCGACCCATACAGCTTTACCCGGTGATACTGAAAAAAATTGTTTGCTGCGTTTAGTCGGATTTTCCCAAATCCGGTCAAATTTGTGGTCGTGCCAACTCAACGTGGGGTACTAAGGCATCTAAGGAACACACACTGTAGTTCTACTAACATTGGTTCCAAATTTCATATCAAGTTAATGATATAATTAAAGTAAAGGCGTTTGACTAGCTAGTAAAGTTTGTTTAAATTAATTTGTGTGAAAGATTTACAATAAATCAACCAAAACTATCCAAATATTTCACTCTGTATACATACCTGCTATATAAAGGACGTAAGTTATGTTCAATAGGTGGTGTTCATGGTCATATCCTTGGCACAAATATATTCCACTATCTTCTATATGTGCTGGCTTTAGAATCAATACATTTCCCAATGTGAACACATGATTATTAGCATTTTGTAATAGATCGTTGCCATTAAAAGTCCACCTCAAAAAGATAGGAACCGCGCAATTAATAGTTATTTCCTCATTTTCATTTATAGCCATGCTTACTTGATCAACCAATTCAGCTCTTTCTGTACAATAAGTTTTAATCATAGGATTAAGTTACAATTAAAAATATTGGTTGTTATAAAGAGAAAAAATTCCTATTATTATAATTATTCAAGCCCAGAATGACTGAATCAATGAATTTAGTACTACTGTATTAACAAAACCAAAAAGTACATAGTTACCTGGAATCTGCTGTTGATATGCCTTGTGTAAGCTAAGAACAATTAGAAAAATATTTGTCATTTAATTTTGAATTATTTTTGAAAGGAAATTTTTTTAAATAAAAGCTACGGAATAATTACATCATAGTGGAATAATTAGCGTTCCAAAAATGTTTTAGGATTAAGGGTGCAGTACAACTTGAAACCACAGCGCTAAAACGCAGATGTTATGCTTTGTATTTATTCCTCGTTGTCTGTTCAATGTACGCTTACTTTGTTGTTGCAGTTGAAACAGACACCAACAGACAGCTCTTATAAACCAAGTTTCAAGAAAAAAGACCGACCAGGTACGGAGAAACAACGATATATACCTTACCGCTTCAGCGAAATTCAGGGGCGACCGGTGCAGTTACGACCGTTGCATTTACGAAGTCGATATTTTTTTCCAGCGGTAACCTATTGGCTTCCCCACAACGTTACAGCGCCTTATTATTTATGTTAGTTTTTGTAGTCCATTTTTTAAAATACTTTTATATTAATATTTATTGTATCCAATTTAAAAGAAAAAACTCATTGTAATGTTTTTTTTTAATGTGGTGTGTACCGTGTACAAAATATGAGTTCATTCTGGCCATCCAGTACTTTTGAATTCAGATTTTATCGTACAAAGCTAACTATTGATTCTTATTCATTCAATTCTTAAACTCCACCCCCCAACTCTACGCGCAATTTATTGTGGGCATAATTCCAGGTGATGGAGGCTCTAATTAGAACTGATAGCAAACAGCAAAACCCAGGAGGCAAAGGTGACAGCCCTTCATAAACTCCTTCGCTGAATGGAGACCGATTCGTGGTAATTTAGCTAACAGGGCAAACAAGCTAGTAAGCACAAAGAACAGAAGCCACTCGTGCATCAGTACCAGAGTTGACCATTGCGCATGTACAGTAATTTAGAGTATTTGAACGCGCTTGCGAAAGGTCAAAGGTTATATGCTACGTTCCTGTCCCTAGGCCACCTCAGAAGAATATTTGCTATTTATTATCAATTATTATTTTATTGCTTAATTTAAAATAAGACCTGAATCAAATGTGACCGTCTACAGGAAAACCGGGCACAACGCAGGGTGCGTGAATATCTAGAAAAGATCGATCGATTTCTTATGCATTGTTTCAAGCCGAGGGAAGGGAACGATTAGGTCTATTATAGTGGGAAATACTTGAGCTACGACGATAAAACTAGAGGAGCTCAATAGCTGGACGACAACAACTCTGTCAGTGCAAAAAAAAAAATTAGAAGGGTGCCCGTTGTGCCCGTTTTCCTGAGACGGTCACAAATTTAGATCATAGTACTTTGTCTAATCTACCTCAGCAGGACAGAAAGGTGCTAGCATGCTCTTCATAGAAATAGATGAGCTACCATTATGCACAACTCCTTGGTTCTAGGGTACAACTGACAGGTTCACAACAAAAGTGCAGAGCAGAAGACATGGCTTCCTTGTTCTCCAGAACAGAGAATAGTAGACCTTCGGCTCTCCTAAGAAGTCATGCCTCCTGAAGGGAAGAATACTACATCCTGGTTATTAAGAAGAGAGGACATGGCTCTCCAGTAAAGAGGTCAATGAGAAGTCACAGCTCCTTGGATCTCCTTGATAATATTGCATACTTCGAGAACTTTTGATTATGTTCATTTCATATTGTATTTGATTATGACCCTGCTACTGTTGAGTTATGATTTTATATTATTGTTTTGTAATATTTTTTAGAAAGTGAACAAAAAATTCATTAATTATCTACACTGCTGCTTCTTCCCTACCGTACTGACAGTCCTCTGAGGTGAAAGCTCTTTGTGGTAAATTGTCCGCTACAGTTAATTGATAAGTGTTCAAATTGTGGGGAGTCAGTTGCAGACAGTAAATTGGATCGAGTTACTGGCTGGTTTTGTGGTATCCTACTGAATCACTTTAATTACCACAGGTTCCAGAGGTACTGCACCCTTAACCTACCTGTTCTCACCATTCCAAACTTCTATCAAATATATTTAGCCTAAACTGTATCAGCCTAAAAACTGTGGCTACAAGTCGTGACCAGGGTGCTTGAATTGACCACCGACTTAACTTAACCGATGGCTTAATTAACTGACGAAAACTACAAATTCCAGCCGTTTGACTCTAGTTCAAGTGTATACAATTTACGAATAAATATTATTAATAGTTAATTACAAGAACAACATCTAAGGCAGTCGGTGAGCACAAAACGAACTAGTAGAGGTAGTAACCTTCCAAAATGAGAGATGATACCAAAAAATAATAGACAGAGAAAAGTCCAAATCACAAAGTTTAGAGAGAGAACCAACAACTGAACAAGGAAGAGAAAGCAATCAGTATAAGAAAGTAATTCTAACAGTAATTAGTGTGGGAGAAAGAAATACGAATACTAGTGAGTGAATGAAAGCGTGAACTAGTTCAAATGTAAAGATCATAAGTTAGTTTTCATGCAGTGGCTTCAGCAGTGCTCACTTTACAGCTCATTCAATAACAAAGTTTTGGCATTCTTTAGCGAAGTATTGTAGCTATTATATCCCATAATATTATATTTAAAACTAAGAGAGTAGTAGTATAAGTTTTACAGTAGCCACCACTGGTCTCCCTCATACCCATTCCCCCATTAAAAAGTCAACCTATAGTCACTACACCTTCAACAAGTATTAATGCCTACCTAGGCCTCAATAAGGAAACGTGTGTTGCGCTAGAGCGGACGCTAAAGCAGTTAACATAGCCAATGAATGCTCGTTGTTTAATCTAAAATAATGGAGTTCGCTTATTTCTAAAATAATGGAGTTCACTTATTTCGTATGTTTTATAGGAGCTTTAGGTACATTGAGCTGATTTGAGTGTATACATTTGTTTTATTAGCAACCATATTATAGAACGGTTGGTATGTTATTAAGCTGGTTTAAGTAACTGTTGTGTCTTTAAAACAATATGCTCACTGGTCTCCCTGATACCCATTCCCCCATTAAATAGTCAACCTATAGTCACTACACCTTCAACAAGTATTAATGCCTACCTAGGCCTCAATAAGGAAACGTGTGTCGCGCTACAGCGGACGCTAAAGCAGTTAACAGAGCCAATGAATGCTCGTAGTTTAATCTAAAATAATGGAGTTCGCTTATTTCGTATGTTTTATAGGAGCTTTAGGTACATTGAGCTGATTTGAGTGTATACATTTGTTTTATTAGCAACCACATTATAGAACGGTTGATATGTTATTAAGTTGGTTTAAGTAACTATTGTGTCTTTAAAATAATATGCTCATAATTGTTTTAAGCAAATAACTAATGTAAAAATTCCAGTATTTTTTTTAATATTGCACTTATTTAACATTACATAATATTCAATGCAGATTTCACAAAACATGTTATAGGCAAATCAGGAAAATATTTAGTACAACACATAATAAAGCCTGAGAATAATACAGTGCTATATAGAATATATCCTAGACATATTGTAAGCTATGTAGGAAGTAACATATTGATATACTGTGAAAGCAAAGACATAGTAGAATGGAAGCAAAAAGGCAAAGAACATATACGAATACTACGCCATGAGCATAATAATAATTATCTTATCATGAACGATGTGACATTAGAAGATACTGGTACATACTATTGCTTTGGATCCTACAATGACAGCTCACTATTTCAAGATAATGTGGACGTTTTTATTGGGGGTAATAAACTATACATGATTGATCATCGATTAAGTATGATATTTTTTATTTTAAATTAAAATTAAAATAATACTTTAAGGGAGGAGACCCATAGCAACCGTTGGTAAGGCTGTGGGAAGTGTTAAGTGCTATCAACCACGAAAATCGACCACCCTCACCTGGCTCCGCACGCACCTCGCAAACATAACCACCGCTTGATATATTAGCGGGCGTAGGGGGGCAAAAATCTCGGGTGAGTCCCTAACCTCAGTAGCCTACACGCGGGTTAGGTTTGACCACGTTGTTGTTACAACCAGCTTCAACAGCAAACTGTAATCAGGCCTACGAGGAAAAGGAAGAGGGCTATTAGTGGAGCCACAGAAATGAGAAAAATGGAATGTGCTTTGAGAAGAAGCAATAAGTAAATAAATATAATAATAAAAAAATATATACATAAATAAAATAATAGTGTATAGACATAAGATTAGAGCAAGTCCCAGCAATAGGTAGGGCTTCCACTGATACTCTTGATGATCCTTCCTTTACTGGTCATGATGTCAGTCCTCTCTTCAGCAGTAGTCATCATCAGAAGTGCTCCCTGATTCACCTTCTCAAGATTTAGTGTCCACTCCTACTGCTCCACCATGTGAATCACACCCTCTAGCATTTTTTAGTCCATCTCAAGTTCTAAATGAACTCACTACCGAGTCACATGATGACCACACTTCTCCTCCTGTCTCTTCTCATCCAATTGTGAGTTCCACTGAAGTTTCCCCAGCTCCACAGGAAGCAGTTCAAGAGTGAGTTGGAAGCTTTCAGCTATCGCTCAACAGAATGGTTTGGTGTTTGATATGTCCGGTCTCTCTCAGTTTGTGAAGAATTCAGCCATACGACTCCAGACTTCTGGACCAGCGTTGGATTGAGCTATAGAGACTTGGAACTGCTCAAATCTGAATGCAAGAACCGAGAAGAATTTGTACGAATTCTGAAGGATAGAGGAATTAACAGCAAACCCCTCCAGGAGAAGCTGACCAAGCACTTCAAATGTGACCGTCTACGGGAAAACCGGGCACAACGCGGCGTGCTTAATATCGAGAAAAGATCGATCGATTTCTTAAAAATGTATTGTTTTAAGCCCGTGGAAGAGAACGGTTAGGTCTATTATAGCGGGAACGACTTAAGCTACGACGATAAAACTTGGAGTGCTCAATATCTGGACGCCGACAACTCCGTAAGTGCAAAAAAAAATTTCGAAGTGTGCCGCGCTGTGTCTGGTTTTCCTATAGACGTTCACAAATACAGCCAAAGAAAATAAGTCCTTTTTTTCCAACCCAGCTCTTTTTAGAGCCACTACCTCACAGAAGGTTTCACCTAAAATGTTCGCACACATAATTAGTGGGCTATTTCTTCAAATCCATACACTACTAGCTAATTCGCTTACCTGTGCGTCTGTAAGGCAGACGTCCTAGTATCGCCTGAACGGGATACTGTATAAATTCACTGCAGGACCCGCACTTAGTACCGAAATCTAACAAGCTGTGTGCTTCTTCAACAGCACTGTAGGTGATTCTTCAACAGCACCGTAGAGGTATAGGTGATTCTTCTCACTAAAACAGTCAGTTCGCCAATGCACCGGAAGTTCGTAGACCGCCGTACATTTTTATTTACGTCTGCCGACGACCTTTTTAGAGTCATGAATTATTCATGATGTAACAAAACTGCTTTAAAAATGGGAAATTGTATTCATATTATAATTTGATGTTTATTATAGCTAATTATAAAAAAAATTGCTTATAGAGTTATGAATATACCTATGAATTGATGATATACCCCTTCATCTAAATCTCGTCCGAAAAACTTTGCTGCAGTAGGTATTAAGCTCTTCTTTTAAAAACAACTTTATTAGGTCCTCCACTTTAGCATATTAAAAAATGATGCTGTACCCATTTGGCCATGGTTAGTTATTCATACCACCACAGGTGGTTAATGTAATAGCTTCTGTTAGTGGTGAAGCTTGAGGCAGGAAGTTTAGCTACTCTGGTTGATGTTTAAGGCAGGAAGGAAATTTGTAGTTTCAGCTTGACACAAGACTGCATTAGGTAAGAGAAAAAGCATAACCTCTGGAAGCAATACATAATATATAAATTAACTTAAAATTACGCATAACATTGTCACAAAAAAGCTAAATATAGCTTCAAATATGCATAAATTAATTAATTATGTATATAGCTTCAAATATGCATAAATTAATTAATTATGTAATGAAATTATAATGTAGTCCAATATCATGGCGGAGAGAAGCAGGGGCAGGCTGTCATATTCATCAGTGTCAACACTGGGTGAACAAGGTGAAGTCTGTGGTCTGTGTAGTAGGGCTAGTATCCGTACTTCCAAGTATCCCAGTTGGACAGATAAATGCTCTCAGCAGTGTGTCCAGTCATTGGGAGTTGATGCACAGAGTCCAGTCTGCCGTGCTTGTAGAGATGATGTATCTCGGTTAGTAAAAAAACTCTGCATTCACACCAAGATGGGAAAAGGAAAAACAATATGAAACATGTGTAATTCAATCTTGTAATGGCAAAGACCTTCACTATTCCCATACCATAACTAGTGATGAGCTCATTGCATTTGGATTGGATATCCCTGATGTAATACCAACACCATTTCCCCTGTGCAAGCACCATTATTATACGGTGAAAAAAAGGAAAGGAAAACTGCAAACCCACTGTCCAATGTGCAACATTAGTGTAAGAAATATTCATGTACGATCTTGTCCCAACAGTGACTTGATCAATAAGATCCTTCTTCAGCAAACAGGTTTTGAGGAAAATCTTTCAAACAGTTCTAAAGTATGTTTCTCTTGCTATAAGTGCTGTCTAGTACAGACTCAGACTTGTCCCACCTGATAGCTACCTTAAACAGCAAACAAGTACCACTAAAGTGTGCCTCCACAGATGTCATTGACACTGCTATGCACTATACATCTATTTTTGTGGCAGAAATATTACTGCAGGGGGAAAGCAGCCTACTTTTGCCAATGGTACATACTTTTTTTGATAAAAAAGTCCAAGAGCTAGTTGGGAAGCACAACATAAATATTGATGAAATAAATGTTTCGGTTACGTCTAGGTGGATCCTTAGCAATCTCACCATTTCACTAGCCCACCATCTTAGCTGTGCATGCAAGGTAAAGAAGCATGGCACCAGTTTGTACCGAACTAATGGTGATATTATTCTTGCCCTTAGCAAAGTTTTGCACAAACAAAAGAATTGCAGCACTGAGGAAAATCCTACCATAGCTACTACTGAGGAGCTAAGCAATGACAGCGTACTTCTTGACAAGGCTGCTGAATGTTTAAATAAAAGCTTTCAAACTCAGGTACGTAAGTATTTACTGGAAGACAAGGTAGCTGTGTATGGGTGGAAAATCCACAATAATTCACTCACCATTGACTGGGATAGTCCAGCAAATGTAGCCGATGTTGACGCCAGAGGTACAGGTTTGTTGAAGGGCTGCAAGTGTAAAGCTGGATGTAGCACCAAGAGATGCAGCTGTAGGAACAAAGGTAGAAACTGTTCAATTGGGTGTGACTGTATTAACTGTACAAACACAGAGATGAAGGAGAATGATGAGTTGTTAGACATTGTTGTTGATGAATACCTGACAGAAGTGACTAGAGAATCCTCGGATGTACTAGATGAAGCCAATGACATCTTGGATTGGGTGTTTGGTTCTGAAGAACTAGAATATGAAGAAGAAATTGACGGAGATCAATCAAATTCAATATAGCATAGTCAGTTTTATCTACTTTGTTTTCAGTTTGTCAGGCCTGCATTTTCACAAGATTTTCTCATTTTTATTTAGTATTTATAATAAAAATTTACTTACTTTCACTAAAAATTAAGTATGAACTTGTTCTTGCCAAAGCTTAGGGATATTAACATGATTTAAAGTTTCTAACTACAAACTGCACACTAGTTGGCACATTCCTTATCTGTACCACCATGGAGATTAGAATCCAGTTCATTGTAACAAATACACCCAGTAATAGACTGCTTTTCTGTTTACAATTTGTGGTACAAAACAAAAATCACAAACAACCAACCTCATTAATGAAAAATGTACCAATAGTTCCATCCACACTTGCTATACAGGAGTGATTAAGAGTCCGTTGACAATTTAGGTGAGGCTGGACATCATGATTGGTTCTGAAGGACTAGACAAAGAAAATAATGTGAGCAAAAAAAATTAAATTCTCCATAGACAGATTTCACTTGTTGCTACATGTCCTATTGGAATCGTCCGATCTTCATTGTTGCACAACATATTAACTTTGTTAGTATTGAAAAATGTCAACAAAGACTTAATTTTGTAAAATATGAAAAATGGACTTGTTCCCATAAAAATTTAGCTGTACATGCCTCGTAGTAAGTCGGTGATTAAATGACTTCACACTTGTAGGTACAAAACAATCACAGGCTAACCGCCCACAAATTACGATATTCAAAAATTAATTCTTTCTACAAGTTCACTAACTTTACCTGAACAATTCACCAAAGTCTCGAAGTAATACTGCAGCCAGTTCAGAAGATAAAGCTCTAACTAGCTGACCTCAACCACACCCGGAACTAACCCCATTTTCTGTTTACAATCTGGCGCTTTGTGCAAATAAAATCACGTGAGCCCTACGTTGGCGAACTGACTGAAAAAGCAGCTGAAGCAGCTGAAGCGGAGCCACCTATGGTGGGCGGGGCGCAAAATGCAATATCCAGGCCGAGGGGGGGGGGGGGGGGGGGGGGGCGTTATAGTTTCACGCGCACTTTGTTTTGACCCAGCAGCAGGCCGCCTGCAAAGAGGGTGAATTTGCGACAAGTATTTTTTAGCTATAAGGGGTCAGGGGATGCAGTCTAAACTTGGAACAGTAATTCGGTGACGTAATGTGATCTGGCCTACGTAAAAGTAAAGTTGCTATAGCTAAAACTAAACCTAGGAAGCGGGAACACAATGGTCTGAATTTTGCAGGTGTACAGACTTATCACCCTAAATAATTTCAGTATGTTAAAGAATTGCCACCATTGCTGGAAGATTTTTTTTTAAGCATCAATTTTTAAGGAAATGGTAGGCAGGATGGGTCTCCACCTTTAAGAAGATAATGTGTTGTCATTATGTATACAAATGATACATTATTTGTTTGGTTAACACATAGCCTGAAAAGAGTCTATTGACAACCATAACAAAATTCGTAAATTGTCTTAATAATTAGAGTTAACAAAAAAAAATACAAGACGGTAGAGGTTAAACTAGTTAACAACACATATAGGATAATTTACGATTTTATTAAGGTTGTCAATGGACACTTGTTAGGCAGTGTAATTTATTGTTAATATTATTTCACATATCCAACAACAATTATATTGATTAGTCAAGAACGACTCTGGCATTAGAACCTACAAAAAAAGGTTTTTTTACCCAGATGAGCAACCATCAGTACTCATTGAATGTACGGCAAAAAAAGGCACCAGTAGGTGGTACTACAATTCCTTAACATCTTTCCCTATAGCATATAAGCATATTGCACTAGAGGTAAATGTTACATTGACAGAAAGTGGTATATATTATTGCTATGGATATGATGAAAAAAGGAAACATAACTTTTTAGCACAATACAAGGTTCAAGTGTTAGGTAGGTTCATATACTTAGACTACCTAACTGCAATATTGAAATTATTGTCATGTTCTATTCAACCACAATACAATATTTTGTTTCCTACACCTATTGACAGTTACAATTGTATTAAATTAACATAAAGTGAATAAATGTATACTTTTATTCAGAGATACATGCATAGTTAAATTAACACATGGTGCAATTTAAGAATAAACAACTAAGCTGACATTCTACTTAACCTATTGCATTTGATATATATTATATATATATATATTATATATATATTGTATGTAAAATATTATATGCACAACAAGTTATAATACTTGTGCAACACAAATACCTCAATTATCATTGTTTCACAAAGCAACACAAATGTCACTAGGCATTATTTCTGTGCTGTTGTTGTTATTTTCCTTCATTGTTGTTATCTTATCCTCTTGTCTATTCTTGCACAAAATTAGCCACACCAAAATTTATATTATGTTAATGATCAAATTCTGTTAAATCCTCTAGTTGTTTTTAATAATCATTTTTTCATAATAATTTTGATTAATAACATTAACATCAACAGTGATATTAACTAAAATCAAATTGTAATGTCTAGTGCTGGACTTAATCAAACCGAAATTATCAGTTGTAAAAGAATATTCAAAACACAAAATTTATTGTAAAACATCCACACCCCCAGTATGGAAACATAACAACAAGGATGTAGTAATGAATAATATTCAGAAGACAAAATCTAATACATTATTTTTTAAAAGAACATTATTAATAAATAAGGGATTGTACACATGTGAAGGAACTACAAGAAATGGTTCATACTTTTACGCCCACTCCATTGTGAAAGTTAAAGGTAATTTTCCCATTATTTCCAACATCTATGCCACCAATAATATTAATCTTATTACTTAACTAAGGTACAAACACTCTTGAGTTATTTTCTGTCTAAGTTACTACAGGGAGAGAGGGGAGAGTAATTTCAAATAGAGAGAAGCGATGGAGACAGTATTATTTGTGAATTCTTGAAAATTAAGCCACAAGGTTTATGTATACAATATAGTTGCTGGGGTAACCTTCAGAACATTCAATTTTAGCATAGCTTTATTAAAAGTTCAATAAACAATATTGTCATTATGTTGAGTGTAGTGGAACCAGAATCACTTGCCAAACCACCCTGACTGAAAAGAACATTTTGAAAAACCTAAAACATTAACCACTATGTTCTTCATTATCTTTTAAAGCTAATTCGTGATTTTTGTAAGATTTAGAGTGTGTGCTCATTTGTGTAATCTTGTCGTTGTCCAATCTGTTATTGAATTACTTTACAGTGGTCATAGCAATTTACAGTAGGAAGGAGGACAACCTTTTCCCAGACTGCCGTAGAAAACATAGAGATTGGCTGCCTACTTCCCTGGTAGTGCTGCCACCAGAGCTCTGAGCCGCTACTGCCTTAACTAACTATCAAGTGGAGTTTCAGGATATTCAAGAAGTATGTTTCACTGGGTGACACAGAAACAGAATAAAAACACACCACTGAGTAGTTTGCATTAGGGTGTGGTTTCTCCTGGCTTGATGAGCCCCTCCCTTGGCCGGTTGATGTTTTAAGGACTCTTCATTCTTTTGCTGGCAGACATTCAATCCCTTGATAGTACAGCAGATGTCTACTCCAATCCAAATGACTTCCATTATGCCTCCTTTCAGACATATCCCAAGCATAAAAAAAACATCTGCCAAAGTCCAGTCCGCTGAAATGCAGGCAAACAGAAAAAGAACAAAAAAAACAAGTAAAGTGAAACAATAAACAGTAAAATAACAAAGAAAACTACAAAGAACTAGCAAAGATGTCAGGCTTCGTTAGAAGTAGTATAATAGTTATTGTTCATTAGTGCTGTTCGATACAAGAGCTCTGAACCTCCACTGCCTCCCTGAACCGCCAACCGAATTTTCAGGATATTAAAGAAGTAAGTTTCATGGGGTGACACAGAAACAGGTTCAAACTATACATGGCAAATAAATATTGTACATGGCAAAATGACTATATAAATTTGGGCTTGCGTAATGGCCCACTCCATTGCACATGCCTTACAAACATGTGAAAGTGAGTGTATGCACATGTAGTTCTCGAATGTTCTTAACCACACCCCCGAGTACTTTGGGTTAGGGTGTGGTTTCTCCTGGCTTGATGAGCCCCTCCCTGACCTGTTGATGTGAGAAGGAATCTTCTTTCTTCTGCTGTCACACAACTTGCAATGGCCATGTTTTCATGCAGAGCTAATCTGCTGATGTAAACCAAAAATACAAGAAAAACCTAATTATAATCCTTGCCAAAACTCGCCTCTGACACTTACGTATGATAAATATTACATGATTTGGAGTGTTATATGGCAAGATATTTCCAGTGCTAGCTTATTTACTTTCAAAACCCATAAGCAAGTGAAAGTAAAGCCTGATGATGAAATTTATCTATCTATATCACCAATGATGAGAATAACAATTGTTTTGTTCTGTGGTGGATATCTTCTTGGTAATTCCATTATGAGTTTGCTGTGTTAATCAAAGTGGTTCCCATAGATGTTGTATAGTCTCCTATAGTAATGTACTAGTGTATTTCAGTGTAATCAAGTTGGCATTTCAAAGTGTGGTAACATCGTTGTGGTGAGGTTAGATATGTCTAACTTTGAAAAACTTTTGTAAAGCTATCTGGCACGAAATACATATATTAATTATAATATATACATATCAAACATATCAAACATATTCTGTACTTGTACATTGTTAACCCCAAGATTGTGTAGAGTCTTTTAATTGCCAACAGACAAATATGCCCGATTCTCACTTGCGTTTAGTCCTGATAATGTCTCACCGATTTACAATAACATTATTATAATATATAATATGATACTCTTAAGTTCATACTAGCACATTGTGATAGTATAATCTTTTGGTTTGTACAATGATGACATAACAGTGATTAACATCAAATATTGTGATTACCATATTCTAGCTTTTCGACCAATAATTCAAAAGCCTAATAAAATAAAAGCTATTATTGGAGACAATATTGAATTTCACTGTTTTTCATTAGGCACTGTTAGATGGAAATTTAAAAATGGCCCTATGGGTAGTAATGTTGTTATGTCCGTAAAAGAAAAATATTTTCATCAATTAAAAATCAATGCAGTTCAAAAGTATAATGCAGGACAATATTTGTGTTATTCAGAACATGACAATGCTATTCATAAAGATGTGGCTAAACTTACCATCACTGGTGAGACAGCCATATTTATATCTTAATGGGTGATAGTGATAGACAGCTTTTTATCTAGCATTTTCATCTAGCAATTGTATATTATTATATTCAGTAACAATTACTAAGAACACTAGAAGCACATCTTGTATTTATTTCTAAACTTTTTAATTTAATGTGTTAATTTTACCTAAATTCAAATTATGTAATTTTTATTATGACAATACATTGTAAGCATGCATATTGTAAGGGATCCTGGCAGCATTCAACATAACCAAAAAGGTGAATATGGTAATGTTAAGCATCTGACAGAGTAGTTTTGTGCATAATTATATATATATATACATTATATATAATTATGTAAACTTTGTAATTTTAACAAATAAATATAAATGTGAATAGTTTTAGAACTGCAAGTCAGTTTAGACTCTATTTTATATTGAAATACAGAATTAGATTTTTTTAAACATTGTATTTATATTAATAAACTTCTGGAGTATTTGTTTGTTGGATATTGTTGTTTTTTTCATTTCACTGCATTTATTATAAGTATGGAATTGCCTCATTTGTCACAGTATTTGTAGTGTACTTCTCTTAAACCAATATAAGTAATTTAAAATGCCTTATTTCATGAAATACTATAGGTTACCTTTGCCTGAGCATATTATGTCTTGATAATATTAGGTTCAGCATCAATTTGTACCTCTCAATATCACACTGTTATTGAATTGAATTTTATATCCTACCTTGTGTTTTTTCTTCATATTTTGATTGTGTTGAATAGTTGCTCAATAATAGTGCAGTTGTATTATTTCTTAACAATGATTCCCAGTTTTAGTTACATGACATTACTACACTGAAAATATTATATGAAATCTTTATTTGAAATGGTGCTGAAAATAGTTAATGATCATTTGCATGAAGGCTTAGTATAATTTCGCAAAGTGGTGCTAAAAGTGCACTTTATGTATTAAAACTGATCTATAATGAAGTTCAGTGTACACTTCTCAAATTATTAAATTTTGCACAAGTTAACACCAAAAAAGATGATTTTTCTAATATATAAGACCAGCATTGTATGATTGTTAAAAAAATGCAGACTATTATTTTCAGATTAAAAAGAGTCAATAACTCACTTAGGTGAGAAGTGTCTTTCATTCATTTAATAATTATACATAATTATGATGAATAGGACAAACACAACAGCAAAATATGATCTTTCAATACATTGTCTATTGGCATGTGTAATATTATAGTTATTATTTCTCAGTTTTAATGCACTTTGACATTCCATAGAATCTGTTGACTGTTGTTGTTTTTTTAATATTTTAGCACAATGACGGTATAAAATAATTAAAGATATTGGAGGGCATGCATGCTAAAATTTTCAATAACAAGTTAATGTCAATCATTTTTGTCATCATAAAAAGTAAATTAACACTAAGTATAATTAACTTGTCCGAATATAGCATGAAAATAGATTTTATACTGCATAATCTTAAGAGTTGAAATATTAAAATCTAGTTTCATGCTATATTCAGACAAGTTAATTATACTTAGTGTTAATTTACTTTTTATAATGAAAAAATAATTGACATTTACTTGTCATGAATATAGATTTTGAGATTAAATGTTTTATTGTTAAAAAACAAACCGAAAATTCTATTGCGTAATATATTAAAGTATTGTTAACTTAACGTTTATTATTGATTAGTTGTAGCTATAATCTATATCTAAAGTTTTACAAACAATACCAGTACAAACGGAAGCATAATTAATTTATACACCGCCTGAAAAGAGTCCATTGACTGCCATAACAAAACATAAACTGTTTTGATAATTAGAGTTGACGATAATCGAAGTATATTTTTTTAGAAATGAAATATGAAGACCCCAGCTTTCATCAAGGCCAAGAAGGTATTACAACATTAATATTCTATCAGCGAAATACACATCTAGCAATATTATAGGGATATGATTCTAGTTAATTTTGTAGCAATGGAATATGAAGACACTGGTGTATATCAAGGTCGAGAAGGTATTACAACATTAATATTCTACCAGCAAAATACACATCGCAACATTATAGAGATATGATTTAAGTATATTTTTTAGAAATGGAATATAGAGACCCCGACTTACGTCAAGGCCGAGAAGGTACTACAACTTTAATATTCTATCAGAATAATGCACATCTAGCAACATTATAGGGATATGATTCTAGTTTATTTTTTAGAAATGAAATATGGAGACACGGGCATATACCAAAGTCCAGAAGGTATTACAACATTAATATTCTACCAGCAAAATACACATCTAGCAACATTATAGGAATATTATTTAAGTTTATTTTGTTTAGAAGTGGAATATGGAGACCCTGGCTTGCATGAAGGCCGACAAAGTTTTACAACAATCTCATGCTGAATGGTTATCACGTATAAAACATTATGTAATAACATAATATTAACATTCAAACGACAAAATATACATCTAGTTCTGAGTACATTTGCAACATTAATCCAAATAATAATAACTGTTGTTCTAATAGATAGTATGTAAGTAACTTGCTACATTCATATTTGTATAACAATATAATATGAAATAGAGAATAAAAACATTGTATGTGTCTAAACATTTTCTAAACCTATATTTTCATCTAATAAAAGAGTTATGGAGGGCAGAGGGTGGTGAAGTAGGCATGAGCAGTCACAAATAATGAAATTAACGGACAATGTATAGGTCACAACCACAAATGTATATATACACTGTCACATTTCTGGTTTTGCAGGCTACGACAAAAATGATAAACTTCACCTTATTCAAAACTTGAAATAAGTTAAAAGTATAAATTTAATTATAAGAGATTATATAATAATGGGAGAAGACACTTCTAGTCTCCCATAGATTATTAATATGAACATATCAGTTTCATTGTTCAAATGTATATTTAATTTTTGTAGAACGTGTATATAGAGAGCAAAGCATTGCGCAGTTTGAAGAAGGTTGGTAGATTAATACTTGTTTGTTGCAAATGAATAAATGATATGCATTATTAATTAGTAATGAATTATTAATGACAACTATATATTCAATGTGGCATAAGGCTAAGTCATCTTTGTCATTTTTATATAATTAACAATTAGTCTAATTTTTCAGAGCGTATTTATGAGGATCCAATTGATAGAGTCCATCAAACAGAGGGTAATCAAAATAAAAAAATTCTAATAATTATACACACAAAATACTTTTTCAGTACAATATGTAATAGTTAAACATTTTGTTCAATGTAGTGTCGCTATAAACCGTCCCAATCCTGACGGCGAAAACCCGAGAGATAGGGCAGTTATCTAGCGATATTTCTGAGGGTTGCCCCCTTTTGACTATTAATAACATAGTTAGCTTTTTGAATGAGTAAAAGATCAAATAAAAATAACAAAGTTTTGTTATGGGAGGGAAATGTGTCCACTTTATGCCGTGATGGTCATTCCATAAAATTGACAATAATTAAAATAGGCTCAATTCTTTTGCTCTCCACCGTCTTCATGTGGTAAAATCGATGCTATCTGGTAAGGCTCTCAACATAAGAATCTGTATTTCAATAAATATTATCTGTATAAGTTTCTTATACAGGGATAAAGTAACCATTCCCAAAGAAAGCTTCATACCAAACAAACAATTACATTCTCATTCTTAGCTATATACAACAATTATATGTATAATTACTTTTTTTATAATTATATGTTCAACACTTGCTTTGAGGTACAAAAAATATTTCAACCATCCCAGTAGGCAATCAGAGTGTAACAACACAGGGGAATAACATTTCTTAATCCACGACTGTTACCACAGCAAATACAGTATAAGTATGATTAATGCAAGACATAGCATTAATTTTTTGTTCAATCAATAGTTTCATTATTATTAAGCCACAGCACGCATGCGTAAGGGTATTATAGTATTCACTCTGTCCATCCGTCTCTCTGTCTGCCTGTCCGCCTATTTTGTTTGCCTGACTGTCATACTCTCAGTTTTTTTAATATTGACAATTAACTGTTGATTAGGAATGAACTTACTTAGTCACAACGACAACCTTTGATTGTGATACTTTATCGAATAGATGGTAAAAAAATTAGAGGTTATTCTATGCAAAACGTACAGATAATGTTGAATGCTAACTATACTCTATTGTTATGCGTTAAAATGGTTGCAGTCACTGGTAGATGAAATTGTTTTAAAAAGCAGTTATTCCTTAGACTGCTAGATCATGCATACTTCAGAATTTACAACGGTTGTTATGATATATCCATTAATTCCAGAAAATTCACTCTTTAAGCTGAACATACTGTAGTTTTTCCAAAAGAAACACAATATTTTTTAATTATATTGAAGTGCAAATATATAATAATTGTTTAAAGCACTAAAGTATTACCTAATCATATTTCTTTAGGTCCATATAATAGAATGCCACATGGAGATCACTCCGAACATGGTAAATTTTTTTCAATACAATTGTTTTGCCCTTTATTAAACTCATTTAAGTATGTGTACATTTTTTAGAACACATGTTGTATGCTTATCATTTATAAATCCACATCTAGCAAGATTATAGGTTTATGATTCTAGTTTATTATTTAGAAGTGGTAAATGGAGACACCAGCATATATCAAGGTCGAGAAGGTATTACAAATTTAATATTCTACCAGCAAAATACACATCTAGCAACATTATAGGGATATAATATAAATATTTTTTTTTAGAAATGGAATATGGAGACACTGGCTTACATCAAGGCCCAGAAGGTATTACAACATTAATATTCTATCAGCAAAATATACATCTAGCAACATTACAGAAATATAATCGAAGTATATTTTTTTAGAAATGAAATATGAAGACCCCAGCTTTCATCAAGGCCAAGAAGGTATTACAACATTAATATTCTATCAGCGAAATACACATCTAGCAATATTATAGGGATATGATTCTAGTTAATTTTGTAGCAATGGAATATGAAGACACTGGTGTATATCAAGGTCGAGAAGGTATTACAACATTAATATTCTACCAGCAAAATACACATCGCAACATTATAGAGATATGATTTAAGTATATTTTTTAGAAATGGAATATAGAGACCCCGACTTACGTCAAGGCCGAGAAGGTACTACAACTTTAATATTCTATCAGAATAATGCACATCTAGCAACATTATAGGGATATGATTCTAGTTTATTTTTTAGAAATGAAATATGGAGACACGGGCATATACCAAAGTCCAGAAGGTATTACAACATTAATATTCTACCAGCAAAATACACATCTAGCAACATTATAGGAATATTATTTAAGTTTATTTTGTTTAGAAGTGGAATATGGAGACCCTGGCTTGCATGAAGGCCGACAAAGTTTTACAACAATCTCATGCTCAATGTTTATCACGTATATAGTAATAAAACATTATGTAATAACATAATATTAACATTCAAACGACAAAATATACATCTAGTTCTGAGTACATTTGCAACATTAATCCAAATAATAATAACTGTTGTTCTAATAGATAGTATGTAAGTAACTTGCTACATTCATATTTGTATAACAATATAATATGAAATAGAGAATAAAAACATTGTATGTGTCTAAACATTTTCTAAACCTATATTTTCATCTAATAAAAGAGTTATAAAGGGCAGAGGGTGGTGAAGTAGGCATGAGCAGTCACAAATAATGAAATTAACGGACAATGTATAGGTCACAACCACAAATGTATACACTGTCACATTTCTGGTTTTGCAGGCTACGACAAAAATGATAAACTTCACCTTATTTAAAACTTGAAATACGTTAAAAGTATAAATTTAATTATAAGAGACTATATAATAATGGGAGAAGACACTTCTAGTCTCCCATAGATTATTAATATGAACATATCAGTTTCATTGTTCAAATGTATATTTAATTTTTGTAGAACGTGTATATAGAGAGCAAAGCTTTGCACAGTTTGAAGAAGGTTGGTAGATTAATACTTGTTTGTTGCAAATGAATAAATGATATGCATTATTAATTAGTAATGAATTATTAATGACAACTATATATTCAATGTGGCATAAGGCTAAGTCATCTTTGTCATTTTTATATAATTAACAATTAGTCTAATTTTTCAGAGCGTATTTATGAGGATCCAATTGATGGAGTCCATCAAACAGAGGGTAATCAAAATAAATTTTTTTTAATAATTATACACACAAAATACTTTTTCAGTACAATATGTAATAGTTAAACATTTTGTTCAATGTAGTGTCGCTATAAACCGTCCCAATCCTGACGGCGAAAGCCCGAGAGATAGGGCAGTTATCTAGCGATATTTCTGAGGGTTGCCCCCTTTTGACTATTAATAACATAGTTAGCTTTTTGAATGAGTAAAAGATCAAATAAAAATAACAAAGTTTTGTTATGGGAGGGAAATATGTCCACTTTATGCCGTGATGGTCATTCCATAAAATTGACAATAATTAAGATAGGCTCAATTCTTTTGCTCTCCACCGCCTTCATGTGGTAAAAGCGATGCTATCCGGTAAGGCTCTCAACATAAGAATCTGTATTTCAATAAATATTATCTGTATCATTTTCTTATACAGATATAAAGTAATATTTCCCAAAGAAAGCTTCATACCAAACAAACAATTACATTCTCATTCTTAGCTATACAACAATTATATAATTACTTTTTTTATAATTATGTTTTCAACACTTGCTTTGAGGTACAAAAAATATTTCAACCATCCCAGTAGGCAATCAGAGTGTAACAACACAGGGGAATAACATTTCTTAATCCACGACTGTTACCACAGCAAATACAGTATAAGTATGATTAATGCAAGACATAGCATTAATTTTTTGTTCAATCAATAGTTTCATTATTATTAAGCCACAGCACGCATGCGTAAGGGTATTATAGTATTCACTCTGTCCATCCGTCTCTCTGTCTGCCTGTCCGCCTATTTTGTTTGCCTGACTGTCATACTCTCAGTTTTTTTAATATTGACAATTAACTGTTGATTAGGAATGAACTTACTTAGTCACAACGACAACCTTTGATTGTGATACTTTATCGAATAGATGGTAAAAAAATTAGAGGTTATTCTATGCAAAACGTACAGATAATGTTGAATGCTAACTATACTCTATTGTTATGCGTTAAAATGGTTGCAGTCACTGGTAGATGAAATTGTTTTAAAAAGCAGTTATTCCTTAGACTGCTAGATCATGCATACTTCAGAATTTACAACGGTTATTATGATATATCCATTAATTCCAGAAAATTCACTCTTTAAGCTGAACATACTGTAGTTTTTCCAAAAGAAACACAATATTTTTTTAATTATATTGAAGTGCAAATATATAATAATTGTTTAAAGCACTAAAGTATTACCTAATCATATTTCTTTAGGTCCATATAATAGAATGCCACATGGAGATCACTCCGAACATGGTAAATTGTTTTTCAATACAATTTTTTTAACTTACTATATTAACCTTTAATTAATTGCAGTATATAGTTATAAATTATTACTAGTAGTGTGCTTGAGCACATTGTCCATACTTACCTTAGTGGTTACCTATTGAGTGCCATGTATAATTATGACAAATTGCACATAATCTTACCACCACCACTAACAAGAGTAAAAACGGAGCTCTCATAAGCTTGTAAGTACTTTTAATGATGCAATTGACAGGATGCAATAACTTGACAATTGAATAGGGTCCCTCCCAAGACGATTCCAAACACTTACTCAAACCAGGCACCCTTTTCAATACCTTATCACCAATATTTTCAAATTGCCCAATGCGGTTTCATCTACTGCCAAGCTATTTTAGAACTAAGCTGTGATTTGACTATTGTATTGTGACAAGCAGCCTGATCACTAAGCTCATGAATAGCATTGCTGCTTGTTGTCAATGGATTTAATGAGCATAGACTTGAATGTAGCATGAAATCCCTCCAACCCTCCCCCCCCTTCCATTCCACTGGGGATGGTATGGGAATGTTCTGACTCTACTAATGCCAAGCAACTAGTATAATAATGCAGACAACACTTTAAACATGAAATATGTTCCGTGATCAGACAGAACAACAATGAGTGGTCCAACTGAAGTAACAGATAACAATGCTTGTGCTGTGCTTTATGCTGTATAGCTCTTGAGAGGCACAGCATAAGGAAACCCAGAGGCTAATTACATGGCTGTGAAAACAAATATGTAATTGTGCAGTGACTTAGGTAATGGGCCAACTATGTCATCCTGATCAATAATTCATTTTTTAGCACTTTAGCACAAGCGAGGTGTGGGTTGCTTCCGTAGCATCTTTATGTAGACACCTTCATTGAAATCATACATGTTAAAACTTGCACAAACCAGTATTCAAGTTAGTGACCCTGCATTTTGAAGGCAAAAATTGAAGTGCTCTCCAACTGACTGACTTACTTCCTACTGTTAGTTTCTTCAAACTCAACACACTACTTAGACTGGTGGGTGTTAGCTTTCTTTTCATTGCCTAAATCATCATGAGTGAAGAAAACACAGCAGCAAGCAAGCTGTGTCTTGGAAAATCAGCCAAGGACACAGTTTACTGGAAACTGTGCATTCTCTGTCAGGAGTCAACTGCCAGAAAAGGAACACTCGTTCAAAATCAGAAATCAGAATCATACCAGAAACTACTTGATGCAGTGGAAGAAAGGGCCAGTTTACAGGATGGAACATATATTGGAAGCCAAGAACATCTGAAACAAATCAACAAAGAAACTTTTAATGAAAAGAAACCCATGTGGCATCGTGGTTGTTATTCTGATGCTACTAATCCAATATCCTTACAGCAAGGTACCGCTTACCGCATGCCAGCCATGTTGAGAAAAAACGTGGACATAAAAGAACACTATCCCAAATGGAAGAATCTGCCACCACAGGCAGCTCAGCACCTTTCACCAGATCTGCAACAGAACCTTTGAAAAAGTCATACTGCTTCTATTGTCAAAAGAATGATGGCCAGACTCTGTTCACAGTAAGAACTGAAAATGCTGGGGAAAAACTTCAACGAGCTCTCGAAATCTCTCAAGACCAAGTATTAACAACAAGGTTAAACAATGAAATCTCACCAAGTGATGCTCTTGCGATTGATATGTGATACCACAAACTTTGCTGGGCACGACATGTAGTCCATGTCCTGAGGGATGATGCTTGCAATCAAGGAAAGTTTACAAATACCGCCCTACCAATGCAAATACCTGATCGAACTGATCAACCTTGGTGATTTTCAAACTCAAAACAAGGCCTATCTACCCATGGATATCATTTCACGGGCACTAATTTGTTACAGAGCGGGGCGTGACTTTGTGGTAGATAAGGCGCTACTATACAGCTGGCATGCGCTACTAAAGGCGCCCAGGCGTTGCTATGTGTGAGCACCCTTAAGGAAGTCTGCTCAAAGCCATCAAAAGGATTTACAGGAAGCATGCACCAACGCAGCTTCTGGTGCAAGCGATAGACTAGAATCCATCAGGATCGCTAACTCTAGCCTGCTTCAAGTCCTGACCAACGAAGATGTCATTCAACAGCTCAAAAAGTGGAAAGATCAGAAGTCATCTATTGCTATGTTCAAGTCGATGATGAATTACCTTCGCCGTGTTGAAACCATCTTGTTATTTGTTGAAGCATCCAGAAATGCTGATCTTGCTCTCCATCTGGAAGCTGGAGAGCCACTCAGCAAAATGTTTTTAAAATACAAACGCCTCTGGCCAAGGTACATCGCTGACATGCATGAAATGAAGACAAAGATTCCGGCTACATGGCAAGAGCTTGAAGATGGAAACATATCTGTTACCAAGAGTGAGATCCCATTTGTCTCAATAGGTGCAGACCATACCTGTGAGCATCTTAACAGGATGCTGAAGGTCCATTCTGTATACCCTCCAACTTTTCCAAAGGAGCTTCAGGGACCATAGCCACGCCCGCCACTAATTAACTAAATAAGTACGATTAAGGCTAACAAATAGGTGTAGCATTTAAATAATATTGGACTTTTGAAAGTATAAAAAAAATTGTGGAAAAGAATAATGAATTTTTTCATTATCAAGTGCTTACTCAATGAGGACAGAGATATTGCATGGAACTTTATTCTAGTTCATCTAAGTTTTACGATAGTTGTATACAACTACCTCAAACCTTGGAAGAGATTTACATTTTGATGTATCAAAATATATATCCAACATTATTCCCTACACTAAATGACTGTTCATTGTAATAGTACATTGCTGTTGCTTTTGTTTATGTATTTATTTTATAGTCATTATTATACAAAGTTTGTTCTGCTAGCTAGAAAGTAGTAAATAACCACTACTTTATTACTGCTTTTACCTTTAGAGCTTCTACCTATACCAGGGAATTGTTGAAGCCAGCTAAAATCAAAATGGCATTGCCTTCTGGCTCTTTTAAGCTTAGGAGGACCGCAATCGCTCATGTCAACCTCTACAATAACCGTGAATCAACTCCTGCATTTGTGATACTGACGATCTTTTCCCATTTAGCATAGAGACACCCTTTACCTTTTGCCGGTTAAAGTAACTTTCCGGGACAAATAGTAGTCTCTTCCGGGACCGGGGACAAAGTTAACAAATCCGGGACGGTCCCGGACATTTTGATACGGTTGGAGCCTATGATTCTGGCCTAGTGGGCATTTCAAATAATGCAAATGCTAGGCAGCGGTTCTTCCTGGCTTCTCCAGAAATGTCGTGCCTATCAACTGAGTTTAAAGGGCAATTTGGTCTTCATATAAACAAGCCAGAAGGACACCATGATGTACGACCCACTGTTGTCAGGCAAGAGCATGAAGCTGTTGACAAAATCAAGGCTGCAATATTGAGCCATGGGAATCCATTTGCTGTCGAAGGCAATCAGCTGTATAATTTCATCAGTCATGCATATGTACCACAATGTTTCGCAAATCCTGAATATTGATAACATCGGACAGAAGCTTTACGAAGATTATGTCACTGAGCGTATCAATGGAGATTTTAGTCTTTGGGCACCAGTCAAAAAGCAGAACAACAGAATGTACATGTCTAGCAGCAAGAAGCGGACAGTAAAGATCCGTGACCAGACAGTTGACCTGAAGGAAACTAATAATCTGTATCAGGTCACACCAAAAGCAATAAAAGCCTGCAATTTGAAGACAACAATCACGAAGAGGCTGATACGCTCATAATCTGCCTGGCAGCTCAGGCATCACAGCGGTGCCCTGTATGCAAAACTAGTATTCTTCACTTCTGATACAGATGTCTTGGTTCTGGCTGTGGCACACTATGACAAGCTCTGCGAAAGGACGTCACTTTCGATGGTTTCAGGTATCTTGGATATCGAAAAAATCTGGAGAGCTTTGGGTAAAGAAAAGGCGCAAGCTTTACCTATATTCCATGCATTCACTGGAGCCGACAATGTTGGAAAATTCTCAGGAATAGGAAAAACAAAATGGTTTCAACGGTACATAAAAGCTGACATGGATTTACCCAGAGCAGTCATTAAACTGCCCGTGGAAGGTTACTTAGCACAGGAAGTGAAAAATAAACTGGAAGAGTTTGTTTGCTTGAGGTATTGTCCGAAGGGTGTCTGCATTAAAAGCATACCTGATCTAAGGTGGTATATGTTCTGCAAACAACTCGCTGAAAGCAACACACTACCACCTACTCTTGGTGCACTTGAGGAACACATCCAGCGTGTACGGTTACAATGCCGAGAATGGTGCCAAGCCACCATGACACAGCAACAGCCTTTTGAGCCAGTATATTTTGGTTACTACAAGGATACAGGTGGTCAGATGCTGCCAATCACTACAAACGTTCTTCCTGCACCACAGCCCATCATCGAGATGGTCAAATGCCAATGTAAAACCAATTGCTCCACTCAAAGATGTTCATGCAGAAAAAGTAACTTACAGTGTGCAGAACTCTGTTCATGCGACACAGAATACACTAACAATGAAGACTGTAACATTGAAAATGAAGACAGCGATGATGATGTAACTTTGTTCATGTGATACTAGAACATTTTTCCATAAATTAAGGGTGCTGGCACACCACCTACGCACCACCTACGCATGCACCCACGCAAATTCATTAACTAAATCAATTATGTTGCTATGGCCTACTTTTATATATTTCTTAAGTTTTGCAGGCTATCCTATACAGTGGACCTCACAGTAAACTATCACAGGAGCTGGCTTACCAGAAATTAGAAGTTTAAAGCAACTACTGCTGCAGATATAAGCAGTCACATTCTCCAACATAAATGGAAAAATATCCCCGACAATTCAACTCCACAGTGGGGGGTCTCACCCTCTATGGCCTCTGGAACTCACCGCCGACAAAATACAGAAGCTTTTTTCGATTTACAATTTAGTTTTCAAAATAGAGATACCAATAATAAACCTGACACAAACTTTTTTATCTCAATTTTGCAATTTTTTTTTTTAATGTAGTTACTTTATGTACTACCTAATAGGAGTCAATAATTCCTCAGATGTGCAATTAAATATTTAGGATTTTGCCAGTAATTTAGTCAGATGACAGACAGTGTATTGTTAGTTGGTGTACAAGTAGCTAAGGTAGCTAGAACTATTTTTTTGTGTGTTGCAACAATCAACTTCTACTGGGAATACATCTTTTCTTGTGCCTAGCAGCAAGAAGTTGCTGTATCCTCTTTGTTCCTCTGACTCTTCTACTAACCATTGGCCACAACTTGATAACCCACCACCAAAGAGAGACCTGCCAGAATAAAACCATCCCTGAAATAAAACTCAGGATCCCGATATATAACATACCACAGGGGGATTGGTAAGATCGAGTAAGATCGCTAACTATACCCTAGGAAGTTGAAGGCGGTAATTTCGTGCGAGTGTTTTTTTAGGCTAGCCATAAACTACAACTCGTGGTCTGGGAACTCAATTAACAGTGCAGTGCGTTGCTATGTGCCAACACCCTTAAAGCTCCTGTTTTGTTAATAAAGTGAAAATTGGTATTGAAAAACAATTAATGTTAACCAACACTGACTTTCATTTTTGGTAGATTCCTTGGGTCCAAATACATAGAAAGAGTATTTTTAATCGAAATTTTTGTCAATAAAAGGCCGAGTTATCTGACCAAACCATATTTGTTACCGTCTATGGGAAAACCGGGCACAACGCGGCGTGCGTAATATCGAGAAAAGATCGATCGATTTCTTAAAAATGTATTGTTTCAAGCGAAGGAAGGGAACGGTTAGGTCTATTATAGCGGGAACTACTTAAGCTACGACGATAAAACTTGGAGAGCTCAATATCTGGACGCCGACAACTCCGTAAGTGCAAAAAAAAAATTTCGAAGGGTGCCGCGCTGTGCCTGGTTTTCCTATAAACGGTCACATTTTATGGCGGCCATTTTTAATGTCCAAAATGGGGTCCTTACGGGCATCTGTGCAAATGTAAACATTGTTTTTCAGATTTCTGATGTGTAAGCTTTCCAAAAATGTATTACTTTGCTAATCACCGTAAATTTTGAACAATTTATTGACGTAGTGAACCCACTACACCTTTCTGCTATAATTCCAGGAGGACAAAAGGGGACTTTCAATCCACCACTCTTGTTATTTTCCAAACACAACTTGCAATTATTAATGTATCTTTGTTGTGAGCTGCCATATTAAGCCATGAAAATATTTTATTGATAAGTGCCCTGGTGGCATTCAGACCACCATTATTGGTGGATTGGCAAGGAATGGAGTTCTAAACTGACCATGTGTGTTGTTGCCATAATTGCCTGTAAGGTCGTGAGTAGTGTTAGATGGTCTAAAATGCTGTTAATCATTGCCAAATTTAGACCTATGAGGTTGATTGTCATGGTTGTTGAAGTGAAGTCTGTGACAATTGAATTGGAATTGCTGAATTGAAGTGTGTTTATTCAGTGTTCCTAGTTTGGGACATAATGAAGTGCAATCCTGTAGGAATGTGTTAATGGAAGGATATGTTGATTTGCATAAAATGTCTGTGACATCATTGGGTACGCCAGCTGCCACTGCAGTAGCAGCTAAAATTTTGGTTAAATTTTCAAGGGGTGCTTCCGATCTGTTATGTAGGAAAGGCATGTGATTTAGCATGACAGCAAAGTTGTACCATTGCATGATTGATTTACTACCACCAGACCTATACTTTAGTGGGAAGGGGTTGAGGCAATCATTAGCTGTGTAACCACATACAGCAAGGACAATATCCCTCATTTGGGAGTATCTGGCTTGCATCAACATTATTAAATTAGGCTTATTTGAATATCCCTTACAAAATAGCTGCTAAAGCTTTCAAATACTTTGACTGGGGAATCTTGTTAGCCTTAAGGCTGTAGTGAAATCTAAGTTATACAGCAAAAATATCCTCCCCTTCCTGCATAACACCCACCTGCTTGGCTAAGATGTCAAACCTGCTGTGGACAGGCTGAGGAGGTAGTGTAGGGACTGGCGCAGGTGCTGAAGCCTTGAACTTAATTTCAGCATTTGAGGATCGATATCACAAGCCGTGATTCTCTCGGTCAATGTCTTAAGAGTCTCCAATTTTGCTAGTACAGGTATAACCACTGAGCCTGCAAGCATGTGCATGAGCATTAAAGTCATGTGACAGAGGAAGTGATTCAGCATAATAATAATTAGGTAAGCAATGCTACAGAAATAAGCTCAAGTTATTTACAGTCGGTAAGAGTACGTATTCATAAGTCTTCATATTAGTGTCCTGCACTGTGTGGTTATGATTCCACCACAATAAGCAAATAAATAAATAAACTCATGGTGTGCATGAGCACAAATGGGTAGCAAGCCAGTAGTTGTAATTTTAACCTACGATCGAATTTTTTTGAACCTGATAATTAGCTGTAATGTACAATATTTTCACACAACTGGATATACTTACTCAAGACTTACCTTAGTGTGGTTATTCTAGTGGATAATGAATTTTCAATGAATATTGTTGGATAGGATTTGTAATTATTACAAATAATGTTTGGCGTGCTTGCCAATTAGAAGACTTACATGTCTCCATTTAATAAACAAGTTGCACAGCCTCAAGAGTGTCCATTGACAACCAAAACAGAATCGTACACTAAATTATAAGGTGTTGATAACTAGTTTGTTAAACTCTACAGCTTTTGTTAACTCTAATATCCAAAATAGTTTACCGATTTTGTTATGGTCGTAAATTGACACTTTTCACCATGAATATATTGTATAATAAAATCAGTATCAGTTTTAACAATCCAAGTTGTACATATTTTTACATTTTTCTCAAGTGAAGTTTGTTTATTTGATATGATGCCACACATAGAGTATTTTAATGTTATATATGAATAGTTGAAACTGTTGGACATACTCTATCAGGACTTAATAGTTAAATATGATAGTAAATCATGTTAACTACATAATTTATTATTGAACAATCACTGAATATTATTATATATTACTTACAGGGAGTATTTCATCAGGTACATCAACTTCAGGAGTTCAAGATGAAGGTATTTTAATCTGAATAGTTGTAGTTTGGTATAATAAAGGTATTCAATATTTTATAGCAACTGTATAATTATGATGTTAAATATTTTAGTCCATACATACCTTATTATAATAATAAAATCACCATAACTAACTATTTATTCAATGTAGCATAAGGCTAAGTCATCTTTATCGTTTTTATATAATTAACAATTAGTCTAATTTTTCAGAGCATTTATATGCGGATCCATATAAAGTCCATCATACAGAAGGTAATCAAAATTAAAAAAATTCTAATCGTTATACGCACAAAATATTTTTTAAGCACAATATGTAATAGTTAAACCTTTTGTTCAAGGAAGTGTCTCAATCCTGACGGCAAAAGCCCGAGAGATAGGGCAGTTATCTAGCGATATTTCTGAGGGTTGCCCCCTTTAGACTATTTATAACATAGTTACCTTTTTGAATGAGTAAAAGATCAAATAAAAATAAAATAGTTATGATTTGCCAGTAGTTGTAATTTTAAACTACAACTGGATTTTAATATTGAACCTGATAATAAGCTGTAATGTATTTTTTTTTCACACAACTGGATATACTTACTCAAGACTTACCTTAGCATAATTATTCTAGTGGATAATTATTTTTCGATGAAAGCTGTTGTAATTATGACAAATAATGATTAGCGTGCTCGCCAATTAGAAGGTTTACATGTCACCATTTAATAAACAACTTGCTGTATAATAAAATTTGTATCAGTATTACATTTATCAATCCAAGATGTATTCATTTTTACATTCCTCTAAAGTAAACCTTAATTATTGATGTATTATTTGATATGCAGTCACACAAAAGACTATGCCATACTTAGTATTCTAATGCCCATGTATGAATAGTTGAAACTGTAGGACATGATACAGGACTTAATAGTTAAATATGATAGTAAATCATGTTAACTACATAATTTATTATTGAACAATCACTGAATATTTTTATATATTACTTACATGGAGTATTTCATCAGGTACATTAACTTCAGGAGTTCAAGATGAAGGTATTTTAATCTGAATAGTTGTCAGTTTGGTATAATAAAGGTATTCAATATTTATAGCAACTGTATAATTATGATGTTAAATATTTTAGTCCATACATACTTTGTTATAATGATAAAATCACCACAAATAACTATTTATTCAATGTAGCATAAGGCTAAGTCATCTTTGTCATTTTTATTATAATAAACAATTAGTTTATTTTTTTCAGAGCATATTTATGAGGATCCAAATAGAGTCCATCATAAAGAGGGTAATCAAAAAAATTATAAAAAATATACACACAAAATTTTTTTTGCATACTTCGATTTTACAGCGGTTGTTGTGATATCTCCATTAAATCCAGAAAATTCAGTCTTTAAACTGAACATTCTGTAGTTTTTCAAAAGAAACATAATAAGTTTTAATAATTTTGTAAGTGCGATTTACATATATATATTATTGTTTAAAGCATTAAATATTACCTAATCATAATTCTTTAGATCCACATTATCAAATGCCACATGGAGATCACTCTCAACATGGTAAATTTTTTTTCAATACAATTTTTTTAACTGAACATTCTGTAGTTTTTCAAAAGAAACATAATATGTTTTAATTATTTTGTAAGTGCGATTTACATATTATATAATATTGTTTAAAGCATTAAATATTACCTAATCATAATTCTTTAGATCCACATTATCAAATGCCACATGGAGATCACTCTCAACATGGTAAATTGTTTTCCAATACAATTTTTTTAACTGAACATTCTGTAGTTTTTCAAAAGAAACATAATATGTTTTAATTATTTTGTAAGTGCGATTTACATATATTATATAATATTGTTTAAAGCATTAAATATTACCTAATCATAATTCTTTAGATCCACATTATCAAATGCCACATGGAGATCACTCTCAACATGGTAAATTGTTTTTCAATACAATTTTTTTAACATCTAATATAATACTACAATAACTTACTATATCGTAATTGTAACCTTGAATTAATTGCAGTAGATAGTTATAAATTATTACTATTGGTGTGCTAGAGCACATTGTGTCAAGACTTACCTTAGTGGTTACCTATCGAGTGCAGAGTATAATTATGACAAATTGAACATAACTTTACCACCACCACTAGCAAGAATAGAAACTGAACTCTCATAAGCTTGTAAGTTTAGCTGCACTTATAAAAGAATTCGAAGCGGTATTTCAAATTTATTTATAAACCACAAGGTTCCGTTTCTGACCATCCCAATAATAGCCAGTTGTTTTTGTTTTTGTTTTTTGTTTTTAATTTGTGAATACCGTAACATAAGTTTCTATCTTCAGTCAGGTGCTTACCTTTAAGGATCACAGATATTCATTCAATATCCGTTATTCACCTGACGCTCACCGTACTCGGAACTTGTCACCTATCATTCACCTATGTCTCTCATTTTCCTTGGTCGTTTATCACACATTAAATCACACTTAGAATTGCAAGCAGGCAGGCTATCTAAACCCAGTCTCGGCTCACAGTTGTTGTCCTGTTTTGATCTTGGTAATTAACTTTTGAAACTTTTAATATTCAAGACCTGTTCAACTAGAAAGTTACTGTTAGACACTCAAACTGGAATTAACTAATGTAATTGGATATTTGTACTGTAACAAAATATACAACCAAGTGTTGGGCCACAAGAATGACTCTCGTAGTCCAACTGGTAGTGCCGCCACTAGGGATAATGTTTGTTGAAATGATGTAGGTGTATAATTGTTATTTTAAAACACAAATACACACTGTACAATATTATTATAACAAAATCCAACGACTTGACAATGCTGGCTCCTTTTTATAGGTAGCCAGCACTGCCGTCGGCAAATATTTAACAACCAATGAAAATACAGATATTAATGATACATAATTTAAAGTTCGTGAGTTTATGTTCGATACTGAAGTTTGTTATGAAATAGTACTTTGCGCATGCCTGTTAATATGAGTACGTGGGCCCAACATCTCCCCCTTTCTAGTTAACGTCTGTCCTCGGAAGCTTTTAAAGAGCTCTTCCAAGCTTGTCTAGACATGCCATCTGCATTGCCATTACTTCTGCCTGGTCTATACTTTATAGTGAAATCTAGTCCCTGCAATCTTAATGCCCACCTACACAATCGTTTTTTTGCAAATGTAGCTGATCTCAAATATTCCAAAGCTCTATGATCTGTTTGAATTGTGAATTGGTGACCATCCAAATATATTTCAAAATGTTTTACACTTTCCACCGCTGCAAGACATTCCAACTCAGTAGCAGAATATCTGGTTTCTGCAGCTTTCAGCTGACGAGAATAAAATGCCACTGTCAATTCCTGCTCATTCCTGCAAACACTTAAACAACTTCAAATACCATCACAAGAAGCATCAGTTTTGCAACAAGTAATGATCATCAGATTTTGGCATATGTAACATATATGATTTGCACAAAACAGTACATAAATGATTAAAATACTTACATCTCTCTTCAGTCCTCTACTGTCAGGGGTGCTTCCTTCTTTGTAGCATCATGAAGTAACTTTGCACAATCAGCAAATCGTCTATAATAGCTTGCAAGACCTAGAAATGATCTCAACTGTGCATTTGTTTCTGGAAGTTTATAATTTTTAATGCTTATATTTTTGCTTCTGGAACTTCCACTTGACCATTACCAACCAGATGACCCAAATACTCCAGCTTAGATTTCTCCCACAGACACTTGGATGGCTTGGCTGTCAGCCCAGCTTGCTGCAAAGCCTTCACTACAGCTGAATATATATGTCTTTGGCTACCTTAGAACTAAGCTGTGATTTGACTATTGTATTGAGACAAGCAGCCTGATCACTAAGCTCATGAATGGATTGTGGTAAATTTAAATTAGTTTCAGGCTCTTCAATCAAAGTGATTTCATAGTATCAAGCACAAATGCTGATGGTTTCAAAAACAACAACTCGTGAGGTGTATAACTTTGGTGACTATGAGGTGTGTTCCTTATGAAAAACAGAACAAAATCCAATGCAGCAACCCATTGCTGCTTGTTGTCAATGGCTTTAATGAGCACATACTTGAATGTAGCATGAAATCCCTCCAAACCCCCATTCGACTGGGTATGGTATGTGAATGTTGTGACTCTACTAATGCCAAGCAACTAGTATAATGCAGACTACACTTTAGACATGAAATTTGTTCCCTGATCTGACAGAAAAACAATGGGTGGTCCAACTAAAGTAACAGATAACAATGCTTGTGCTGTGCTTTGTGCTGTATAGCTCTTGAGAGGCAGAGCATAAGGAAACCCAGAGGCTAATTTCATGGCTGTGACAATAAATATGTAATTGTGCAGTGACGTAGGTAATGGGCCAACTATGTCAACCGCTAATTTCTTACACCTTTCTGCTATAATTCCAGGAGGACAAAAGGGTACTTTCAATCCACCACTCTTGTTATTTTCCAAACACAACTTGCAATTATTAATGTATCTTTGTTGTGAGCTGCCATATTAAGCCATGAACATTTTTTATTGATAAGTGCCCTGGTGGCATTCAGACCACCATTATTGGTGGATTGGCAAGGAATGGAGTTCTAAACTGACCATGTGTCACAACTGGCGGCAGTGGTGGTTGCTCTTACAGAAAGCAAGAAAAGGACTGTGCCATCGGATAAATTGATTACGGGACTGTCAAGACGTGTGGACGAAATAGAAATTTTGTGTTTGGTATTTGTATCATTCCTGTGTAATCACTTTAGCACTTGTATTATTATTTTTTCTCTTTCTTGTACAGGCATTTGGTATCTTTGGGTCTGCATTGCTGAACCTGGTGCCGTATGTCTTACTCCACAGTGCAGTCGTCAAAGAAATCAAAGCGGAAACACCACGCATCAGAATCTACACCCTCAGCAAGTCAACCAGGCCGGTATACCTTACGTTCGGGAGATTCCGCAAACCTTGGTAACACTGACTCCAGAGCGAAGACTACAGGTTCTACGGAGATGTCTGATGAGGAAACAATTTCGTCTCCGCCTTCACCTGCAGGTACAGGGGCAGGTTCATCCACACCAACACTCGTGAGGGAAGCTACAGCTGAACCTTCTTTAGCACATGTGATGGACATGATGGCAGCATTGTTGAAGGACTCCCAGATCAAGGAAGCAAAACGCGAGCAGGAATTGAAGAAAGAATGGGAAAGAGCTGAAAAACTGAGGTATGATGAAATGGAAGAAGCTAGGAAGAGACGGGTACTGGATGACGAGAGAAGGAAAGCCAAGGAACTGGAATGCTGGGCGGAGAAGATTGTGGAAAAGATCCCTCCTATATCTGATCGGGATGATGTAGAACTCTACTTGCAAGGATTGGAGAATGAATTGAGGCAGGCCGCACTTCCTTCCTGCAAGTGGAAAAGTGTTCTGACATCAAGACTGACACCATCGTTGAAGGAGTTAGTTGCAGATCTCCAAGCTGACCCAAGTGCAGATTTTGCTGATATTGCCTCGAGGCTTCTCGACTGTGTTGGACAGACGTCAACACAAGCTGGACAAGCATACCATGACCTGAAGGCAAAGGATCTCAAATCCAAGTCAGTTGCCCAATCATTACAGCAAATCCAGAGGCTGCTTCATAGAACTACCAAAGATGCCAAGAATAAGGATGAAGCTTTGTCCAGATTGACGATTGCTAAGGTGAGATCACTTCTCCCACCAAAAGGCAGGCAGTATTTGGATAGTCAGAAAGTCACCGATATTCCTCACTTGCGTGCTGTACTCCAATCATGGGAATCAACTGAAGGAATTTTATTTGGAGATGATGTTACCACCATACAATCAAAATTGCCACAGAGAACACCTACTGGGTGGCAGTGCTACAGATGTGGACGAATGGGACACAAAGCAGCAGAGTGCCACGCTGTAGTCCCCTACGCCTACAATGCACAGCAGCAGCAGCAGGTCCACCCTCCATCAGACAGGACTTCCTTCCACAGTTCTATGAGTGGTCAGATGGGTTTTAGAAGGACAATGCAAAGAAACCCTATAAACAGGCCGAAATCAGAATTGTGGACAGAGAGTCAGCCAACATAGTGCAAGCGACTTTATATGACGGATGTCTACCTCTGCTGCTGGACACAGGAGCCCAGATCTCAGTGATTCCTGAGGAGATGGTACCTCCAGCAGCCAAGACAGGCCAAAAGGTGCAGTTGAAGGGTTATAATGGACGGGTGGATGAGGCAGAAATGGCTAGGGTATCAATGTGTATTGGTAGTAGGAAGTGGACTGGGGATGTGGCATTAGTTAGTGGACGTGACATAGATGGCAAAGGGATTTTGGCTATAAATTTGAGGGACCAGGACTCGTGGAACATTATAAACGAGTTTAGAGGAAAGGTTCAGGGTGTGAATGTAGTTGAGACAAGGAATGGTAAGAAAGAGAGAGAGCAAGTAGAGTTGGAAGATAGCAAGTGTGTGATAGAGGAGAATGCGGGTAGCACTAGCATTGTGATGGATGAAGAAGTTGAGAATGTGGAATGTACTGATGAAGATGATGAGGAGGTTTTAGAAATCAGTGATAGTGACATAGTTAAAGTTGCTGCAGAAGGTGGAGTGGGTGAAGTGGATGTTACGTTGGATATTCCAATAGTGAATGAGGGGAATGATAGGGATCACTTTGTAAAGGAAGTTAAGGATGATCAGAGTCTCAAGGCACTACGAGAATTAGCTAACAATAAAGAGAGAGGCTATTATTGGGACAATGAGTTATTGATGCAGAGGATTTCAGACCATGCTTACGGAATCATAGAGACCATAGTTGTTCCCAAATCTAGACGACTAAAGGTAATGAGTCTTGCGCATGACAGATCCGGGCATTTGGGCCATAAGAAAGTGGGTATCATTGTTAAAAGAAATTTTGTATGGCCATTAATGAACACAGACATAAGGAAGTATTGCGAGTCATGCCAAGTGTGTCAAAGAGTGAACAAACGTGGTCAGGCAATGGTTAGGATGGTGGAGAGACCTATTCTCACACAGCCGTTTGAACAAATTGCCTTAGATTTGGTTGGGCCACTACCAAAAGGAAAGGGTGGGGCTAGATTTGTACTAACAGCGGCATGCATGGCAAGTAGATGGCCAGATGCCATAGCCCTGAAGTCCATAACAGCAAAGTCAGTGGCTGAAGCAACCATAGAGATTTTTAGTCGCATGGGCCTCCCACATCAAATCTTGACGGACAGAGGAACACAATTTACAAGTGCATTAGCCAAACAGATGTCCTCTTTACTTGGGATTGAGAAGCTGCTTACTACCGCCTATCACCCACAGAGCAATGGAGTACTTAAGAGATTGCATTCTACCTTGGAGGCAATGCTTGGTAAAGCTCATGCCTTGGGTCTTGACTGGGTACGACAGCTCCCATTTGTGCTGTTTGCATTACGCAAGGCCCCAATCGAACAACAGGATACAGCCCCTTTGAGTTGGTTTACGGACACAATGTGAGAACACCTCTGGATGTAGTATATGAGGGATGGAGAGGGAAAGCAGGAAATGGATTGGCAGTAGGAGACTGGGTTGAGGAATTGTGTGGTCGCTTGGAGGCAATGAGGGATGTGGCAACAAGGAATGGTTTACATGAAAGTAGCAAAAGGAAGGAATATTATGATCGTGGAAAGAGTGAGCGTAGTTTGATTGAAGGAGAAAAGGTTTTGTGTAGGATTCCTGGGATGGTGGCTAAATTGGAAGATTCACGGGAAGGGCCTTATGTAGTCGAAAAGAAATTGAATGCCGTAAATTATTTAATCAGAGAGGTAGACGGTAAGAAGAAAGGGAAAGTTGTACATGTGAATATGGTGAAGGAGTTTAAAGAAAGGGAATTGGATGTGTGCTCCCTAACAGTGATTGCTGAGGACCATGGTTTAGAGGAAGGGTCTGTTCATCTAAAGGAAGAGGAATGTGAATGTTTTGATGAGAGTGAATTGTTGCAGGTATTGAGCGAGTATAGTGAAGTCATGAATGATAGTCCAGGAGAATCATCAGTAACTAAGATGGCAATTGAACTTGAGCAGGGAACTAGTGTCATATCTCAGCTTCCGTATCGGGTGCCTGACCGTCTTAAGGAGGGTATGAAAGCCGAATTAGATATACTGCTGCATTCTGGCATCATTGAGCCTTCTGAGAGTGTGTGGGCGTCGCCCTTAGTCCCAATAGTCAAACCAGATGGGAAAATTCGCTTGTGTGTGGACTACAGGAGGCTAAATGCTACAACTCCACAGCTACAACAATATATTCCTACTCTGGATGATGTGTTGGAAAAAGCAGGGAATGCAACAGTTTTGTCCAAGCTGGACTTGGCCAAAGGCTACTACCAGGTGCAGATGTATGATAACTCTAGAGACCTGACGACCTTTATTTCTCCATGGGGGAAGTTTCGATTTAATCGAATGCCTTTTGGTTTGCGAAATGCCCCTGCCACCTGATGGTCTTGAAGGACTGCAGCAGCTTTGCGTCAGTTTACATAAATGATGTACTCGTGTATTCCAAGGATTGGGCAGAGCATCTGCAGCACTTACGGCTAGTATTGGAAGCTCTGCGGAAATTTGGCCTAACGGCAAAACCTAGTAAGTGCCAGTGGGGTCGTCGCCACTTGGATTATTTAGGACATCGTGTGGGTGGAGGAAAGGTTGCAGTTCCTGAACATAGGGTCCATGCCATGGCAGAATTTAGACAGCCTACAACTAAGAAGGATCTTCGTGCCTTTTTGGGAAGCATAGGCTATTACAGGAAGTTTATTCCACGATTTTCTGACCACTCTGCACTGTTGACTCCAGCTACATCAGGCACGGCACCGGGTAAGGTAGTGTGGAGCCAGGAGATGCTGGATGCCTTTCAGAGCTTGCGTTAGTCGTTATGTAATCATTGTGTTCTCACTGTGCCTTCTGTTTCCGATACATTCCAGTTACACACAGATGCTTCTGGAGTAGGTGTTGGAGCTGTTCTCAATGTCATCAGAGAGGATGTTGAACATCCAGTGGCTTTCTTCAGCTGTCAGCTCCGTGGACCAGAAAGAAGATACTCAGCAACGGAAATTAAGGCCCTGGCAGTGGTAGCATCCATTGAACATTTCTCCCATTTTTTATATGGTGCTTCGTTTACTGTATTGACTGACCACCGACCATTGACGTCATTGCTTACCTCTAAGACCTTGAATAGGAGACTGCAAGGGATGGTATTCAAAATTATGCAATATAATGTTTCTATTTTCTACAGGCAAGGAACCAAGAATAGAAATGCAGATGGCCTCAGTCGACAGAGTTGGCCTGAGAGCGAGGAGTTAGAGAACATGGAGAATGGACAAGATGCTGGGGTTATGTCTGGAATTCCAGCTTCCCTACCGGTCGCTAATCTGAGCAAGGGGGGATGTGGGACACCGCCCACTAAATGAACTTACAATTTGTTATTGGTTTACTGGACACTCTAACTTGTTTCAGAAGATTCCATTTATTGAGCGTGTTCTAGAACATTCCATATTCACACACATGTGTTCATTGAGCGTGTGCAGTGTAGCACACTATATTTATGTTTCACCCGTGGGTGGACTGGCTATATATTACACGGCTTGGTCCACTCCTTTCATCTGAGTCATTGTGTCACTAAAATATTGCATCTATAACTTCCTGGACATCCCTGGGTGGTTAGGAGGAGCTATTAGTTAAGTGATCAAGAGGCAGGAGATTGGTTATAGACCGACTCTGGTGGCAGGCTACCACGCTTATAGTAAAGTCAGCTTGAAACCCCCAAACCCTTACAAAATATCTGCTAAAGCTTTCAAATACTTTGACTGGGGAATCTTGTTAGCCTTAAGGCTGTAGTAAAATCTATGTTATACTGCAAAAATATGCTCCCCTTCCTGCATAACACCCACCCGCTTGGCTAAGATGTCATACCTGCTGTGGACAGGCTGAGGAGGTAGGGACTGGCGCAGGTGCTGAAGCCTTGAACTTAATTTCAGCATTTGAGGATCGATATCACAAGCCGTGATTCTCTCGGTCAATGTCTTAAGTGTCTCCAGTTTTGCTTACAGGTATAACCACTGAGCCTGAGCATGTGCATGAGCATTAAAGTCATGTGACAGAGGAAGTGATTCAGCATAATAATAATTAGGTAAACAATGCTACAGAAATAAGCTCAAGTTATTTACAGTCGGTAAGGGTACTTATTCATAAGTCTTCATATTAGTGTCCTGCACTGTGTGGTTATGATTCCACTACAATAATCAAATTAATAAATAAACTCATGGTGTGCATGAGCACGAATGGGTAGCAAGCCAGTAGTTGTAAATTTAAACTACGACTGAATTTTTTGAACCTGATAATTAGCTGTAATGTACAATATTTTCACACAACTGGATATACTTACTCAAGACTTACCTTAGTGTGGTTATTCTAGTAGATAATGATTTTCAATGAATATTGTTGGATAGGATTTGTAATTATTACAAATAATGTTTGGCGTGCTTGCCAATTAGAAGACTTACATGTCTCCATTTAATAAACAAGTTGCACTGCCTCAAAAGTGTCCATTGACAACCAAAACAGAATCGTACGCTAAAGTATAAGGTGTTGATAACTAGTTTGTTAACCTCTACAGCTTTTGTTAACTCTAATAACCAAAATAGATTACCGATTTTGTTATGGTCGTAAATTGACACTTTTCACTATGAATTGTATAATAAAATCAGTATCAGTTTTAACAATCCAAGTTGTACATATTTTTACGCTTATCTCAAGTGACGTTTGTTTAACCTAAAATATTGATGTATTATTTGATATGCAGTCACATAAACTATGCCACACATAATGTTATGTATGAATAGTTGAAACTGTTGGACATACTCTATCAGGACTTAATAGTTAAAGATGATAGTAAATCATGTTAACTACATAATGAACAATCACTGAATAATTTTATATATTATTTACAGGGAGTATTTCATCAAGTACATCAACTTCAGAAGTTCAAGATAAAGGTATTTTAATCTGAATAGTTGTTAGTTTAGTATAATAAAGGTAATTAATATTAATAGCAACTGTATAATTATAATGTGAAATATTTTAGTCCATACATACTTTATTATAATAATAAAATCACCATAACTAACTATTTATTCAATGTAGCATAAGGCTAAATCATCTTTGTCGTTTTTAAATAATTAACAATTAGTCTAATTTTTCAGAGCATTTATATGCGGATCCAAATAAAGTCCATCATACAGAAGGTAATCAAAATTAAAAAAATTCTAATCGTTATACGCACAAAATATTTTTTAAGCACAATATGTAATAGTTAAACCTTTTGTTCAAGGAAGTGTCTCAATCCTGACGGCAAAAGCCCGAGAGATAGGGCAGTTATCTAGCGATATTTCTGAGGGTTGCCCCCTTTAGACTATTTATAACATAGTTACCTTTTTGAATGAGTAAAAGATCAAATAAAAATAAAATAGTTATGATTTGCCAGTAGTTGTAATTTTAAACTACGACTGGATTTTAATCTTGAACCTCATAATTAGCTGTAATGTTGTTATTTTTCACACAACTGGATATACTTACTCAAGACTTACCTTAGCATAGTTATTCTAGTGGATAATGATTTTTCGATGAAAGCTATTGTAATTATGACAAATAATGTTTAGCGTGCTCGCCAATTAGAAGGTTTACATGTCACCATTTAATAAACAAACTTGCTGTATAATAAAATCTGTATCAGTATTACAATTTATCAATCCAAGATGTATTCATTTTTATATTCCTCTAAAGTAAACCTTAATTATTGATGTATTATTTGATATGCAGTCACACAAAAGACTATGCCATACATAGTATTTTAATGCCCATGTATGAATAGTTGAAACTGTAGGACATGATACAGGACATAATAGTTAAATATGATAGTAAATCATGTTAACTACATAATTTATTATTGAACAATAACTGAATAATTTTATATATTATTTACAGGGAGTATTTCATCAGGTACATCAACTTCAGAAGTTCAAGATAAAGGTATTTTAATCTGAATAGTTGTTAGTTTGGTATAATAAAGGTAACTGTATAATTATAATGTGAAATATTTTAGTCCATACATACTTTATTATAATAATAAAATCACCAAAACTAACTATTTATTCAATGTAGCATAAGGCTAAGTCATCTTTGTCGTTTTTAAATAATTAACAATTAGTCTAATTTTTCAGAGCATTTATATGCGGATCCAAATAAAGTCCATCATACAGAAGGTAATCAAAATTAAAAAAATTCTAATCATTATACACACAAAATATTTTTTAAGCACAATATGTAATAGTTAAACCTTTTGTTCAAGGAAGTGTCTCAATCCTGACGGCAAAAGCCCGAGAGATAGGGCAGTTATCTAGCGATATTTCTGAGGGTTGCCCCCTTTTGACCATTTATAACATAGTTACCTTTTTGAATGAGTAAAAGATCAAATAAAAATAAAATAGTTATGATTTGCCAGTAGTTGTAATTTAAAACTACAACTGGATTTTAATATTGAACCTGATAATAAGCTGTAATGTATTTTTTTTTCACACAACTGGTTATACTTACTCAAGACTTACCTTAGCATAATTATTCTAGTGGATAATTATTTTTTGATGAAAGCTGTTGTAATTATGACAAATAATGTTTAGCGTGCTCGCCAATTAGAAGGTTTACATGTCCCCATTTAATAAACAAACTTGCTGTATAATAAAATCTGTATCAGTATTACAATTTATCAATCCAAGATGTATTCATTTTTACATTCCTCTAAAGTAAACCTTAATTATTGATGTATTATTTGATATGCAGTCACACAAAAGACTATGCCATACATAGTATTTTAATGCCCATGTATGAATAGTTGAAACTGTAGGACATGATACAGGACATAATAGTTAAATATGATAGTAAATCATGTTAACTACATAATTTATTATTGAACAATCACTGAATAATTTTATATATTATTTACAGGGAGTATTTCATCAGGTACATCAATTTCAGAAGTTCAAGATAAAGGTAGTTTAATCTGAATAGTTGTTAGTTTGGTATAATAAAGGTAATTAATATTAATAGCAACTGTATAATTATAATGTGAAATATTTTAGTCCATACATACTTTATTATAATAATAAAATCACCATAACTAACTATTTATTCAATGTAGCATAAGGCTAAGTCATCTTTGTCGTTTTTAAATAATTAACAATTAGTCTAATTTTTCAGAGCATTTATATGCGGATCCATATAAAGTCCATCATACAGAAGGTAATCAAAATTAAAAAAATTCTAATCATTATACACACAAAATATTTTTTAAGCACAATATGTAATAGTTAAACCTTTTGTTCAAGGAAGTGTCTCAATCCTGACGGCAAAAGCCCGAGAGATAGGGCAGTTATCTAGCGATATTTCTGAGGGTTGCCCCCTTTTGACTATTTATAACATAGTTACCTTTTTGAATGAGTAAAAGATCAAATAAAAATAAAATAGTTATGATTTGCCAGTAGTTGTAATTTTAAACTACGACTGGATTTTAATCTTGAACCTCATAATTAGCTGTAATGTATTTTTTTTCACACAACTGGATATACTTACTCAAGACTTACCTTAGCATGGTTATTCTAGTGGATAATGATTTTTCGATGAAAGCTGTTGTAATTATGACAATTAATGTTTAGCGTGCTCGCCAATTAGAAGGTTTACATGTCACCATTTAATAAACAACTTGCTGTATAATAAAATCTGTATCAGTATTAAAATTTATCAATCCAAGATGTATTCATTTTTACATTCCTCTAAAGTAAACCTTAATTATTGATGTATTATTTGATATGCAGTCACACAAAAGACTATGCCATACATAGTATTTTAATGCCCATGTATGAATAGTTGAAACTGTAGGACATTATACAGGACATAAGAGTTAAATATGATAGTAAATCATGTTAACTACATAATTTATTATTGAACAATCACTGAATAATTTTATATATTATTTACAGGGAGTATTTCATCAGGTACATCAACTTCAGAAGTTCAAGATAAAGGTATTTTAATCTGAATAGTTGTTAGTTTGGTATAATAAAGGTAATTCAGCGAAGCGCTAATGAGTTCGGGATATATATATATATTTAGGTCTAGAAATTGTTTTTGTTCTTGCGTGGGCGTACGTGTGTACCCTTTCTCCTACGCGCATGCGCGGGCCGGGTAACCTTCTTAGCAACATTTTGTTTTGTTTACCCGCCGTACGAAGTAGCAATGCCCAGTAGACAAAACATTAGAAACGCTCGGTCAAGAGTTTTGAGGGCGTTCGAAACTCCTGAAGAAAAATAGTGAGGAGAGCGTTAAGAAACGAAAAAGACAGGAGGAGGAGAGCTAAAACGAAACAGAAACAGGTAGCAAAGTAAAGAATCTGACAGTGTCTTGTAGCCACACCAAGCATGCATGGAATAGCTGCAATTACAGGGAATATGCATCGCTCGCTTCGCTATTTTGTGCTATTAGAGCACATCACTAGTTAATATTAATAGCAACTGTATAATTATAATGTGAAATATTTTAGTCCATACATACTTTATTATAATAATAAAATCACCATAACTAACTATTTATTCAATGTAGCATAAGGCTAAGTCATCTTTGTCGTTTTTAAATAATTAACAATTAGTCTAATTTTTCAGAGCATTTATATGCGGATCCAAATAAAGTCCATCATACAGAAGGTAATCAAAATTAAAAAAATTCTAATCATTATACACACAAAATATTTTTTAAGCACAATATGTAATAGTTAAACCTTTTGTTCAAGGAAGTGTCTCAATCCTGACGGCAAAAGCCCGAGAGATAGGGCAGTTATCTAGCGATATTTCTGAGGGTTGCCCCCTTTTGACTATTTATAACATAGTTACCTTTTTGAATGAGTAAAAGATCAAATAAAAATAAAATAGTTATGATTTGCCAGTAGTTGTAATTATAAACTACGACTGGATTTTAATCTTGAACCTGATAATTAGCTGTAATGTATTTTTTTTTCACACAACTGGATATACTTACTCATGACTTACCTTAGCATAGTTATTCTAGTGGATAATGATGTTTCGATAAAAGCTGTTGTAATTATGACAAATAATGTTTAGCGTGCTCGCCAATTAGAAGGTTTACATGTCACCATTTAATAAACGACTTGCTGTATAATAAAATCTGTATCAGTATTAAAATTTATCAATCCAAGATGTATTCATTATTGCATTCCTCTAAAGTAAACCTTAATTATTATTTGATATGCAGTCACACAAATGACTATGCCATACATAGTATTTTAATGCCCATGTATGAATAGTTGAAACTGTAGGACATGATACAGGACATAATAGTTAAATATGATAGTAAATCATGTTAACTACATAATTTATTATTGAACAATCACTGAATATTTTTATATATCACTTACAGGGAGTATTTCATCAGGTACATTAACTTCAGGAGTTCAAGATGAAGGTATTTTAATCTGAATAGTTGTCAGTTTGGTATAATAAAGGTATTTAATATTAATAGCAACTGTATAATTATGATGTTAAATATTTTAGTCCATACATACTTTGTTATGATGATAAAATCACCACAAATAACTATTTATTCAATGTAGCATAAGGCTAAGTCATCTTTGTCATTTTTATTATAATAAACAATTAGTCTATTTTTTCAGAGCCGTATCCAATTAGAGTCCATCATAAAGAGGGTAATCAAAAAAATTATAATAAATATACACACAAAATATTTTTTGCATACTTCGATTTTACAGCGGTTGTTGTGATATCTCCAATAAATCCAGAAAATTCAGTCTTTAAACTGAACATTCTGTAGTTTTTCAAAAGAAACATAATATGTTTTAATTATATTATTGTAAGTGTGATTTACATATACATAATTGTTTAAAGCATTAAATATTACCTAATCATAATTCTTTAGATCCATATTATCGAATGCCACATGGAGATCACTCTCAACATGGTAAATTGTTTTTCAATACAATTTTTTTAACATCTAATATAATACTACAATAACTTACTATATTATAATTGTAACCTTGAATTAATTGCAGTAGATAGTTATAAATTATTACTATTGGTGTGCTCGAGCACATTGTCAAGACTTACCTTAGTGGTTACCTATCGAGTGCAGAGTATAATTATGACAAATTGAACATAACTTTACCACCACCACTAGGAAGAATAGAAACTGAACTCTCATAAGCTTGTAAGTTTAGCTGCACTTATAAAAGAATTCGAAGCGGTATTTCAAATTTGTATATAAACCACACGGTTCCGTTTTTGACCATCCCAATAATAACCAGTTGTTTTTGTTTTTGTTTTTTGTTTTTAATTTGTGAATACCGTAACATAAGTTTCTATCTTCAGTCAGGTGCTTACCTTTAAGGATCACAGATATTCATTCAATATCCGTTATTCACCTGACGCTCACCGTACTCGGAACTTGTCACCTATTATTCACCTATGTCTCTCACCTCCCTTGGTCGTTTATCACACATTAAATCACACTTAGAATTGCAAGCAGGCAGGCTATATAAACCCAGTCTCGGCTCACAGTTGTTGTCAAGTTTTGATCTTGGTAATTAACTTTTGAAACTTTTAATATTCAAGACCTGTTCAACTAGAAATTTACTGTTAGACACTCAAACTGGAATTAACTAATGTAATTGGATATTTATACTGTAACAAAATATACAACCAAAAATTTGGGCCACAAGAATGACTCTCGTAGTCCAACTGGTAGTGCCGCCACCAGGGATAATGTTTGTTGAAATGATGTAGGTGTATAATTGTTATTTAAAAACACAAATACACACTGTACACTATTATTATAACAAAATCCAACGACTTGACAACACTGGCTCCTTTTTATAGGTAGCCAGCACTGCCGTCGGCAAATATTTAACAGCCAATGAAAATAAAGATATTAATGATACATAATTTAAAGTTCATGAGTTTATGTTCGATACTGAAGTTTGTTGTGAAATAGTACTTTGCGCATGCCTGTTAATATGAGTACGTGGGCCCAACATCTCCCCCTTTCTAGTTAACGTCTGTCCTCGGATGTTCTTCAGAATTTTCTTTTAAAGAGCTCTTCCAAGCTTGTCTAGACATGCCATCTGCATTGCCATTACTTCTGCCTGGTCTATATTTTATAGTGAAATCTAGTCCCTGCAATCTTAATGCCCACCTACACAATCGCTTTTTTGCAAATGTAGCTGATCTCAAATATTCCAAAGCTCTATGATCTGTTTGAATTGTGAATTGGTGACCATCCAAATATATTTCAAAATGTTTTACACTTTCCACCACTGCAAGACATTCCAACTCAGTAGCAGAATATCTGGTTTCTGCAGCTCTCAGCTGACGAGAATAAATTGCCACTGGCAATTCCTGCTCATTCCTGCAAACACTTAAACAACTTCCAATACCATCACAAGAAGCATCAGTTTGCAACAAGTAATGATCATCAGATTTTGGTATATGTAACATACATGATTTGCACAAAACAGTACATAAATGATTAAAACACTTACATCTCTCCTCAGTTCTCTACTGTCAGGGGTGCTTCCTTCTTTGTAGCATCGTGAAGTAACTTTGCACAATCAGCAAATCGTTCGATAAATCCTCTATAATAGCTTGCAAGACCTAGAAAATGATCTCAAGTGTGCCTTTGTTTCTGGAAGTTTATAATTTCTTAATGCTTGTATTTTTGCTTCTGGAACTTCCACTTGACCATTACCAACCAGATGACCCAAATACTCCAGCTTAGATTTCGCCCACAGACACTTGGATGGCTTGGCTGTCAGCCCAGCTTGCTGCAAAGCCTTCACCACAGCTGAAATGTGATGTTGGTGATCCTTCCAAGATGGAGAATATATGAGAATATTATCAATATAGGGTGAAGCAAACTAAATCTGCTTAACTAACACCACTTCCATCAGCCTTTGAAAAGTTGTCGGTGCATTCCTTAATCCAAATGGCATCCTTGTAAAGTGAAACTTCCCAAATGGTGTAATAAATGCTGTTTTCTCTCTGGCTGACAAGGTCAATGGAACCTGATAGAAACCTTTGCTTAAGTCCATATTGGAAAGAAATACTGAGTCTCCAACTTGGCATATCAAATCTTCAATTTTGGGCATAAAGTATGGATCAGGCACAGTTACAGAATTTAACTTACGATAATCTACACACACTCGAATAGATCCATCTGGTTTCACAATAGGCACTATGGGAAATGACCATGGACTAGTAGAAGATACAATAATTCCCATCTCTTGTAAAATATTAATCTCCTTCTTTACTCCTTCTCTTTTGGCTTGTGATAAAGCATATGGTGGTATTCTTATTGGCTTTGTATTCCCTGTATCTATGTCATGACTGCATACATTGGTCAAACCTGGATCATTAGTGAAAAAAGTTGACATCGACTCCAAGAAATGGTTGAGTTCCTTCTGTTGTACTGGATTCAACTGATCGCTTCTTAGCAATGGAGTAAGTTCATCCTCATCGGGGTCTTCTGCTATTACCATCACTCTCAATACTTAAGTTTCAGCTTGTTTGTATTGCTTAATATGGTTGACATGAACAACTCGTTTCTTCTTTCTGGTTCCTCCAGGAAATCCAAGTTCAACATTAACTCTGCTAACTTTTCCGTTATTCACCTAACGCTCACCTTATTCGGAACTTGTCACATATCATTCACCTATGTCTCTCACCTTCCTTGGTCGTTTATAACACATTAAATCACACTTAGAATTGCAAGCAGGCAGGCTATATAAACCCAGTCTCGGCTCACAGTTGTTGTCAAGTTTTGATCTTGGTAATTAACCTTTGAAACTTTTAATATTCAAGATCTGTTCAACTAGAAATTTACTGTTAGACACTCAATTCAAACTGGAATTAACTAATGTAATTGGATATTTATACTGTAACAAAATATACAACCAACTACCAGTGGTGAGCTTCCGCATAAATATCGCGTGAGCCTGCCTAGTTAGATAACACAAAACTACAGTATTGTTAAGTAGTTTATTTTACCTTAGATCATGCAACACCGTTTAATAGCAGTTGACCATTAGAAAAAAAAATGTATAGTGTCTCACTATTTTTTGCTCACTTGCCAATGCATTACATGCATTGTCACAGATTTGTGACTCTCATACGTGTGGTATGTAACAACTGTCACGAATTCATGACTATTGTCTGATAAGTGTTACAAATTTTGGTCTTATTAGCACCATATACTGGAAAATTGTTCCCATTGAGGTCAGTGGAGTGAGCTTAGCGGTAGGCATAAAGAAGGGCTATGCTATAGAATATTGTATGCTGGCTAAAAAGAGCTATAGGTACATTTTTTTTAACTATACAAAATAAAATGCTTTTTTTGTATACCCAAGATTTCATAGAAATATGCTTATTTTGAAGTCACTTGGGCAAATGGATATAAATTACTCACTTAAAAAATCACATTTGAGGCGCGACACTTGATTGTGAATCTAAATCGTGTACATGATATTGCAGTAATAAAACTTTTTAACTAAAATTTTCAGGGAACATTACAGAAAAATACTAAAAGTAAGTTTTTCAGACCTTTTTTGCATAAACTTAAACCTGAGCCATTTTGGAATCTATTTATCAGTACAAACTGGAAGCTATGTGATAATTTTGCAATAAAAAGCACTAAGCTACTAAAAATAATGGTGACATTTATTAATTTACATTTGATAAAATTGACATTGCCATTGAAACGACTTGCAACAACTTTGTAGGAAACATATGTACACTTTTGAGTCTAATCTTATAGTAAGGCTTGCTTACCACCGTCATACCAGAAGAAACTTGGGGCGAGCAGTATTTTTGAAAGCCTACACATGCATTTAAGCCATAATTATATATAAATATATGTATATATAATTATACAATATATATAAATGTACACAATTTTTTATTCTCAACCCTTGTATGGGTGAAGATCAATAAACGAAATATTCTGTTTAGTGGAGTAAGGTACAAGGTTGACCTCCTAGCAAGCACAAAAACGTGAGTGTCAAAGTACAAAATATGTACATCCAAACATAAACTAAGTGGTATGCTTCAGCACAAATGGCGATAAAGTAAGCCAAGCTTTAAAGGTAGAGCTACAGTCCTAGGTATGATTTAACATTGAATACAGTAATTAAATATTTCACCAAAGAAGTGAGACCAGGAATGTTAGAAAACACAGAATGAAATTGTGCACGTGTATTATCTAATTGCTTCTGTTGCTGCAGAGAGAGAGTAATGGATGTTTCAACCCTGGGCAATTCATCAATAAAATCCTCAACTACTGTTGCCACTCTGTAAATGGCAGGATTGTCAACAAGCTTAAGCTGTGAAGCGTGTACTGTTTGAGGTTTTGACTTTATGGTCACAGTACTTTTAATGATGCAATTGACAGGATGCAATAACTTGACAATTGAATAGGGTCCCTCCCAAGACGATTCCAAACACTTACTCAAACCAGGCACTCTTTTCAATACCTCATCACCAATATTTTCAAATTGCCCAATGCGGTTTCATCTGCAGCCAATCTGTCTTTGGCTATCTTAGAACTAAGCTGTGATTTGACTAGTGTATTGTGACAAGCAGCCTGATCACTAAGCTCATGAATACTGTAGGACATGATACAGGACTTTATAGTTAAATATGATAGTAAATGTTGTTAACTACATAATTATTGAACAATCACTGAATATTTTAATATACTTACACGGAGTATTTCATCAGGTACATCAACTTCAAGAGTTCAAGATGAAGGTATTTTAATCTGAATAGTTGTCAGTTTGGTATAATAAAGGTAATTAATATTAATAGCACCTGTATAATTATGATGTGAAATATTTTAGTCCATACATACTTTGTTGTAATAATAAAATCACCATAAATAACTATTTATTCAATGTAGCATAAGGCTAAGTCATCTTTGTCGTTTTTATACAATAAACAATTAGTCTTTTTTTTTAGAGCCTATATATCCAAATAGAGTCCATCATACAGAGGGTAATCAAATGTAACAAAATATATATAATACTTATACACACAAAAGATTTTTTCAGTAAAATATGTAATAGTTAAACCTAATGTTCAAGGAAGTGTCGCTATAAACCGTCCCAATCCTGACGCAAAAGCCCGAGTGATAGAGCAGTTATCTAGCAATATTTCTGAGGGTTGCTATTTATAACATTGTTACCTTTTTGAATGAGTAAAAAGATCAAATAAAAATAAAATAGTCTTGTTTTGGGAGGGAAATGTGTCCACTTTATGCCGCGATAGTTATTCCATAAAATTGACAATAATTAAGATAGGCTCAATTCTTTTGCTATATCCTTTAATTAATTGCAGTAGATAGTTGTAAAATATTACTAGTTGAGTGCTTGAGCACATTGTCAAGACTAAGTTAATGATATCCTTTAATAATGAGCACAATGCAGAATAAAATTAAACTATCATCAAATTTATTACTATAGCTTAATATTAAGGTAAAAAATATGAAATGGGTCAGAAACATTTTTTTTTTATGTTTTGAGGTTCATATTCTTCCAAAATTATACTTTTTATAAAGCAATACTGTTTTTATAACTTTCCAATCAATTGTGCATACTATTAAGTGAGTAATTTCAATGCAACTGTTGTAAATACTGTTACTGCAATATGACCATAGCACATAAAAGTATCATCACACACAACAGGGAAAAAGATCTTGAATGTCCTGTAGTCTTGTATTGGTACAATATAATAAGGCTAAATATCCTATAGTGCAGGATATTTAGCCCTATCCACTGCAAGAAATATGGTGAAAGTAAGATGGTGAAAGTAAACATTTATGTGACTACAGGAAATTCATTTTTTTTTGCTCTGTGACATGCAATTAGTACACTGTAAGTTTAAGGATTATGGTCACCCTTATTTGGTGATGGAGCAAGGTTCAATTCTAAAAATCAAACTAATAATCTACTAACATTAGCGTGAAAGTATGTCAAAAATTTAACTTTGCAAATCATTAAATTAGGAGATATAGTAGCACGGAAAACTCTGCTATTTACCCGAATACTGCAGTTTTTTGTGTTATCACGTTAATATTATAGCCAAAGATAACAGTTCATTTCTGCAGCTAAGAATACCATAATCTTGTACTGTAGTTCAGTCAAAGAAATTTTTTCATCCCGGTTCTGCTATTATTCTCACTTTTCTTACTGTTGCTAAATAGCTTCTTCCTGGAATTTCGCTGGGACATTGCCTAGTGGGTAAAAGTGCGACAAGGTCACAAAGAGATCGCCGTGACCAATCAGATCGTTACTTCAGTTTTTCACTGCTGTGGAATTTCAAAATAATACCACACTTTTGTTAATTGAAAAAGACATGGCTATGGTATTATCAGTATTATTCTAGTATGATGCTTACATCATCAAGCATGATACTATGTAATAGTAAAAGAAAGAACTATAATCTATACAGATATTTACAGATACAAAATTTCCTTGCGAAGATAACATACATTTCATTTTATTTGTACACTTAAATAGATGAAAACAATTTACAATCCATATCAAGTACAAGACTATCAGGTAAATATTATTGATAATTTGGCCAAAAGTTCCTTTATTATAATATTAGCAATCTGCTACCACGTTCTACAAAAGTAAAAATGTTAACATTCCGTGAACATAGTTCAAGAAACAGTGTAACAGTCTGTACTATAATCAGACATATAAACAAACTGACACAGACCGTTCATTTATTCCACTGCTGTTAATTGTATCACTTGTACCATTTTTGCAGTACTTACCTACCTATCTCTCATTAATAATACAACTATAAATTAATGGTTGTACAAACAAGTTAGCTCAGTAAGGCTCCAACCTAAGTTTAGCTAATAGCTACCCCTATCTAGTTCAGAAGTATAGTGAAGATACCTAACACAGATGGCAAATTTCGCTATATTTAGAAACAAACTATATAATGTGAGATCTTAGAAATTGTCACATAATGGTTTTAAATTATATTTTACCTTATACAAGCTTCATTTATTGTGTAAAAACAAGTTCACAGAAGAAAAATAGTAGTATGAATTCTGACATAATTAGTTTCCAAGTATCATATTCTTCGAACAATCACTAT